>ERZ778023.4458-NODE-4458-length-11746-cov-6.518091_pt1 | contig 11746 bp, 10 predicted proteins | sample MGYA00375753_ERZ778023 | MGnify/ENA primary metagenome ERZ778023 (study PRJEB29350, sample SAMN05389822) | bioreactor metagenome | isolation source: Ammonium sulfate bioreactor | place: South Africa: University of Cape Town | collected 2014-04-04 ...
GCGACCCCTTGCACCCCATGCAAGTGCGCTACCAGGCTGCGCTACACGCCGAAGAATTCAATTATATACAGCTTTTTGCTCTCAAATAGAAAGCAGCGCACGAATCTGCAAAAGCTCCTCGCGCACGGCCTCCGGCTCCAGCGGAACGCTGGCCGCGGCATCGCCACCGAGCAGCGGCGCGGCAGCCGGCGCCGACACCACGACACCGGCCTGCAGCGCGGGAACCACGGCAGACCCCGAGGCTTCGCGCAGGCGGTTGCGCGCACCGTTGATGGTGAAGCCCTGTTCGTACAGCAGCTCGCGGATGCGCCGGATCATCAGCACTTCATGGTGCTGGTAGTACCGGCGGTTGCCGCGCCGCTTCATGGGGCGCAGCTGCGTGAACTCCTGCTCCCAGTAGCGCAGCACATGCGGCTTGACGTCGCACAGATCCGCGACCTCACCGATGGTGAAGTAGCGCTTGGCGGGAATCTGGGGCAGAAGTGAAGCCATGGCAAATGTGGATGAAGTCAGGATGTGCAATGCCGCTGGTGCGCGGACGCTGATCCGGGAAGAAGGCCGAGCCTACTGCACAGCTCGCCTGCAAGCCAGCACCCTGTCGTAAAAACAGCCCATCCACCGCGAGGCAGACAGGCTGGCGACAGCTGGCCATGCAGGCCCGGGCAGGCTTTCCTCAGGCCTGGGAGCCCGATGTGCCTTCCTGGATCTGCTCCTTGAGCTTGCTGCTCGCATGGAAGGTCACGACGCGGCGCGCCTCGATCGGAATGGCCTCGCCCGTGCGCGGATTGCGCCCCGGACGCGGCGCCTTGGTGCGGATCTGGAAGTTGCCGAAGCCCGACAGCTTCACATCCTCGCCCGACACCAGGCTTTGCGAGACCAGCTCGAAGAACGCATCCACCATTTCCTTGGATTCGCGCTTGTTCAGGCCGATCTCGTCGAACAGCAGATCCGCCAGCTGCGCCTTGGTCAGCGCAGGCGAATCAAGACTTTCCACCGCCAGTTCCATCACAGGATCTCCTTTCACGGCATGCACCCTCCATCATGCGCGCAGGCGCGCACCCAGACGCTGCTGCAGCTGCTCGAGCACGGCCTGCACGGCCTGCTCGATCTGCACATCCGTCAGCGAGCTGTCGTCATGGCCCAGCGTCAGGCGCACGGCCAGGCTCTTTTCGTCCTGCGCCAGCGCGCCCGGTGCCGCTGTCTCGCCGGCCTTGAGCGCCTTGGGACGGAACACATCGAACAGCACGGCAGAGCGCAGCAGGCCGCCGGTTTGGGCAGCCTCCACCGCCTGCATGAGCTGGGCATGCGTGGTCTTTTCGTTCACGACCACGGCAATGTCGCGCTCCACGGCCTGGTGCTTGGCCACGGGCTTGAACACCGGCACCTCGCGCGCCAGCACGGCATCGAGCTCCAGCTCGAACAGCACGGGCGCCTGGGCCAGATCCCATTGCTGGCGCCACTGGGGATGCAGCTCGCCAATGAAGCCGATGGACTGGCCATCGAGCAGCACGCGTGCGCAGCGGCCCGGGTGCATGGCCGGATGCTCGGCCGGCTCGAACACGGGCTTGCGCGGCGCCAGCAGCGCCTCGACATCGCCCTTGACGTCGTAGAAGTCGACCCTGGTCTCGCCACGAGCCCATTGCAGCTGCTCGGCAGCTCCCCAGGCCAGGCCCGCCACGCGCATGGGCTGGTAGAAGCCCTTGACCGTGGTGTCGCTGTCAACAACGCTGTCATCCTTGAGGAAGACACGGCCCAGCTCGAACACGCGCACGCGCTCGGCCTTGCGGTCGGCATTGAACTTGAGCACCTGCATGAGCGAGCCGATGAGGCTGGAGCGCATCACGCTGAGCTGGCTTGCGATCGGGTTGAGCAGCTGGATGGGATTGGCGTTGCCAGCCAGATCCTTCTCCCACGCGGCTTCCACAAAGCTGAAGTTGATGGTTTCCTGGTAACCCAGATCGGCCAGCGCGCGGCGCACGGCGAACTGGCTGCGGCGGTTTTCGGCGCGCAGCTTGGGCGCAATGGGCGCCAGCGGCTTGGTCGTGGGCAGGTTCTCGTAACCCACCATGCGCGCCACTTCCTCGATCAGGTCTTCCTCGATGTTGATGTCGAAGCGGAAGCTGGGCGGCGTGACGGTGAGCACGCCATCGCCCTGCTCCACCGGCAGGCCCAGGCCGGCCAGCGCATCTTGGCATTGCTGCTGCGTGAGCGGCATGCCGATGACCTTGGCCGCACGCGCCACGCGCAGCGTGACGGGCTTGGGCTGGGGCATGTTGGACTTCTGGTCGTCGACGGGGCCGCAGACGGTCTCGGGCGTGCCGCAGATCTGCAGCACCAGCTCGGTGATGCGCTCGATGTGCTCGACCGTCAGTTCGGGATCGACGCCGCGCTCGAAGCGGTGGCCCGCATCGGTGGAGAAGTTGTAGCGGCGCGAACGGCCGGCAATCGACTTGGGCCACCAGAAGGCCGCCTCGATGTAGATGTGGCGCGTGTCGTCGGACACGGCCGTGGCGTCGCCGCCCATGATGCCGGCCAGCGATTCGACTTCGCGCTCATCGGCGATCACCCCCACCTGTCCATCGACGGTGACGGTGTTGCCGTTGAGCAGCTTGAGCTGCTCGCCTTCCTTGCCCCAGCGCACCTGCAGGCCGCCGTGGATCTTGTCCAGGTCAAAGATGTGGGAGGGGCGGCCCAGCTCGAACATCACATAGTTGGAGATGTCCACCAGCGGCGCCACGCTGCGCTGGCCGCAGCGCGCCAGGCGATCGACCATCCACTGCGGCGTCTTCGCCTGGGTGTTGACGTTGCGCACCACGCGGCCCGAGAAGCGACCGCACAGGTCGGGCGCCTCGATCTTCACGGCCAGCCTGTCCTGCACACCCACCGCAGCAGGCGTGAACGACTGGGGCTTGAGCGGCGCACCGGTCAGCGCAGCCACTTCGCGCGCCACACCATAGACGCTCAGGCAATGCGCCAGGTTGGGCGTGAGCTTGAGCGTGAACAGGGTGTCATCCAGGTTCAGGTATTCGCGGATGTTCTGGCCCAGGGGCGCGTCCAGCGGCAGCTCCATCAGGCCGCCATGGTCCTCGGACAGCTTGAGTTCGCGCGCCGAGCACAGCATGCCGAAGCTCTCCACACCGCGCAGCTTGCCGATCTTGATGAGGAAGGGCTTGCCGTCTTCACCGGGTGGCAGCTCGGCCCCAACCGTGGCGCAGGGCACGCGGATGCCCACGCGCGCATTGGGCGCGCCGCAGACGATGGTCAGCAGCTCGGGCCCGCCCACATCGACCTGGCACACGCGCAGGCGATCGGCATTGGGATGCTGCTCGGCAGCCTTGATCTCGCCGACGACGATCTTGGTGAACGGCGGTGCCACGGGCTCCAGCTCCTCCACCTCCAGGCCGGCCATGGTCAGGGTGTCGGCCAGCTCTTGGGTGGTCAGCGGCGGATTGCAGAACTCGCGCAGCCAGGATTCGGGAAATTGCATATCAGACTCTTTGGCGTTGGTTCGGTCCGCGCGCCGCGGCGCTGGCGGACCCCATGAACGTATTGACGACTCTCATTCCAAGCCCCCGAACAGCCTGACCATGCGACTGGCGTGGTTCAGGCCGGAGACGCCGAGCAAGAGCCGCCTCGCGGCGAGGGCGTCATCCCCCTCCCAGGGGGATGGCGCGCAGCGCCTCAGGGGGCGGTCCATTTCTAACGGAATTGCGACAGGAAGCGGATATCGCCGTCAAAAAACAGACGCAGATCGTTGACGCCATAGCGCAGCATGGTCAGGCGGTCAGGACCCATGCCAAAGGCAAAGCCGATGTACTTCTCAGGATCCAGCCCCATGTTGCGCACCACGTTGGGGTGCACCTGGCCGGAGCCAGCCACCTCCAGCCAGCGGCCGGCCAGCGGGCCGCTCTGGAACTGGATATCGATCTCGGCGCTGGGCTCGGTGAAGGGGAAGAAGCTGGGACGGAAGCGCAACACCAGGTCGTCGCTCTCGAAGAAGGTCTTGCAGAAGTCGGTGAAGACCACCTTCAGATCCTTGAAGCTGACGTTCTCGCCGATCCACAGGCCTTCGCACTGGTGGAACATGGGCGAGTGCGTGGCATCGCTGTCCACGCGGTAGGTGCGGCCCGGCGCGATCACGCGGATCTCGGGCATGCCCTGGCCGGCGTCCAGCCGCTCACGGTATTTCTTGACGTGCTGCACGGCATGGCGCACCTGCATGGGGCTGGTGTGCGTGCGCAGCAGATTGGGGGCCTGTTCCGTGCCGCCTTCCACGTAGAAGGTGTCGTGCATGGAACGGGCGGGATGGTCTTCGGGCGTGTTCAGCGCCGTGAAGTTGAACCAGTCGGACTCGATCTCGGGGCCCTCGGCCACATCGAAGCCCATGGAGCCGAAGATGCCCTCGATGCGCTCCAGCGTCAGCGACACGGGGTGCAGGCCGCCCTGGCCACGGCGACGGCCCGGCAAGGTCACATCCAGCACCTCGGCCTTCAGGTGGGCCTGCAGTTCGGCATCAGCCAGGGCCTTGCGGCGCGCGGTCAGCGCGGCCTCGATGCCTTGCTTGGCCACGTTGATGGCGGCTCCGCGCGACTTCTTCTCTTCGACGGAAAGCTGCGCCATGCCCTTCATGAGCTCGGTCACCTTGCCCGACTTGCCCAGAAACTGCGCCTTGGCGTTTTCCAGATCAGCGGGGGTTTGTGCCTGCGCGAACAATTGCTGCGCGCTTTCGACCAGAGAATCCAACTCGTTCATATCGACTCTTTATCGACTGTGAAAAGAAACAAGGGCTAGCAGCCTTTTCAAGCCCTAGCCCTTGCTGTTTGCGCTGCAAGCCATCACGAGGATGGCCACAGACCGTTATCTCAAGCAGCCAGCTTGGCCTTGACTTGATCAACGATGCTGCTGAAAGCAGCCTTGTCGTGCACCGCGATATCGGCCAGCATCTTGCGGTCGATCTCGATGGCTGCCTTCTTCAGGCCGTTGGCGAACTGGCTGTAGGTCAGGCCCAGTTCACGTGCAGCGGCGTTGATACGGGCGATCCACAGACGGCGGAACACGCGCTTCTTGGCACGGCGGTCACGGTAGGCATATTGCCCAGCCTTCATCACCGCCTGCTTGGCGATGCGGAAGACATTGCCGCGGCGGCCGCGGAAACCCTTGGAAAGGGCCAGAACTTTTTTGTGACGGGCGCGGGCCGTTACACCACGTTTGACGCGAGGCATGTGTTTTCTCCTTGTTCGTCAGTGAATTACAGGCCAGCCATCGGCAGCATCTGTGCGATCGAGCCCATGTTGGTCTCATGCACAGCCACTGCACCACGCAGGTGACGCTTGTTCTTGGTGGTCTTCTTGGTCAAGATGTGACGCTTGAAGGCTTGACCGCGCTTGACGGTGCCACCGGGACGAACGCGAAAACGCTTCTTCGCGCTGCTCTTGGTCTTCATTTTGGGCATTTGAATGCTCCTGTTGTTTGTGCTCGTGAGGCGGCTCGCAACACTGCGCGCACTTGCTGGCCCCGAGACACTTCTGTGCCAGCCCGAAGGCCGGCAAGAACAAGGGACATGGATACCATGTCCCTTGCATCGCACGCCCCGCGCAATCGACTCGCGCAAGGCCTGCAAATTCTGTCGCCCCTCAGCGAAGGGCGAAACCGCGATTATGCCTTATCAGCCACCGCAGGTGCAGCAGAAACCTCTGCTTGCGGTTTGCCACCGGTGGTGGGCTTCTTGCGCGCAGGGGCGATCATCATCACCATCTGGCGGCCTTCGAGCTTGGGGAACTGCTCCACCTGGATGGAGTCCGCCAGATCGTCACGCAGACGGTTCAGCAGGTCCAGACCGATCTGCTGGTGCGTGATTTCACGGCCGCGGAAACGCAGCGTGATCTTGCACTTGTCACCATCGGCCAGGAATCGGCGGATGTTGCGCAGCTTGATGTTGTAGTCGCCGTCGTCGGTACCAGGGCGGAATTTCACTTCCTTGATTTCGATGACGGTCTGCTTGGCCTTGGCTTCGGCAGCCTTCTTCTGTTCAAGGTACTTGAACTTGCCATAGTCCATCAACCGGCAGACAGGCGGAGTGGCCGTGGCGGCGATTTCCACCAGGTCCACGTCCAACTCGCCCGCCATGCGCAGCGCTTCCTGCAGAGGCACGATGCCCAGCGGCTCGTTCTCCGGGCCGGACAGACGCACTTCAGGCGCCATGATTTCACGGTTGAGACGATGCTTGCGCTCTTCACGGTGGCGCCGATCACGAAATTCAGTAGCTATGGTTCTCACCCTTGGATTTAAGTTGCTACAACAGCGTAGCCGCTTGTGTGCAGTACACGCCAAACGGCTAACGCCTTTGGAGATGCTCCGTCAGGCCTTCGCCGCGATGTCCTTGGCCACGAGTTCAATGAACGCGTCGACCGACATCACTCCGAGGTCCTTGTTGCCCCGTGCGCGCACTGCCACTGCACCAGCGGCCTTCTCCTTGTCGCCTGCAACAAGGATGTAAGGCAGCTTTTGCAACGAATGCTCCCGTATTTTATACGTAATCTTTTCGTTGCGCAGATCTGTCGCCACCCTAAGGCCTTGATTCGGAAATGCTTTTTGCAGCTTTTGCGCGACTTCCCGCACATAGTCCGCCTGCGCGTCAGTGATATTGAGCACGGCCGCCTGAACAGGAGCCAGCCATGTCGGCATGGCACCGGCATGCTGCTCGATGAGGATGCCGATGAAACGCTCAAGGCTGCCGACGATGGCACGGTGCAGCATCACGGGGCGATGGCGATCGCCGTCTTCGCCCACGTATTCCGCATCCAGGCGCTCGGGCATGGAGAAGTCGACCTGGATGGTGCCGCACTGCCACTGGCGACCGATGGCGTCCTTGAGCGTGTACTCGATCTTGGGACCGTAGAACGCGCCATCGCCGGGCGAGATCACGTACTCGCAGCCCGAAGCCTCCAGGCTGTTGATCAGCGCGGCCTCCGCCTTGTCCCAGCTTTCATCGGAGCCGATGCGCGCCTCGGGGCGCGTGGCAACCTTGTAGATGATGTCGCTGAAACCGAAGTCCGCGTAGACCTTTTGCAGCAGCGTGGTGAAGGCCAGCACTTCGGGCTGGATCTGGTCTTCGGTGCAGAAGACGTGGCCGTCATCCTGCGTGAAGCCGCGCACGCGCATGATGCCGTGCAGGCCGCCCGTGGGCTCGTTGCGGTGGCACTGGCCGAACTCGCCGTAGCGCAGCGGCAGGTCGCGGTAGCTCTTGATGCCCTGCTTGAAGATCAGGATGTGCGCCGGGCAGTTCATCGGCTTCAGCGCCATCAGCTCCGCATCGCCGGAGAGAATCGGTCCCTCTTCCTCGGCATTGGGGATCTCGTCCGGCACGACGAACATATTCTCGCGATATTTGCCCCAGTGGCCGGACTGCTCCCACTGCCGGGCGTCCATCAGCTGCGGCGTCTTCACCTCGCGATAGCCGGACGCGTCCAGCCGGCGGCGCATATAGGCCTCCAGCTGGCGCCACAGGATGAAGCCCCTGGGATGCCAGAAGACGGAACCCTGCGCCTCGCTCTGCAGGTGGAACAGGTCCATCTCCTGCCCGATCTTGCGATGATCGCGCTTCGCCGCCTCTTCCAGGCGGAAGAGGTGGGCATCGAGCTGCTTCTTGTTGAGCCAGCCGGTGCCATAGATGCGGGACAGCATCGCGTTCTTCTGGTCGCCGCGCCAATAAGCGCCCGAGACGCGCGTCAGCTTGAAGGCCTGCGGATCGAGCTTGCCGGTCGAGGCCAGATGCGGCCCGCGGCACATGTCGAGCCAGGCATCGTCGCCGGCACCGGCGCGATAGACGGTCAGTTCCTCACCCTCGGGCAGTTCCTGCGCCCATTCCGCCTTGAAGCTCTCGCCCTGCGCGGACCAGCGGCTGATCAGATCGGCGCGCGACCAGACTTCGCGGATCAACGGCTGATCCGCCGCGATGATCTCGCGCATCTTCGCCTCGATCACGGGCAGATCCTCCTCGGTGAAGGGGCCGCGCGCCGGATTGGGGGCGAAGTCATAATAGAAGCCATCGTCCGTGGACGGGCCGAAGGTGATCTGCGTGCCGGGGAACAGCGCCTGCACCGCTTCGGCCAGAATATGCGCAAAGTCATGACGCGCCAGTTCCAGCGCCTCGGCCTCATCCTTGGATGTGACGAGCGCGAGCTGGGCATCGGCTTCGAGCGGGCGGGTGATATCGCGCAATTCGCCATCCACCTTGGCGGCGATGGCGGCCTTGGCGAGGCCGGGACCGATGGCGGCTGCGATCTGTGCCGGCGTGGTGCCGCGCGCAACCTCGCGCTGCGAACCATCGGGGAGCGTGATCTTCAGTAGTTCCGTCATCAATATGGTCCTGTCTGCGGCGCGCATCTGCGCTTAGGCAAGCGCGCTTCAGTTGAAAAGAGGCAGGAAGAAGTGGAGCCGCCTTAAGCCCACCCCTTTCGGACGGGCCTCCAGCGAAATCGCGTCAGTCCGTGACGCGCATGCCGAGGCCCGCCGGAGTGGTCCGGCCGGTGGTCGTGGTGGTGGTAGTCAGGGCGATCAGACTCGGCATGACGCTGGATATAGCGCTGACGGGCCGGGATGTCATCTGCCCCGCCGTCCCGCATATCAGTTGATGCGCCGATCTATTTGATAGGCGAACAAGTATCGGCGACTTCTTGATGAATTTCCGTTTTCATCTATGTCATTTTCCGACGACTATTTTGCGGACCAATATGGGACTATCTTATTACCCCGCAGCGGGCGAGATTGTGATGTGTCATTATGATGATGTCGTGATCGAACCGGAAATGTGAAAAGCGAGACCGGCAATCGTCATCGGGCCAAGACTACGCCGACGCGCAAAGCTCGTCACCGTTCTTCCGCTGAGCACCACCGAGCCAATTCCCTGTGAAGCCTATCATTACAGGTTGGAATTGACGGCGCCATTGCCAGCACCCTTTGATGCGACAGTGATGTGGGTGAAATGCGATATGATTGCCACAGTCTCCTTGGAAAGACTGGATCGCTTCAAAGAACCTTATCGACGCGGAAGCGCCAGACAATGGCGCACCTCCAAGGTTTCCGCCGATCAACTTCATGCAATCAAGGCAGCTCTGCTCTGCGGCTTAGGGTTAGATTCCTTGACAAAACACCTGTAATTCTCTATGTAAACGGTGTTCCCGCTCTGCGTCAGCATCGGGCTTGGAGACTACCTGAAATATGGTAGCCAGCTCCACGCTGGCGATAACAAGCTTGTGGAGTTGTAGTGTTCAGAAAGGTCGCCTTCAAGGCGGCCTTTCTTGTTTCTGGCTCGGTGACTTTGAGGAACAAGATAGTGAGACTGGCTCCTCGGCCCAACTGCTCGCTTCTTTTGACCCCGCCTCCCGCTGGCGTCACAACGCCGCGATGATTGACGAAGAGCTCTCCCCCGCCGCGTATCTCGACCGCCCCGGCCAGCCGCGCCTTGCTTATCGGCATCGCCCCGGCACAGGCCCCCTGCTGGTCTTCCTGCCCGGCTATATGTCCGACATGCAGGGCGGCAAGGCGATCGCGCTTGAGGAGTGGGCCGCCGCGCAGGGACGGGCCATGCTGCGCCTCGATTATGCCGGCTGCGGCGAGAGCGAAGGCGATTTCGCGCAGGGCACGCTGGCGAGCTGGCGCGACGATGCCCGCGCCATCATCGATGCCGTCGCGCCCGACAAGCCGCTCATCCTCGTCGGCTCCTCCATGGGCGGCTGGATCGCGCTGTTGCTGGCGCAGGATCTCGGATCGCGCGTCGCGGCGCTGGTCGGCATCGCCGCTGCGCCGGACTTCACCCAATGGGGTTTCAGCGACGAACAGAAAGCCATCATCCAGCAGCAGGGCAAGCTGGTCGAAAAGACGCCTTATGGCGATGAACCCTCTGTCATCATGCGCGGCTTCTGGGAGTCGGGCCAGTCGCTGCGCCTGCTCGACAGCGAGATTGCCATCGATTGCCCCGTGCGGCTGCTGCAGGGACAAAGCGATGCCGATGTGCCCTGGCAGACGGCGCTGCGGATCATGGAGACGCTCCGTTCAGCCGATGTGCAGACGAGTCTGGTCAAGGACGGCGATCACCGCCTCTCGCGCCCGCAGGATATCGCCCTGCTGATCGCGACGGTCGCGTCCCTCACGGAGTAAGGTTCGATGCTCATCCTCGCCGCGCTTGCCATGGCTGCACAGGCGGCTGCGTCCGGAGTCGCACCGGGCGCGCTTGATCCCGAGATGGAAGCGCTGATGAAGCGCCGCGACGAGAAGCGGCAGCAGACGGGCGAGACCGAGTTGATGCAGAAGCGCGACAGTCAGGCGCTGGCGACGGTGATTCCGCCGGCCATTGCCGACCGGCTCGCCGCCTGCCTCGCCAAGGCCAATCTCACGCCCGAAGACGGCCTTGCCGAAGCGGCGGCCTGGGCGAAGGATGGCGGCGGCGCCTATGCCATCCAGTGCAAGGGCTATGCGCTCGGCAGCGAGAAGCGCTGGCGCGAAGCGGCGGCCGCGTTCGAGAGCGGCGCAGTGGTGACGGGCCTGGAACCGGTGATGCAGGCGCGGCTCTGGTCGCAGGCCGGCAATGCCGCGCTGGCCGGCGGCGATGCGCAGCGTGCCGTCAGCGATCTCGATCGCGCGCTGGAGAAGCCGCTGCCCGCGACGCTTTCGACCGGCGAAATCCATCTCGATCGGGCACGGGCGCGCGTGGCGATCAACAATCTGCAGGGCGCGCGGAGCGATCTCAATCAGGCGCTGGTGCTGGCCAATGCCGATCCGCTTGCCTGGCTGCTCTCCGCCACGCTTGCGCGGCGGATGAACGATCTGCCGCTGGCCAGCCTGCATATCGAAGAAGCTTCCAAGCGCGCCCGCAACGATGCGCCGATCGCGCTGGAACAGGGCGTCATCTATGCACTCTCGGGCAATCGCGATCCGGCCGCACGGGCTGCGTTCGAACGGGCGATCGAGCTGGCGCCGGCGAGTGAATCCGCGGCGAAGGCGAAAGCCTATCTGGCGCAGCTTGGGCAGGCGAGCGACGCGCCTGCGACGGCGCCAAAGCCGGTTCAGACGGTGCGGTAAAATTTTTGATGATCTAAAGTCCGTTCGTCCTGAGTAGGGGCTGAGCGAAGTCGAAGCTCCGTATCGAAGGGCCGCGCCATCTCGGCATCCTTCGATACGCCATTTCGACAAGCTCAATGGCTACTCAGGACGAACGGAGAATTTAAGGGCGACATCCCTGATCGTCACCCCAGCAAAAGCTGGGGTCTCTGGCGAGATAGAGCGACACGGGAAGAGACCCCAGCTTCCGCTGGGGTGACGATCAGGAGGCGAGGCTGCGGTGGAAGAACGCCGCCCCCAACCTCACTCCAGATAGAAATCCACCGTCGTCACGACACGCACCTTCTTGTTGGGCGTATCGGCAGCGCCATAGCCGCCGGACTGCTCGCCATCGCGCGCCTCGATCGAGAAATAGCCCTGGGTTGCGCTCTTGACCCCGCCAACCGCCGTGCCGCTATCCTTGGCGAACTGCTCGGCCGATTTGCGCGCATCCTGCGTGGCGGCCGCGACCATCGGCGGCTTGATGTCGTTGAGCTTCGTGAAGCTGTAGCTCATGCCCGAGCCTTCCTGCAGCGTGACGCCGCGCCGGACGAGATCGAACTGATTGGCCACGGCCTTCTGCGCCTTGGCGATGTCATTGGTGCGCAGCTGCATCCGCTGCGTGATCGTGATCTGCGGCAGGCCATTG
>ERZ778023.4461-NODE-4461-length-11743-cov-11.864819_pt1 | contig 11743 bp, 9 predicted proteins | sample MGYA00375753_ERZ778023 | MGnify/ENA primary metagenome ERZ778023 (study PRJEB29350, sample SAMN05389822) | bioreactor metagenome | isolation source: Ammonium sulfate bioreactor | place: South Africa: University of Cape Town | collected 2014-04-04 ...
AGCAGGGGATTGAAAATCCCCGTGTCGGCGGTTCGATTCCGTCCCCGGCCACCATTGAATTCCAGGGGCTTGCAGTGATGCAGGCCCTTTTCGTTTTCCGCCGAGCGCCGTCCGTCCGCCGCTCGTCCAGCTGCGCAGCACGCCGTTCGCAGCGAGCCTCGACACCGCCCCGTTTCCACCCCGGCCAGGGCCGGTAGCGATCGGGCCAGGCATGTCCACGCCGGCGGATAGCCGGTCAACCCCCTGCTCCGCCGGAGTGCTTTGCGCCCCTTGCGAGCGCAATCCGCCGCAACCCTCGCCGGGGCGCAGGAGGACCGCGGTCGACGAGGCCCGATCTTGTGACGCAGTTCTCATTTGGCACGGTTTCTGCTGCGCATCCGGTGAACCGCCCCGGTTCCGTCATCGAGAAGCCGCCATGGAAGAAGTCATCGATCGCACCGTGCCGAATTCGCCGGAAGAGCTGGCGATCCATTTCCTGATGCGCCACGCCGCGTGCCGCTTGGCGTTGACCGAGCAGGCCGGCGAGGAAGCGTTGCAGCAGGCTTTGCAGCATGCCTGCTCCGGCCGGTCGCTGCCGGCGCCCGCTGCTGCTGGCGAACCCGCGCCGAGCGTCGCTGCAGCCCCGAACGAGGTGACGAAGGACGACAGCTGCGCCGCCCGTTTTTCCCGCGCGTATGCCGCGGCACGTCACCGCAGCCTGGCTGCCGGCACGAACTGGGGCACGCGCAGCGCCGCCTGAAGGCGCGAGCCGCCGGCGCGGCGGCCATGCGAAAATGCGCGGACCACGCCCCGACCAGTGTCCCGATGACGACCTCGAAATACGACTTTCGCCAGTTCCAGGAAGAGCTGGCCCAACTCGAACGCAAGACCCCCGCCCCCGCCCCCGCACCGGCCAAACCGCTGGGCAAGAAAGCCGCCGCCGCCCAGCGCCTGTCGGTGGCGCGCGAGGAGTTCCTGGCCCTGCGCAAACGCCACGGACTCAGCGTGGCCGACGTGGTCGCCTTTTTCCCCGAGGAAGAAGGCATCGCCTACCTGCAGGAACTGATCGTCGCCGCGCAAGCCAAGCCGCGCCGCCGGAGCAAGCCGAAGCCGTAAGGCAAGCAACATGGATCAGGGTTCGGAGGCAGGCGTGAGCGTCACGTCGCCGAACCATGCCTGCGCGTGGCCGCCGGTGTTGTCGGTGTCGGCGGAGAGTGCAATGCCGGTGATGCGCGGCGCGGGGCGACCGAAGGCGGCAAGGTAATCGGCGGCGAGATTGCGATCTTGCACTTGCCACTGGCCGGCGTGCGTGTTGCCGCTTTGCAGGACGATGGTGCGTATCAGCGGCGAGTACGGGCTGGGCGCGATGGTGCCGATCGGGTGGCGGTTGTCCCACACGTAGCAAAGCGCCGCGGTGGGCATCGTGTGGCCGAGCGTGCGGCGCGCCAGTTTCAATTTCATGCGCTGCAGCCAGGACAGGCTGGACAGCGGCACGTCGAAGAACACGTAGACGCGCGCGGCGAAATCGTCGCCCTTCTTCTTCGACATGTCTGCCGCCGCCACGCTGCGGTCCACCTTCCAGCGCCAGCCGAGCATGGTGGCGGCAGGCAGGTCCAGCGTATGGGCGATGGCGCCGGCGGCGCGATCGGCGTCGATGTGGAACACGCTGTCGGCGCCGTCGCGCACGATCGCCATCGGTGCCGCCGGACGATGCCGCGACATGGCATACGCCTTCCAGCCTGCCGGCAGCGTGTTGCCCGGTGCCACGTCGGAGAACCGCAACGTGATCGGCGTCGCCGCCCACGCGACCGGCGCCAGCACAAGCAGCAGCATCGTCCAGCGCGACCGGCGCAAGGCGCGCGCGCGACCGCGCGTGAGGTATCCGGCCTGCCGGCTCGTCGCGGAAAATTTCGTCATGGGCCAAGCCGGTGGGGAACGTGCGGGGAGCATACCGGTGCGATGTGCAGCGGGCGTGGATGACGACGCACGCGAGCCGCAACGATGCATCGTGCACCGCCGCATCCGCAGCGCCGTGAAAAAAAATTCGCGCGCGAGGCACGACAGTTGCGTCAAACCCCTAAAATTTCGCTACATTGTGCGGGCCGCAAGGCCTCCGAGCCCAGAAAGCCGGGGTTTCCTACTATCGAGATCAACTAATGGCTACCAAAACCACTGCCAAGAAAGCTCCCGCCAAGGCTGCCAAGCCTGCCGCCGCCAAGTCTGCCGCGCCGGTCAAGCCGCTGGGCGAGAGCCTGTCGAAGTCCGGGCTCATCGCCCACATCGCCGCCCAGGCCAACGTCGAAGCGAAGGCGGTCAAGGCCGTGCTCGCCGGCCTGGAGTCGGCCGTGCTCGCTTCGGTGCACAAGAAGGGCGTGGGCCAGTTCACCCTGCCCGGCCTGTTCAAGATCAACGCCGTGAAGGTTGCCGCCAAGCCGAAGCGCAAGGGCAAGAATCCGTTCACCGGCGAGGAGCAGGTGTTCGCCGCCAAGCCCGCCACGGTGAAGGTGAAGGTGCGCCCGCTGAAGAAGCTGAAGGACGCCGCGCTCTGAGGTGCGCGCGTTGATCGACCCTGCGTCGATCAATCTCGTCTGATCCACCCGCGCGCCGCCGTCCGGCACTCCACCGGGCGGCGGCGTCGCGTTTGCGGCACGGCCCATCACGTTGCTGAACCGTTGGCAGCGATTCACGCCCGCATTCACTGCATGTTTTCGTCGGGCGACCAAGACTCGGAGCTTTCCGCGAGCAACGAGGTGCGCCATGAAACCGACGACCCCCTCCCTGGCCCTGGCCCTGAGCATCGGCGCGCTGTCGCTGGGCGCCTTCCAGAGCGCGATCGCGCAGCAGGCGTTGACCGAACCGCAGGTGCGCGCCCGACTCACCGCCCAGGGCTACACCGACGTGCACGACCTGAAGTTCAAGGACGGCATGTGGAAAGCCGAGGCGGACAGCGCCGACGGCAATGACCTGGACGTGCGCATCGACGCCAGCACTGGCGAGATCTACCCCGACACGGAAGTCTCCACGCTGAGCAAGCACGACGTGGAAGCGGCGCTGTCGACCCAGGGCTACACCGACGTGCATGACGTGGATTACGACGACGGCATCTGGAAGGCCAAGGCCGACAACCCCGCCGGCAAGAAGGTCAAGCTGCGCGTCGACGCGCACAGCGGCAAGGTGATCGGCATCGACTGAGCGCTGCATACGCCGCGGGCATTCGCGGGACATGGACCGGTACCGGCTTGTTGACTAGTATCGGGATTCCCTCCCCCACGTGATGGATTGCCCGTGAAGCGATTGATTCTCTCCGCGCTCATCATCGGCGCCTGTGCCGGCGCACAGGCTGCCGATGTCCCCACCTTCAGCACGCAGCGACTTTCCGACGAGGTCAAGACGCTGAGCTCTGATGCCTTCGAGGGCCGCGGTCCGGCCACGCCGGCGGAGACGCGCACGATCGACTACGTGGTCGAGCAGATGAAGGCCGCCGGCCTGCAGCCGGGCGGCGACCTCAAGGACGGCAAGCGGCTGTGGACGCAGGCCGTGCCGCTGCTGCGCAGCGAGATCATCGGCAAGCCTTCGCTCAGCCTGACCCTGGGCGACAAGAGCGAGCCGCTCACCCAGGGCGAGCAGATCGCCATCCGCGCCCCGATGAACGGCGCCAGCGCGGTCGACATCAGTCATGCGCCGCTGGTCTTCGTCGGCTACGGCGTCAAGGCGCCGGAGCGCAACTGGGACGACTTCAAGGGCGTCGACCTGCACGGCAAGATCGCCGTGGTGCTGGTCAACGATCCGGATTTCGAAACCGGCAAGGGCGACTTCGGCGGTAAAGCCATGACCTACTACGGCCGCTGGACCTACAAGTACGAGGAAGCCGCGCGGCAAGGCGCGCTGGGCCTGCTGGTGATCCACGAGACCGCACCGGCCTCCTACGGCTGGGCCACGGTGAAGAACTCCAACACCAACACCATGTTCGACATCGTGCGTGACAAGCCGGGCGACTCGCACGTGCCGCTGGAAGGCTGGATTCAGCGCGACCTGGCGGTGCAGCTGTTCAAGCACGCGGGGCTGGATTTCGACAGCGCCAAGAAGCTCGCGCAGACGCGCGCGTTCAAGCCGATCACGCTGAAGGGCGAAAGCCTGTCGGCCAGCTTCAAGGTCGACAAGAGCGTGATCACCTCGCACAACATCGTCGGCCGCGTGATCGGCTCCAGGCACCCCGACCAGACCGTGATCTACAGCGCGCACTGGGATCACCTGGGCATCGGCCAGCCCGATGCCACCGGCGACCGCATCTACAACGGCGCGGTGGACAACGCCACCGGCACCGCGGCGCTGATCGAGATGGGCCGCGCCTTCGCGCACGCGCCGCAGCCGGAGCGCAGCGTGGTGTTCCTCAACGTCACCGCCGAGGAAAAGGGCCTGCTCGGCTCGGAGTACTACGCCAGCCACCCGCTGTACCCGCTGGCCACCACCGCCGGCGTGATCAACATGGACGCGCTCGACCCGCACGGCCCCACCCGCAACTTCACCATCTCCGGCAATGCCAAGCTCGGCCTGCTGGACGACCTGATCGCCGACGCGAAACAGTTCCACATGGTCTACACCCCGGACTCGCATCCGGAAGCGGGCTACTTCTTCCGTTCCGATCACTTCTCCTTCGCCAAGCGCGGCGTGCCGGCGGTGTCGTTCGGCTCGGGCAATGACCGCATCGACGGCGGCGTGAAAGCCGGCGAGGCCGCGGGCAGGGAGTACACCGCGAAGCATTACCACCAGCCGTCCGACGAATGGCAGGCGAGCTGGCCGTTCACCGGCATGGCGCGCGACCTGCAGCTGCTCTACACCGTCGGCAACCAGCTGGCGAACTCGGACCAGTGGCCGGGCTGGAGCAAGGACTCGGAGTTCCGCGCCGCACGCGAGGCCACGGCGGATCAGCGCAAGTAAGCGCCTTTACCCAACGCCGCGCCGGTCGCCGGCGCGGCGTTGTCGTGTCCGCCACCGCAGGAGCCCGCTCGCGCCATAGCTCTTGCGGCGAGATTCGGCATGTGAAAGGCATCGCCCGCGAGCGGGCTCCTGCGCGGGGCGTGCGGCCGGTCAGGAAAGCCGCGCGAACCACGCCCCATGGCCGGGCAGGTGCAGGGCGCCACCGTGCATCGTGCCGGCTTGCAGGCCATGGCCGTCGATCGCTGACGGCTTGCCGGGCAGCGGCGGCAATGTCACCTCGCACGCCGACGCGCCAAGGTTGAACACCACCAGCACCGTGTCGCCCTGCAGCCGGCGCAGGAAGGCCAGCACCGGTTCGGGCGCATCGAGGAATTCGATGTCGCCCCAGCGCAGCGCCGGGTGTGCCTGGCGCCAGCGCATGAAGGTGCGGAAGCCGTTGAGCACGGACTGCGGGTTGCCCTGCTGTTGCGCCACGGCGCGGGCGCGATGTTCCTCGGGCACGGGCAGCCACGGCATGCCATGGCTGAAACCGGCTTGCGCGTCCTCGTCGCTCCACGGCATCGGCGTGCGGCAGCCGTCGCGGCCCTTGAACTGCGGCCAGAACGCGGCTGAGCACGCGCTCCACGTCGTGGTTGGAGATCGCCCAGCACGGCCAGCCCTCGGTCATCTGCGCCTCCAGCTGGCGCACCGTGCCGCGGATGTGCGCCGCGCTGAAATCCTCGGTGAGCAACTCGAAGCTGTAGCCCATGTGCAGCCGGCCGTGCATGGTGTACTCGGCCATCGTCCCCAGCGAATCCTCCGAGGAGATCTCGCCCAGCGCCGCCACGTCGGCATAGCCGTCCATCAGCGCACGCAGCTCGGCGAGGAAGCCCAGGTTCTCCGGCTGCGTGTTGTTGTAGTAGTGGTACTGGAACGCGTACGGATTGGCCGGGCTGAAGCCGCGGCCCACGCGCTGCTCGCTTGGCTTGGGCGGGTTGTCGCGCAGCTGGCGGTCGTGGAAGCAGAAGTTGATCGCGTCCAGGCGGATGCCGTCCACGCCCTTGTCCAGCCAGAAACGCACATTGTCCAGCGTGGCCGCGCGCACGTCGGGGTGGTGGAAGTTCAGGTCCGGCTGCGAGGCGAGGAAGTTGTGCAGGTAGTACTGGCCGCGGCGCGGCTCCCACTGCCATGCACTGCCGCCGAACAGCGACAGCCAGTTGTTCGGCGGCGTGCCGTCGGGCCGGGCGTCGGCCCACACGTACCAGTCGGCCTTCGGGTTGTCGCGGCTCTGCCGGCTTTCGCGGAACCATGCGTGCTCGGCCGAGGTATGGCTGAGCACCTGGTCGATCATCACCTTCAACCCCAGCCCGTGCGCCTTGTGCAGCAGGCGGTCGAAATCCTCCAGCGTGCCGAACAGCGGATCGACCTCGCGGTAATCGGCGATGTCGTAGCCGAAATCCGCCATCGGCGACTTGAAGAACGGCGCCACCCAGATCGCGTCCACGCCAAGCTCGGCCACGTAGTCGAGCCGCTCGACGATGCCGGGCAGATCTCCCACCCCGTCCCCGTCGGTGTCGAGAAAGCTGCGCGGGTAGATCTGGTAGATGATGGCGCCACGCCACCACGGGGCATTGCTCATTCGCCTGTCCATGCCGTTGCCACCCGGGGCTGCAGGACACGCCGCGTGGCGAACCTGTCGGGGTTGGCGAGCAGCTTAGCGGCTGCAGACAGGCCTGCCGCGATCGTGCATACGTATTCATGGATCGCCGCTGCCGCTACGCAGCATCAGTGGCTACCACGGCGTTTGGACGTCCAAACGAACAGCGGCCGGAACCGGCGCACGCCGCGCCGCGCCTGCATTCGCGCCGCTCCGGCATCGACGCGCAGCGTCCGGCGCAGACATGCCGCTTCGACAGGCCGCGACGCCCCGGGCGAGGCCTTGCGACGCGGCGCAGCAGAATGAATACGTATGCATGAACGGCTCGCTCCGACGCAGCCGTCCTAACATCGGCCTCACGGAGTCGACCGCCGCATGTTCGACGGCAGCGGCCCGCGAGTTCCGAACAGACCATCACGATCGTCACAAGACCTGCAGTACTTACCCTGGGAGGGGACAACGGTGATACTCAAACACAACGTGCTTGCCTTGGCGCTGGCATCGGTCGGTTTCTGCGCATTCATTCCTGCCCACGCTGCCGCCCCGCGGGCCAGCAGCGCGACCGCTGCGCAGGACACCCAGGCCCAGGACGCCCAGACCCAGGATGCGACCACGACGGATACCAAGGCCGACAAGGATCGCCGCCGCTCCGCCAAGGACAACGCCAAGCAGCTGCAGGCAGTCGAGGTGAAGGGCTTCATCAGCAGTATCGAGAACTCCACCGCGCTGAAGCGCAACGCCAGCACCATCGTCGAGGCGGTGTCCGCCGAGCAGGTCGGCAAGTTGCCGGGCGTGTCCATCGCCGATGCGCTGGGTCGCCTGCCCGGCCTCGCCGTGCAGACAGTCAGCGGCCGTCCGCAGGTGCTGACCATCCACGGCCTGGGCCCGGACTTCTCCACCGCGCTGATCAACGGCGGCCAGCAGGTGTCCACCTCCAACAACCGCGACGTGCAGTTCGACCAGTACCCGTCGAGCTGGTTCGACAACGTGGTGGTGCACCTGTCGCCGTCGGCAAACCTGATCGGCCAGGGTCTCACCGGCACGGTGGACATGCATACCATCCGCCCGCTGGACAAGAACGGCCCGGAGGCGGCGATCAACGCGCGCTACATCTGGAACGGCATGTCGCAGCTCGCCGACGGCCCGGGCGTGAGCAACAAGGGTCACAACGTCAACGGCGTGTGGGTGCACCAGTTCGCCAACAACACGCTGGGCGTGACGCTGGGCGTGGACCTGGAAGACAGCCCGTCGCAGATCGAGCATCAGCAGCCGTGGGGCTACCCCACCGACGCCAACGGCAACTACGTCATCGGCGGCTCGAAGAACTACGGCATCACCGATTCGATGAAGCGCAGCGGCCTGCTCGCCACCGTGCAGTGGCGGCCGAACGAGCACTACACCGGCACCGTCGACCTCACCTTCGACGATTTCAAGGAAGTGCAGCAGGCCAAGGGCATGGAGTTCCCGCTGTTCTGGAGCTCCGCGCAGCTGCAGCCGGGCGGCACGGTGCAGGACGGTTTCATCACCAGCGCTGCGTACACCAACGTCAAGCCGGTGATCCGCAACGACTACAACCGCACCAAGGCGCGGGTCTACAACTTCAACTGGGACAACCAGTTCACCATCAACGAGAACTGGTCGATCGACGCCGACGTCAACTACTCGCGCGCCACCCGCGACGACATCAACCTGGAGAGCTACTCCGGCACCGGCTTCACGGCGGCCAACGGCGCACTCGACACGATCGGCTTCAACCAGATCGACAGCGGCCTGTTCTATTTCTTCCCGACGCTCGACTACACCCAGGGCGTCGTGCTGACCGATCCGCAAGGCTGGGGCGGCGGCAACGACGTGGTGCAGGCCGGCTTCATCAACGCGCCGCACACCGTCGACTACCTTGCCAACCTGCGCCTCGCCGCGCAGCGCAGCTTCGCCAGCGGCCCGATCGCCAGCGTGGAATTCGGCGTGGCGCACAGCACGCGCAACAAGACCTACCACATCGACCAGAGCTTCCTCACCCTGGGCGGCGGCACCATCAGCGGCGGCACCGCGGTCACCACCGCGCCGTTCAGCGGCACACCATGCAGCCCGCTGGCGTGGATGGGCGTGGCCTCGCAGCTCTGCTACAACCCGTTCAACCTGCTCGACAGCGGCACGCTGCAGAGCGTGCCGACCTTCGGCTCCTCGCTGAACCTGCCGCCGAACTGGGAAGTGCGCGAGAAGACCTTCACCCCGTTCGTGCAGTTCAACCTGGACACCTACCTCGGCGACGTCGGGCTGCGCGGCAACTTCGGCGTGCAGGCCTCGCACACCTCGCAGCGCGCCACCGGCGAGCGCGTGGCGCCGGGCAGCGCGGTCACCGGCAATGCGATCACGCTGATCCCGGTGGTGGGCAGCACCAGCTTCAACAAGTTCCTGCCCAGCGCCAACCTGATCTTCGGCCTCACCGCCAGCGATGATCTGCGCGTCAGCGCCGCGCGCACCATGGCCCGCCCGCGCATGGACCAGATGAACGCCAGCATGGCGGTGAGCGGCAACATCACGCACCTGACCAGCACCGACCCGAACCAGGCCTATTTCAGCTCGTCCGGCGGCAACGCCAAGCTCAAGCCGACCATGGCCGACAACTACAACGTCAGCTACGAGCACTACTTCTCCGGCGGCAACAGCTACGAGTGCAGCTCCGCCGACCAGAAGAACTCCGACCTGTGTCGCGGCAGCGGCGGCTACGCCGCGTTGTCGGGCTACTTCATCAAGCTGAAGGATTACATCAACCCGAACGCGGCCTACCTGTACGACTTCAGCTCGTTCCTGCCGTTCGGCCTGACGCCGGATCAGCTGAGCCAGCTGGGCACCACGCTGGGCACCGTCTCCGGCCCGACCAACGACGGCCGCGGCTACGTGAAGGGCGCGCAGCTCACGCTGAACCTGCCGTTCAACCTGATCGCCCAGCCGCTGAACGGCTTCGGCGTGATCGTCACCGGCAACCGCACCAAGAGCTCGCTGGTGTACCCGGGCAACTCCGACCCGATCACCGTGCCGGGCCTGTCCAAGTGGGTCGCCAACGGCACCTTGTACTACCAGCACGACGGCTTCGAGGCGCGCATCAGCGACAGCTACCGCTCCAGCTTCCTGGGCCGCGTGTCGGGCATCAGCGCCAGCCGCATCGAGCAGACCATCCAGGGCGGCAGCACCTACGACGCCCAGGTCAGCTACAGCTTCGACTCCGGCTCGCTGAAGGGGCTGACCCTGATCGCGCAGGGTTCCAACCTGTCCAACAAGACCTTCACCACGTTCCAGAACAACGACCCGCGCCAGGTGCTGACCTGGGAACGCTACGGCCGCATGTACGAACTGGGGGTCTCCTACAAGTTCCAGTAAGACCGAGCAGCACACCTGCTCCCCTGCGGGCCCCGTTGTGCAAGATCAACGGGGCCTTTTTTTTGACAGGCGCGGCGGCGCGGGTTACTTCAGGGCCGGACGCAAGCGGGGAAACGGCAACGGCATGAACGCAGCACCCATCCAACGCGTGGTGATCGTCGGCGGCGGCACGGCCGGCTGGATGACGGCCGCCCTGCTCGCCCGGGCGCTGGGCAAGGCGGTGCAGATCCGCCTGATCGAGTCGGACGAGATCGGCATCGTCGGCGTGGGCGAGGCCACCATCCCGCAGATCCGCCACATCAATGCGTTCCTCGGCATCGACGAGGACGACATGCTCAAGGCCACCCACGGCACGTTCAAGCTGGGTGTGCAGTTGAACAACTTCGGACGGCTCGGCGACTCCTACCTGCACGCCTTCAGCGACATCGGCCTGCCGCTGGGGCTGATCGGCTTCCATCACTACTGGTTGCGGAACCGCCGGCGCGATCCCGACAGCGACCTGTGGGCCTACTCGCTCAACACGCAGGCGGCGAACGAGCACCGCTTCGCGCGCATGGAGAAAGTCGGCGACACGCCGCTGGGCGGCATCAAGTACGCCTACCACTTCGACGCCGGCCTGTACGGCCAGTACCTGCGCAAGCGCTGCGATCCGGCCGTGGTCACGCGCACCGAAGGCAAGGTGGTGGAGGTGAAGCTGCGCGAGGGCGACGGCTTCATCGAATCGGTGCGACTGGCCAGCGGTGAGCGCATCGAAGGCGATCTGTTCATCGACTGCTCGGGCTTCCGCGGCCTGCTGATCGAAGGCGCGCTGCACACCGGCTACGAGAGCTGGCAGCACTGGCTGCCGTGCGACCGCGCGATGGCCGTGGCCTGCGCGCGCAGCGAACCGCTGTGGCCGTACACCCGCGCCACCGCGCGCAGCGTCGGTTGGCAATGGCGCGTGCCGTTGCAGCACCGCACCGGCAACGGCCTGGTCTACGCCAGTGCGCACCTTGGCGACGACGAGGCCGCCACGACACTGCTGGCCAACCTCGACGGCGAGGCGCTCGGCGAGCCGCGCCCGCTGCGCTTCACCACCGGCATGCGGCGCAATGCGTGGCAACGCAACTGCGTGGCGCTCGGCCTCGCCGCCGGTTTCATGGAGCCGCTGGAATCGACCAGCATCCACCTGATCCAGTCCGGCATCAGCCGGCTGCTGGCGATGTTCCCCGACCGCCAATGCGATCCGGTGCTGGTCGACGAGTACAACCGCCAGACCCGCTTCGAGTACGAAAGCATCCGCGATTTCCTGATCCTGCATTACAAGGCCACCGAGCGCGACGACACGCCGTTCTGGCGCCAGTGCGCGGCCATGGAGATTCCGCCCGGACTGGCCCGCAAGCTGGCGCTGTTCCGCGGCCACGGACAGATTTTCCGCGAGCGCGAGGAACTGTTCACCGAAGTCGCCTGGCTGCAGGTGATGATCGGCCAGCGCATCGAGCCGCAGGCGTATCACCCGCTCGCCGACGCACTGGATGCGACGCAACTGGATGGCTTCCTCGGCGACATCCGCACCCTGGTCGGCCGCGCCGCCGCCAGCATGCCCGACCACGCCCGCTTCGTCGCCGACCACTGCCGCGTCGACCCCTAGAAGGAGACCTCGCCATGCCTCGATCACGCCTCGCCCTGCTCGCCTTGCTCGCCCTGCTCATCGCCGGCCCGGCAATCGCCGCCACCAGGCCGGCACCCGCGGACACGAAGCCGGCCGCCTCCGACGTGTGGTACGAAATCTTCGTGCGCAGCTGGGTCGACACCAATGGCGACGGCATC
>ERZ778023.4467-NODE-4467-length-11727-cov-61.267221_pt1 | contig 11727 bp, 7 predicted proteins | sample MGYA00375753_ERZ778023 | MGnify/ENA primary metagenome ERZ778023 (study PRJEB29350, sample SAMN05389822) | bioreactor metagenome | isolation source: Ammonium sulfate bioreactor | place: South Africa: University of Cape Town | collected 2014-04-04 ...
ACACGAATCAAGAGATTGATGACAATACACCAATACACGAATCAAGAGATTGATGACAATACACCAATACACGAATCAAGAGATTGATGACAATACACCAATACACGAATCAAGAGATTGATGACAATACACCAATACACGAATCAAGAGATTGATGACAATACACCAATACACGAATCAAGAGATTGATGACAATACACCAATACACGAATCAAGAGATTGATGGCAATACACCAATACACGAAGCAAGAGATTGATGGCAATGCACCAATACACGAATCAAGAGATAGATGACAATACACCAATACACGAATCAAGAGATTGATGGTAATACACCAATACACGAATCAAGAGATTGATGACAATGCACCAATACACGAATCAAGAGATCGATGGCAATACACCAATACACGAAGCAAGAGATCGGTGCGTAGTTTACGGAATCACGCAGTACCCCGGGTCGGTAATTACGCCGCCGTACTCTCTCTTGTCGGTGTCGGTGTTCCTGGCGCCTTGTTCGTTGCTGCCCGCGCCTGCTGCCCACCGCACCTGCTGCTGTGCGCTGCGTCCGTCTCCCTCCGGCCACGGTCCAACGAGAGCTCTCTCTCTCGGAGCGTGGTATTGTTGTGTGTTGCGTGTTCGCACAGTGGTGTTTGTTGGTCTGAAGTCTCTTGGTGCGCGTGTGTTTGGGGAGTGTTTATTGTGAGTGAGTGTGTGGTACTTTCTCTCTCCCTGGTTGGTGTTGGTGGTGGGGTAGCATCGGAGTTAGACGTCGGAACGACTACACACCCCTGAGCGATAGAAAATACCAAGATAGAGAGTGAGTGAGAGGTTGGCTAGGAGGCCAAGTAATCATTCTTTGAGCGACCTAAGGCTTGCGACAAGGAGCCAGTCGTCGTTGTGGTCATCGTTGTTGTTGTCGCGTTGTTGTTGTATGTAGTGGCGCCAATACCCGCAGCTCGCGGTATCGAGATCAGATCTCTCTCTATCTATCCACTCAGACCAACACCCCACGCTCTACATCCGCTGCGATGGACTCCATGGTACTCGCGACGACGTTGGAAGAGTCCCCGAGTGAATGCTACAGTGCCAACACGGCGCCGTCGTTCGCACGACAGCTGCTCTCGGGCAAGTTGGACTCGTTCGTCGAGACGCCACCCATCACGAGAAGCTTCAGTGGTTCGATGACAGGCACCGCTGTGCCGATGAGCTCCATGTCTACGACGGCCACGATGATGAGTACCACGACAGCGAGCGAGCCTTCGACAACGAGTCAGTTCACGGCCTCGATACCGACGCTCACGGCCACTCATCTCATGGCGTATCATCATACACCGGTCACCGCCATGGACTATCAAGCCTTCTTGTTCCAACAAGAGCAACAGCAACAATTGCTACAACTACAACAAATGCACGGACCTCTCTCGTCCCATCACCACCAGCAACAGCAGCAACAACAACAGCCAATTCGACATCTGTCCAAGAAGCGTAAGCAATGCGACATTGAAGCCGACCTCCTGCAAGACCAGCAACACCAACACCACCGCCGTCAACAACAGCAACAGCAGCAACTGCTGTCGCCACAAGTACAGGCCCGTCTGAGCGCGTCATCATCGCAGCAAGACCTCGTTGCTTCGACAGCCGCCATCGCCACATCAAACACAACATCATCGTCGTCGCCGTCGTCCGAACGACCCAAACTGCGCAAGACTCAACATACGACGCCAACGATCCGCGAGCTCACCAGTCGCAACATTTACGCGCTGTTTACGGCGTCGAGTGAGCCGGTCCAAGCCAAGATCGTGTCCAAGGAGCCATGGGGCGTCATGGTCGAGATCCTCCAAGTATCGAGCGAGTTGCCCGATGTATATTTGAACTCGCGATACTGGGCCACGTGGTCTGGTAGCGTCAATGCTGCCTCGATACCGGTGCTTGATATCATGTACCAATGCTAGTTGTACCTCGCCGTGCAATGGCCGTGTGATCTCGTTTACGTGTCTCCATCTCCTCTCTCTTTGCTTCTCTCTCTCTATCGCCATCTAGCTATCTAGGCGCTATTTGGCTGGTTGTTACTCGAGTCGTTCATGGTTGTTCATCAATGTAAGTAGTGAGTGGTAGGTGTAATGTGCTTTGCGCCGTGTCGTGCCACAAGTGATTGATCGCCTCGTACCGAGCCGTCTGTGTGTTGTACACTGCGTATGCGTGTGTGTGTGTGTTCGTCCGCTCGTGTATAGTGTGTGTGAGCGTGAGAGCGGCACGAGTCGTTGGCAAGCAGATGTGTTGTTTCGAGACGAGATTCTATTTAAGAGTGAGACTGGATCAGTCACACGTGCATGAACACAAGACAGCGCGCTAACGATAAACAGAACACACACGCACATGATCTCTTGGTGTTTACAACTACAATTTCATTTGGCCTGGCGTGCATCGATGGTCGTGATGGTAATGGTGGAGATGGTATGGATCAAGATAGGCGAGCTGCAACGCGAGATGCTCGAGAACCGCGAGATTGGAGAAGAGAACAACGCGCAGGAAGCAAGGCAGAGCGAGGACCTTGCTTGCGAGAGAGGGTGCGCGCCGACGGCGCACACGCATACGCGAGTAATAGTGAGGCGGAGGCACACCCCATTACGTCGAGCTCTGCTCCATAGCGTCAACAGGAGCGGAGGAGGACGTATCGGTGGTGGAGGAGCTCGAGGCAGAGTCGGTCTTCTCGTGAGATGCATGCTCAGTGGTGCTCGTTGAAGCATGCTCGGTGGTGCCGTTATGGGCAGCGGTCGAGTCAGTGGCAGGAGTCTCGGCGGGAGTGGCGGTGGCAGCGGCAGGGGCTGGAGGCTCCTCGGTATCCATCGCAGAGGAGGTAGCGGGAGTGGCGGCAACAGCGGCAGGCGTTTCAGTCGGGGCAGAGTCAGCCGTGGATGAGGTGGCAGCGGGAGTGGCAGCGGTCGAAGCCGAAGCACTGGCAGTAGCAGTAGCAGCAGGAGCAGCATCCTTGGGGCGTGATGCGGCGGATGACGATGAAGGATCAGCGGTGGAGGCATCGACTAGACGAGCGTAGCTCTCAAAGATGTCCTTTGCTAGCGCGAGCACAGTCGGATCTGTAGTGTATCGCTTGATGGCGCGAATACGACGAGCGATACCTGATTCCTGTGTCGCGCATGACGTGAGTCAATCACGAATCAACCAATCAATCAATCGTCGCGAGGGCTTCGAGAGTACAAGGTACATACACGCAGAATCGGAATCGTGACACGAAGATGCGAAAGGCACGTGAGGATCGATGGGAGTTGCTCAGCTCGCTGTAACCAGTGACTGAATGTGTGAGTAAGGGATGATGCGCGAGAGAAGAGAGAAGAGAGAGAAGAGTATATGCGTACGCCTTGTTTGATGGCGAGCGTAATGTCAGTGGCAATCTGCGTGGCTTGCTCGATGGTCGTGTCGACTTGATAAAAGTTCTTGCCGAGAGCCGATGGAAGGAGCGGCGCACCCGACGAGCCTCCAGCAGACGCTGCGCCGGCAGCGGTCTTCTTTGCGCGCTTGGCCTTTGGTTGTTCGAGCGAGTCGGCATCGGAGGCGCGTCGTTTCTTGGTGGCCGGCGAGGCAGTAGCAGCAACAGCGACCTCCTTGGGAGTCTTGGGAGTGCGAGGAGTTCGTTGAGGTCTTGGCGACGCGGCGGCGGCAGTGGCGGCAGTGGGAGCATCATTGTCATCGTCGGTGTCGTCGCTATCGTGCTTCTTCTTGGAGGAGGCAGCATTCGTAGCAACAGTGTCGTCGTCATCAGTGTCGGCGTCAGCGGCAGCAGCATCGAGGGCCTTGTCCTTCTTGGAGCGCTCCTTCTTGGGCGTCTTGTCTTTCTTGGGAGGAGGAGGTTGCGTCTTGTCATTGATCTCACGAATCAAGTCTTGAAAGTCGACCTTCTCCTCTATCAAGGCCTGCGCCTCGCCGTAGGCCTTGGCGATCTGGGCCTTGGACTTGGTGGCTTTCGTGAGGTAGTTGGTGGTGCTGGTCTCGTCGAATGGAGCTGTGAGTTCGGGTTTGACCCAGCCACTACACAGGCAAGAGAATGATGAGTATATCAAGAGTCTCTCTCTCTCTCTCTCTTGTTCATTGGTTGGTTGGTTGGCCTCGACGTACAAGAAGCGTTTCGAGAGCGGGAAGTACATGACGAGCACATGGTCGGGCAGCTTGGCCTGCAGCACCTTGGGAAAGTTGGAGATGTCGCGTTCGTCGACCACGACCGCAGGCCACCACGGGAAGCCATCAGCCTTCGACCAAGCGAGAGAGTACAATCCAGGCTTGGCACGTGGTTCTTCGGTAGCAGCAGCAGCAGCCGACGACGAGGACGAGGACGTGGTGGTGGAAGCCATATCGAGAGGGCGAACGAGTGATTGAACAGAGAACAGGAGAACGATCGTAGATCCTGGTATCGTTTACTACCCAGCAGGAGATGGAGAAGATGGTGAGGATGAGTGGCTTGTGTGGTGTCGAGTGATGAGATCAGTTGGATATTGACGAGGAGGATGTGGTTGTTGATGTGTGTAGCGAGTGTGTAAAGATGATGACGCGTGTAGCGTTGTTGCTTGTCGTTGGACTTGTACGGTTGCTCTAGAGCCCTCGATACTTTACCTTAGCCTTTTCGCTGCCTGCGCGTCCATTCCTTCTTCGCAGCTCCACCAGAGAGAGTCAAGTGAGCGAGTGGACTGCAGTCACAGCGGTCGCTCGCTGTCACTTGGTGAGTGAGCGAGTGAGATATCGCGAGGCTCACGAGCAGCAACCTGGGAAGCTCGTGAGAACGCCGTGAATGACCTCGCTTCCGCACTGGCTTTATGGTCGGGCAGCAGCAGAAGAGCGTCGCGCTTCTCTCATTCTCCTGCCCGCCACCCACGAGCAGCACCTCGTCCCTCATGGAACGGCAGCCCGCGTAGAGGTGGAGATCGAGCTCGTTAGAGGTATTAGCACAGCTCAAGGCGCTGTTCCAGTCGCTGCTGCTCAGCCGATCCACAGCTCCACAAGCGAATGAGACCAACCTCAACCCATAAAGACACGATTGATTGTACCCCGGGTTTCGCGGGCGGTGGTATATATGGGAAGCTTATCGGAAGAATTGCTTTATAGGCCTCGAGCAGAAAAGCGGCGCAGCGCCTCATTCGCTTTCTCTCTCTCCTCTCTTCCCTCTTGCCTGGCCTCCCTCAGTGCCTCGCTTGTCCCCTATCCTCCTGCTTCCTGCATCGCTGTTACGCCGTCCCTGATCTGCGAAAATGGTATGCATCCGCATCGCATCGATGCTTCTGAGCACGCTAGAGTGCGCGCCGCGGTGCCGATGCGGTCGATGGGCGAGTTTCTCGCACCGGCGGCACCCGAGCACCCGCGTTACACTTCGCTGTTGCACGCACGCGCTGTCTGCCGGTCGTAACGGCTCGCTGCTGCTTCACGTACTGATGATGGTTGGCGGTGCAAATGTGTATGCGTAGGTGAACTTCACGGTTGAGGAGATCCGCGCCATCATGGACAAGAAGTCCAACATCCGCAACATGTGTGTGATCGCACAGTATCCTTTTCTTCGTGCTGCTTTTGATGTTCGTGGTTGCTAGTGGTGTGGTTCGTTGAGTGGGTGGGGGCGGCGCTTTTTTTCTCTTTTCGCACGCGCCGTAGTTTGGTGTTCGTTGAGAGCTCCCACGGCTGCCCGTGCGTGCGTGCGTGCGTGCCACCTACCCACACCACAAGTAACGAAATACTCTTCACAGCCACGTTGCTTCCTTAATGATTACTCCCTCCTTGCTGTTGTGTTTTTTGCTGTGACTAGCGTCGACCACGGAAAGTCGACCCTTACCGACTCGCTGATCGGCAAGGCCGGTATCATTGCCGGAAAGAAGACCGGTGAGATGCGCTACACCGACACGCGCCAGGACGAGCAGGATCGTTGCATCACGATCAAGTCGACTGGTGTGTCGCTGTACTACGAGCTCGACGAGTCGCTCAACGCCCCGCCCGGTTCGGATGGTCGTGCGTTCTTGATCAACCTGATCGACTCGCCCGGACACGTCGACTTCTCGTCGGAGGTGACGGCCGCCCTTCGTGTGACCGACGGTGCTCTTGTCGTCGTCGACTGCGTCGAGGGTGTGTGCGTGCAGACCGAGACCGTGCTGCGCCAGGCTCTTGCCGAGCGTATCAAGCCGGTGCTGATGGTCAACAAGATGGACCGTGCTCTTTTGGAGCTCCAGCTCGACCCTGAGTCGGCTTACCAAGTATGTTCCTCTACTTCTTCGCCGCCGCACTTTCTCTAATCACTTTACTGACTTGACTCTCTCTGTGTGTGTCCATGTAGTCGTTCTCGCGTACCATCGAGTCGGTGAACGTCGTCATCGCCACGTACCCTGATGAGCTTCTGGGTGACGTGCAAGTGTACCCGCAAAAGGGCACTGTTGCGTTCGGCAGTGGCCTCCACGGTTGGGGCTTCACGCTGCATCGCTTTGCGTTGATGTACGCGTCCAAGTTCAAGGTCGATCCCGAGAAGCTGATGGAGCGCCTGTGGGGCGACAACTACTTTGATGCCGCCGGCAAGAAGTGGACCAAGAAGGACACGGACGCCAACGGTGCCAAGCTCACGCGTGCGTTCAACCAGTACGTGATGACGCCGATCCACCAGCTGTTCGACTCGATCATGGAGGACAAGAAGGAAAAGTACACCAAGATGATCACGGCGCTCAACATCAAGCTCGACGCCGAGGAGCGCGACTTTGTCGGCAAGGCACTGCTCAAGGCCGTGATGCGCCGCTTCCTGCCGGCGGCCGACGCTCTGCTCGAGCTGATCGTCATGCACCTGCCGTCGCCGGTGGTTGCGCAAAAGTACCGTGTCGAGAACCTGTACGAGGGTCCGCTCGACGACGTGTGCGCGCAGGCCATCCGCAGCTGCGATCCCGAGGGACCGCTGATGCTCTACGTGTCCAAGATGGTGCCGACGAGCGACAAGGGCCGCTTCTACGCCTTTGGCCGCGTGTTCTCGGGCAAGGTGCGCACCGGCATGAAGGCGCGCATCATGGGACCGAACTACCTGCCGGGCAAGAAGGACGATCTCTTCGTCAAGACCATCCAGCGCACGGTGCTCATGATGGGTCGCTACGTCGAGCCCATCGAGGACTGCCCGTGCGGTAACACGGTCGGTCTCGTCGGTATCGACCAGTACCTCCTCAAGTCGGGAACCATCTCCGACAACGAGACGGCGCACAACATTCGCGTCATGAAGTTCTCGGTGTCGCCCGTCGTGCGTGTCGCCGTCGAGCCCAAGAACCCGGCCGATCTGCCCAAGCTCGTCGAGGGCCTCAAGCGCCTCTCCAAGTCCGACCCGTGCGTGCAGTGCTACACCGAGGAGTCGGGCGAGCACATTGTCGCCGGTGCCGGTGAGCTCCATCTCGAGATCTGCCTCAAGGACCTCGAGGAGGAGTTCTGCGGCGTGCCGCTGCGCAAGACCGACCCCGTCGTCTCGTACCGTGAGACCGTGTTGGCCGAGTCCGACCGCGTCTGCCTCTCCAAGTCGCCCAACAAGCACAACCGCATCTTCTCCAAGGCGCAGCCGTTCCCCGACGGTCTCTCCGAGTCGATCGAGTCGGGTGAGATCGACCCGCGCGAGGACTTTAAGGTGCGCGCCAAGAAGCTCGCCGACAAGTTCGAGATGGACCCGACGGACGCGCGCAAGATCTGGTGCTTCGGCCCCGAGGGCAACGGACCCAACTTCTTGCTCGACCAGACCAAGGCCGTGCAGTACCTCAACGAGATCAAGGACTCGTGCGTCGCCGCCTTCCAGTGGGCCACGCGCGAGGGTGTCTTGTGCGACGAGAACATGCGCGGCATCCGCTTCAACGTGCTCGACGTCACGCTCCACGCCGACGCCATCCATCGTGGTGGAGGTCAGATCATCCCCACCATGCGTCGCGTCATCTACGCCTCGTGCCTCACGGCCCAGCCGCGCCTCATGGAGCCCGTCTACCTCGTCGAGATCCAGTGCCCCGAGCACGCCATGGGCGGCATCTACGGTGTACTCAACCGTCGCCGTGGCCACGTGTTCGCCGAGGACCAGCGCCCCGGAACCCCGCTCTACAACGTCAAGGCCTACCTGCCCGTCATGGAGTCCTTCGGCTTCACTGAGGACCTGCGCTCGCACACTGGCGGCCAGGCCTTCCCGCAGTGCGTCTTCGACCATTGGCAGATCCTCCAGGGCGATCCGCTCGAGAAGGGTACCAAGGCCGAGTCGGTCGTGCTCGCCACCCGAAAGAGGAAGGGTCTTGCCGAGGAGATCCCCTCGCTCGACAAGTACTACGACAAGTTGTAAGGTGACAACAACTCAACACAACTCCCCAAACAACCGCCCGCCCACCCCCAACCTGCACCAACAAGATCCACGTACCGCACACCTCTTCCTTGCTACCATCGCCACCTGTGACCGCGCCTATCGATCGATCCTCCGATTCGTGTGCGCAACCCTCCTCGTGTCGTTCGTTGCTTGCTAGCTAGCCACGTGGCCTTCTTCTCTCGCTCTCTTCCTACTACTACTGCTGCCTGGTCCCTCTCGCTCGTAGTGTGGTGGTAATAATAATACCCTGACGACTACCGCCGGCCAACCACCTGTGTCGCATCTGCCTGCACCCGCATACTCATTCTCTCGTTTTTTCATCGTCGTCGTCTTCTGGTATTGTTATTATTGCAGTTTTGATGAACCTTCACCCTTGCCTACCCTATTGTTGAGTTAATATATTTGTCGTTCGTTCCTCCTCAAAGATTTACCTCTCCCATCCCATCCCATCCCATCCCATCCAGCCATATCTCGCTCGCAAGACAATGTAGCGTAGAGAAATATCTTGTTTTTGTACACTGGAAGCTTGGATCATAACAACAACTTGAATACTAGGCTACTACTTTCTAACCTACCTATCTATTGCGATGTGGGCTGAGTGAGATACTTACATTACTTCCAAACAAGCAAACTACTTACTGCAAAGAGAACGAGAGAGAGAGAGAGAACGAGGCAACGAGAGGCAGTGTGGGTTTTTGTGTACGAATGCACGACAGAGAGAGAGAGAGAGAGAGAGAAGAAGAGGAGCTAACCAGCTCGCAAGCTAGTGCTATCACAAGTTATTCACAGTACAAGCGACTCTTGATCTAGCGCAGTATCGACGACGACGACGCAACAACAACAACAACAACAACAACAACGGCAATGGTCGTACAATAAAATAAGTATAAATCACAACTACGACGAGAATAGACGACGAAAATGACGCGCGTAGGCGTGCGTGTGTGTTCGCTCCTTTGGTGGGTTTCGCGATCGTAGCCGAAGTGCGTTGACGAGGAGGGCCGCCGCTATTGCAACGAGCAGTTGACCCGTCGCTTCTTCTTGCCTTGTCGTGGTGTTGTCGGAAAGCCGTACACGTGTCGCCACTGGTTGATCATGCGCACCAACTGGAAGAATACCTCTCGCACGTTGCAGTTCAGATCGGCATCGACCTCCATGTACATGCACCCGAACTTGGCTGCCAGCTGGAGGCCTTGTTCGCTCGATACCACGCGCTTGTTGCCCATTCGTGGTGACAGTCGCGTCGCCACGAGGATGATCGGTGGAAAGGGTCGCTCCTCGCGAATGCGTAACATCCTCGCATAGAGCTTCTCGACCGACTCGAACGAACACGCCGAAGTGGCCGAATACACCAACAAGAATCCTTCACCCGATCGAATATACCTACAACAATAAACCACACACGACGACAGTATTACTACGCTGTTTCTGCCGCCGCCGCACCATCATCATCATTCAGAACAGGAGCTTGCGCTTCTTCGTACTGGTCACGTAGAACACTATACTCCTCCATTCCAGGTGTATCTGTGATATCGAATAAGCACGGTGTATCATCCACCATAATAAACTTTCGATAACCTACATAAAACACAAACCCACACAATGAGAGGGAGTAAATAACTGTACGTTGTTGTTGTTGTTGTCCCGCGCGCACGAGAGAGCTGGGATGAGATGAGATGAGATGAGACGTACTGTCTTCGACTGTCGGGTCATAGCGAGGAATAAAGTAGTTAAAGATGAAGCGCTCGATGATGGGCGACTTGCCGGCGTTGCCCGGTCCAGCGACCACGATGCGGTACTCTTGGTTCGGAATCAACGAGCAGCTCGATCGTAGATGCGCGTACTTCTTCATCTGTTGCTCCCACAGGCGACGGCCGATCTCGGAGCGCGGCACGGTGTTGCCCTCGGGATCGCGAATGATGCACGAAAAGTGCTCCTCCGAAGCGCCCTCTTGGTAGAGGCTCTCCCACAGCGTGCGGTCGTTGGCGAGGCGATAGAAGCGTGTGCTCACGAGGCTCATCTGATGCAACGAGAACGTGTCGAGGAAGCACAGCACATGGAGCAGCAGCTCCTCGGGCAGACACTCGAGGCACGAGTCGCCTGGTTTCTCATGCTCGTGGTACCAGCTGCTGGCGTCCTCGAGCTCCAGCGTCAGGGCCGCGGCGCTCATCGACGACGACGACGCGGCGGCGCCCATTTGTTCGCGTTCTTCTAGATCGCGGGGAGTCTCGATCATTGAGATCGAGCGTCGAACGCTCGATGCGCTCGAGGAAGATGACGATGAGGATGAAGAGGATGAAGAGGAGGACGACGACGACGAGGAGGAGGACGACGGTAGAAAGGTCGTCGAAGCCGAGAGCATCTTGTGTAGCGCCGAAGGACGATGCGCATGATGGTGGTGGTTATGGTGGTGATGGTGATGGTGGTGGTGCTTGCCATCGGCGTTGGAAGACGAGGAGGATGACGAGGTCGACGACGAGGCCGACGGTATTGACGAGGCCGACGCCGACGAGGTCGGGGTCGAGTCGAGGCCCGAATCATGGCTGGCGCCTCGACGTAGTAATCTCGCTAAGCTTCCAGTACGCAGATGTCGTCGCGAGAGAGCTCGTTTGGTGGCTGGCGATGGTGACGGCGACGGAGACGGAGAAGCGCTCGTGCTCGATGACGAGACCGACGACGAGACCGAGGCCGACGCGACCGCGGTCGGAGGCGCAAGGATCAACGGGATCGCCGCCGCCGCCGCTGCCGGAGATGATGATGAGGAGGAGGCCGAGAGGCCCGAGGTTGGGGCTGAGAGACTCGACGGTGCAGAAGGCGATGGCGAGCGTTCGAGTCGATCTGCAACGAGGAACGGCGCCGGTGCTGACTGGAGCTCCGCCATGGTCGAGGAGGAGGTGGTGATCGAGCGCGAGAGGGGGAGATCGCTCGAGTATGCCGGCCGACTATCGATGGGTGTCTCGGTGGGTAGCCGAAGTAGAGAGGGCGCGTGCCCACGAGAGAGATAGACAACTACCACTACTGCTACGCTGCTTGTGTGTGTGTGGTTGTGTCCGTGTGGTTGTGTGGTTGCGTTTGCCTGCCTACGTGTGAGTCTGCGTGCGTGCGGTATCTCGCGTGTATCTCACAGATATCTCCCTCCGCACTGATTCTCTGCCTCGCTCGAACAAGAAGAAAAATCCCTCTCCTCCCAAACACAACACACCCGTCCGTACAGCCAACCACAGAGGAGAACGCGAGAGCGCGGAGAACCAAAGAGCCACACACCCACACGCGCGCGCGCCACAGCAACCAACCAACCACCGAGGCACAACAGCAACAGCAGCAACAGCAGCGCGAGCGAGAGGAGGCGAACAACAAATAAACCCGAGACAAAAATCACA
>ERZ778023.4473-NODE-4473-length-11705-cov-4.487639_pt1 | contig 11705 bp, 8 predicted proteins | sample MGYA00375753_ERZ778023 | MGnify/ENA primary metagenome ERZ778023 (study PRJEB29350, sample SAMN05389822) | bioreactor metagenome | isolation source: Ammonium sulfate bioreactor | place: South Africa: University of Cape Town | collected 2014-04-04 ...
ACACACACACACACACACACACGCACACACACGCACACACACACACACACACACAACTCCCAAGCTCGCGAGTGTTTCAGATATTGGACAGGATGCCTCAAGGAGAAAAAGCAGGCGGGCAGATCCTGGAAAAGTTCAAGGGAGAGGTGATTCTGAAGGACGTACAATTCAGCTATCCAGTTCGTACCGATACACCAGTACTTACTGACCTCTCCCTCGAGCTCCAACCCGGAAAAGTGGTGGCCCTTGTGGGACATTCGGGTGCCGGGTACATACACACAACACTTTCATTGGCCTGATTTTGAAATTTAGCTGATTCCCTATTTTTTCAGAAAGTCAACCGTCACCCATTTGATTGAACGGTTCTATACCCCTGCCCAAGGGCAAGTTCTTTTCGGTGAGCTTGCTTTCGTTACAATTTCCGTATACTTACTTTGTTACTCACTCAGATGGAGTGGATGGAGCCCTGCTCGACGCCGACTATTTACGGGACAGAATCGGCCTCGTCAGTCAAGAACCTGTATTATTTGCTACCTCCATTGCTGACAGTACCTTTCTCCCCTATTTTCAATTCATGTCAGCATGCTGAAACCTGTTTTTGCAGATATCAAATATGGGATGAAACGTGTCGTGACTCAAGAAGAAATTGAGGAGGCGGCGAAAGTCGCAAACGCGCATCAATTTATAATGGAGCAGCAGGACGGATACAATACCATGGTACTAACCAGCTTTCCTTGTTGTAACAATTGCTGAAATAATTCCAAGGTTGGCGAGAGAGGCATCCAGCTTAGTGGTGGCCAAAAACAACGGATTGCAATAGGTAGGAGAAGGATGCCCTCTATTTCCAGAGAGAGAGAAATTCACGTGGTCTTTTTCTTCCCTCAGCCCGAGCCCTGCTAAAGGATCCGCAAATACTGCTGTTAGACGAAGCCACCTCCGCACTCGACGCGGAGAGTGAGTATTTGGTGCAGGATGCCCTGGTAAATAATATGCCTAGTTCCGTTATGTATCTACAACTCACCTAATTATAAACAGGATCGCCTGATGCAAGGCCGTACTGTGCTAGTCATCGCACATCGGCTTTCCACTGTGCAGGTGCATATTATTCATCATTAGACAACTCTGCCTCCTAATCCAATTTTTTACCATACGCTTTTGCAGAATGCGGATCTGATATGTGTAGTCGACAGAGGAGTGATAGCAGAACAAGGGACGCACGCCGAGCTCATGCTATACGATGGCATTTATAAGCAGTTAGTTAGCCGCCAACTACAATCTGCGTGATAGCTGGCCGCGTTGTAGAAAATCCCCATATTTGTATTGAAATAGTATATTTATTTTTTAGCAGAAACTCAACACCGAGCACGAGGACAAAACACAGAAGCAGAGGATGAGATTAAACCTAGTCAGCGCCATTCTTCGCGGAGGACCTGACTTTACGCACCTCGTGGAGGTAGCAAGTTTTTCGCAGCGAGAGAAAAGCACTAACACTTAAAAGAGGGCTTTATGTTTGTGCGCATGCTGCCCAACAAACTAATAGGTTCTAACCAAACATAGAAACATGCTAAAGGAAGCTTAATCGCTCTCCTAATAGAGATCCTTGTGCGCAGCCTTGATCATGTCGGCGCCCTTTTCGGCAACCATGTACACCGAGTTTTGGATTCGGCAGTCAGGGATGATCGGGATGACGGAGGCATCAATGACACGGAGGTTCTTGATACCGTGCACCCTGAGCTGCGGGTCGACGACACCTTGGTCGATGTCCTTGGAGAGGCGAGCGGTACCGGTCGGGTGGAATGCGGTTTGGCTGCGCTCCAGCACAGCGCGTTTCATCTCTTCGTCAGAATCGAGCGGCATATCCCAAGGGTATTCATCGACCACAATGTCCTTAAAGCCGTCCCCTTTGAGGAGAAGATCATACGTCCACCTAATCCCCTCGCGCATAGCGATTATGTCGAGGTCGTTGGCGAAGAAGTTGAGGTTGATGTTCGGTTGCTCCAGAGGATCGGCACTGTTGAGCGTAACCTCACCGGCCTCGGACACGGTGCGAACCAGATCAACAACCACACTTGTGTAACATCCCTCCTTGGGGACGGGGAAATGCCACTGGAAGGCGCTGCCGAACATGCAAACAAAGTCAAGCTCGAAGTGGGGTCGTCCGTGAGGCTGAAAGGGGTCCACGTCGCCGTTGCTGATCTTGGCCTGGCGGTAGATGGGGTCTCGCATCAGGTTTTCATCAATGCGTGGGAAGCCAACCAGCTCCAGGCAAGCGGAGCCAACAGGTCCGGACTTGTTCTCGTGATATTCGGACGCGGCCTTTTCGTGGAGGGGGCCCTGGTGAACGAGGACGTTGTCCATGCCGAAGCCATCCTTGACACGCAAGACGAAGGGGACGGCCGGATGGTCAATCAAGTTCTGGCCGACATGGCGAGACTCGAGAATCAACTCAATACCGTGCTTGGCCAACTCGTGGGAAGGACCAATCCCGCTGAGCATCAGCAACTTGGGGCTTTCAAAGACACCCTGCGAGAGGATGACTTCGCGGGTGGCGTAGAAGCTGAGTTCGGCGCTAGAAGGGGTGATGATGACCACACCGGTGCAAGTGCGAGAGGCCTTGTTGATGATTAGCCGCTTGGAGATGACCGAGGAGAGAATGGTGATGTTGGGCTTGTCCTTGAGGAAGAGGAAGCTCCCAGAACGCTGACCCTTATAGATGGTATCCACACAGTGGGTGAGGCCATTCATCTCACCGTTGTAGATATCCTCCGTCAGCTGTTCGCCCTTGGAGAGCCAGGCCTTGGTGATAGCATCACGGAAAGGCTTCATCTCGGGTATCAGCTCGGCATGAGCGATCGGAAGTGGTCCGCCGCCCCCGATCTTGTGGAGCTCCGTTGGATAGAGCTTCTCATCGTCGTGGTAGGTGGCACTCTTTCGGAGGTAGGGCAGAAGAGGATCCCAGGTCCACTCCTTGCCGCCAAATTCTTCCCAGTCATCAAAGGTTTGCTTGCAGCCAGGAATCCAGGTGAAGTAGTTAAGGGACGAGCTTCCACCAAGGATCTTCCCTCTGGTATTGGGCTTGTCAACACGCTCGTAATCAGGACGCTTGATGAACGTGGTCTTGTAGGCCCAATCATATTTGCTGCCACGGATGCTCATCGCCTTGGAAGGCGTGGTGATTTCCTCGATTTCGGAGGGGTTGTCGACACCAGCCTCGATGATCAAGATACGGACTTTGGAATTTTCAGCAAGGCGGCCGGCAACAGTGTTGCCAGCAGTGCCACCTCCAACAATGATGAAGTCGAAGTAATTGGCCATTGTTATGGGAACAGAGATCTTACAGGACGTGAGTCGTTGCTGTTGGTAAAAGATATCTGTGGGAGAATGGACAGATGTACAGAAGAATTGGTGCCCTCTGGCCATTGGGCGGTCTGATTTGTTGTCGTCGATGGCCAATCGGGACTCACACCGCTGATAAGGCAAGTCGTGGCGTGCTCCGCCGGGAAAAATTAACAAACTTGGCTAAATTCACAGTTTTCGACACCCAATACATGGATTTTCCCCGTTGACTTTTATCTCATATGGCAAAATCGCATGCGTTTTGATCAAGTTCCTGTCCAGTCTCTTTTTTATTCTTTTTGGGTTACTCCGTAAGAACAGAAGTCTGTTGCATGATGCAGTCCTCCAACCATGTTACCCTTACCACAGCCGACGGCGAGTCCGTAACGGATGACAACAACTCTCTAAGCACTGGGCCTGCTGGACCCCTCCTGCTGACTGACTACAAATTAATTGATAAACTTGCCCATCTGGTGAGGGAACGCATTCCAGAACGTGTGGTTCATGCCAAGGGTTCAGGTGCTCATGGATACTTCGAGGTCACACACGACGTCAGCAAATATTGCAAGGCCAAGTTCCTGGATTCAGTTGGCAAGAAGACGCCAGTCCTGGCTCGTTTTTCCACTGTCGGTGGTGAGAGGGGCTCTGCCGACACGGCTCGAGACCCTCGTGGGTTTGCCGTAAAATTTTACACCGAGGAAGGCAACTGGGACATGGTGGGGAACAACACACCCGTGTTCTTCATCCGAGACCCTCAGAAGTTCGCAGATCTCGTTCACACGCACAAGAGGAACCCGGAAACCAATCTCAAGGACCCCAACATGTTTTGGGATTTCCATTCCCTCGTTCCCGAGTCTTTGCATCAGCTCACAGTCCTGTTCTCGGACCGCGGAGTACCAAAAGGATACCGCCACATGAACGGATACGGCAGCCACACCTTCAAAAATGTGAATGCTCAGGGACAAGCCTTTTGGGTGAAGTACCACTTCAAAACCGACCAGGGTGTCGAAAATTTCACGCAGGAGGAGGCCCAACGTCTCGCCGGAGAGAATCCCGACTACGCGCAAAAGGATTTGTTGGAGGCCATTGCCGATGAGCGATTTCCATCCTGGACCGTCTGCATTCAGGTGATGGAGTACGAAGATGCCGCGAAATACAAGTGGAATCCTTTCGACGTGACCAAGGTCTGGCCTCACAAGGATTATCCCCTAATACCGATAGGCAAGATGGTGCTCAATAGGAACCCTGAAAACTATTTCGCCGACATCGAGCAAGCCGCGTTCTCCCCCTCCGCCCTTATACCGGGCATCGAACCATCTTTCGACAGGGTGCTTCAGGGCAGGATATTCTCTTACGCGGACGCACATCGCTATCGCCTTGGCACAAACTACCTTCAGATCCCGGTCAACTGTCCCTACGCCACTCGTGTTGCTACCCATCAGCGCGACGGATTCATGACTATCGACGGAAACCAGGGAGCCGCGCCAAACTACTGGCCCAACTCGGTGGAGGGTGCTCCTCGCCCAGACACCTCCCGCACGGATGTTACGCCGTATGAAATCTCAGGCATCGTGGGCCGGCACTCTTACACCCACCCAAACGATGACTTCGAGCAACCTGGTGTCCTCTATCGCCAAGTAATGACCCCGGAGCAGAAGACTAGGCTAATCAACAACATCGTCGGCCACCTGAAGAACGCGAGAAAGGACCTCCAGGAAAGAATGGTGGTACTCTTCACCAAGGTAGACAGGGAATACGGCGCGCGTGTGCAGGAGGGCCTCCAAGAAGCTTCGGGCTTCAAATCACATTAAGTTTGGATGATGACCAAACTAAAGAGATATCAGTGTGTCCAGTTAGCACTTGCGGTGCAAGAAATCTCTTGGCCACCTGCTAAATAAACTTTAAGAGTCATACGAAACATTTTTATGTGTGTGGTTGGTCTTCCTTTCAACACTTGTGCTATTGACACTCTGAAAAACTTTCGGATTTTGCTGAGGTCTCAAAAAATTAGTTGGCAGAACACCAACCAAAAGAGGAACTTGTTCGACATGTGTTCATATGTCCAAAGCTTCTGGTACAAAAAGAGTGCGACTCCGACTGAACAGCGATCAAGGGAGGGCGGTTCTACAAGTTCTTGAAAGTGATTCAACACCAAAAACATATCACCAAGCGTGTATTTGGTCCTTTCTGCCGGTGTAGCAAGTGTCTTTTCTGTCGTCCATTACTCAGCACTTATTTTGCGTGTTCGTTTCGAAAAGAAAAAGGAGATTGGTTGCTTGCCCTTCCGTTCATTGGTTCGTTGTGCAAACACCCCTAAATAGCGCACTCTTGTTGCACAGGAGAGTATCTCAGTGAATTTCTGTTGAAATTTGATGATATTTCGTAAAGGATAATTGGCCGAGTTGTGACAGTCTTTGGAATAATATTGAATGTACGGCAATTCTACCGGCCGCAATCCAAGAAGCTATGGAAACCCTTTCCTCCACTTTGATGATCAACAGGAAAAGACGGCAGAGCAAGCCCAAGATGCTTTCCATACAACTCACTTCAAAAAACACCACATAAATATCTCCTGCCTTCCTTCCTGAAGTAAAGGCGTGAGTCCGGGAGGAAAATAATGATTGCAACGCACCTCACTGACTGTGTTTGAAAAATGGCTGGAACGGAGCTCACGTGAGGTGTTTGAATGACTCCAAAGGGCCGTCCAGGAAGGTGCCCCCTTCTCTGTCACGTAGCACATTTATCAACTGAAGGAGGAGAGCAGGTTGTTGCATCTGCGCGAGCACTTGTGTGGGATAAAAAACCAACTTCCTGAGGGAGGGGAGGTATCGATAGACGGGCAAGTTCGCGAGCCGCACAAACTCCGTTGTCTCCCGCAAGGCTGCTTCCAAGTTCCCAAGAGACCAAAATTGCATGACCGCGTTAAGGAAAAAGAGTTCGTCGATCTTGAGCCTCAAAGGCAGCCGATGTGTCCGCCTAACACAGCTCCACGCCTCCCATAGCTGAAGGGAGTCGTTTTTCAGCTCCAAAATCAGCTCCTCGTTCCCGAGATTTCGGTGCGCCTGATGATTGATTGCAATCAGCTGGCGCAAGATGTGTTGGGCTCCTGAATCCAGTGTGTCCGAGCTGTCCTCCGCGTCCGAAAATGACGATTCGCTCGGGAGGGAGACATCCGACTGCACGAAAGGCGCTGATAACCCCGCACAAAACAACGGCATCCCTTCAGTTATCCGCATCCTCTGCTGCAAGGAGTTGAAATCCTCCTCTACCGCCCCGAGAAAGGTATTGATTATCAGCCACAAATATCTGGGTGCACCGATCGTTAGAGAGGGAGTGGGTCTAGCACAGCGCATGGGTGATATACGTGATGCAATTGCACGCCTGCAAACTCTCTAGAGTCGTCATGGCCAAGATTGCAAAGTATGTACCTGGGGTGATTTATGTTAGAAGCAACAAAAAAACAAGGGGAAGTTAGGGCACCTTGCTCTCGTTTTCCCTTGTGTACCAAGTAATAAAACATCCAGGCCAACGCGGTGGCGATGTGATAATCCTTTTCATCGAACAGCGCTGCCGCCTGTTGCCTTGCTTTCATCCAGCATTCATTTTCCGCGCGAGCATCACCGGCTATCCAAGCCCCTAGTTTTCCCTTCAGTTAATTCACTCATCCCTCACTTCTGCAAAAATTGAATACCTGTGCATACAGCGATTGCAATGTTTAAAGAAAGCGGATTGGGCCAGACGCCCCCAAGGAGGTAGTCGAGATTGTTTTCATCGAGTAGTGCCGGATGCACACTGGTAAAAGAGGTCTTCTCGAAAAGTCGGATGTATTGGCAGATCTTCCAGCGCGATGAAAGGAGTGCGTCAAGCGCCCAAGAAGGAGGTTGATCAGATTGTGGTATGGGGAGGGGCACCTCGGGAGATGGCGCCGTTGGGCTAGCAGGGTTTTTGCGTCTTCGCTGTCGTTTCTTTCCCCTCGAGGTGGTAGTGTGAGGCTTCAGGTAATGGAGGCCTGCGCCCACATCCTGCCATAGATCCGCCGCACCATCTTCCGAGGTGGATTCGGAGGGATTGGACGCGTGCATTTGACAGCGAACAAAATATTGAATGTCAGCTGCTGACCCATGAATCAGAAAGAAATGTAGAACTATTTATTTATATACTTGGGTGCCTGTTAAATTGAGTTCTTCTTCTCGGAATCCAAAGTTAGCCGCTCGTTAGCCGGCACCGGAACGGACGACCGGGTTTCCATGACGATCTCACGTCAAGATAAATTAATTTTTGTTAGGAGACATGAACAAATCAAGTCAAAGAAAGAGATCTACTTCTCACTCAAGCACGTGCCCGGTGGGTATCTGGCACATGCTGCAATGAGTGTCCAACCGGAACAAACGAAGAATTTTTGTAGACGCAATGAACCTTTCATTTGTTGTTGGGACTTGACAGATTTAGTTTTAGCAACTCAGAGTTAGTTAGTGATACAAAGGCACGGTTTCACTTTTGGGAAGGAGTCCTTTTGTTTGATGGCGACTAGCACCTTGGAGTTGGTACTTGCCAACTTGAAAATGGTCCACCATTGCACTCACGTATGTTTAGTGGCGAAAAAAGGAACGAAGGCTAGGTATCCATTTGCGCGGTCAATGTAGTTTAGTGTTATGCACAAAACTAGGTAACTTCGTGATAGCACGCGTGGCCCAGGTGCGTGAAAGCAAGCCTCCTCCTTCCGCAATGTATCAAGTTCGTTTGTTTTGCGGAAAGATCTTCAGTAAAGTTGTGTAGATCCAGCGGGAGGTGAAGGGCTCAATCCACGCACAGAATTCGGCATTCCCATTCTCTCCCGCCTTCAAAAGATCTTCAAATATGCTGTTGTTCCTTGCCTTTGTTTAACCTTAAAGTGAGAAATGCGGCAAGAGGATAAAGATCGATAGGAGGAAGAAAACTTACTTTGCATGCTATGGCAAAGGGATAGCTAGTAAAGAGATCCTCCGAAAGGGCAAACGAAGTACCCATATACGGGTCGTTGGGACCTCCTACGTGGGGATTGGCGCCGTGACTTAAAAGAACCTCCACCATGGCAGAGTGATCGGCTCTCGCAGCCGCAGCAAGTGGAGACCATTCGGGATTTGCGTGTGGATAAAGATTGACCTCGGCGCCAAGTGCCAACAGGGCTCGAAACGCACCGAAATATCGTTTAGCACAGACCGCGAAAAGCGGAGTTCGGCCACAAGCATCCACAACGTTAACTGCTGCCCCATGCGATGAAAGAAGGTTGACCTGCTCGTCATTGACGACAAAGTGCATCGGCGTTTTACCATGTGCATCCCTTGCAGAAACATCACGTCTTTCCTCTCTGGGGCTCTCGCTTGCTGCCTCCCGCAGCAGCTGTAATTGCTTGCGTTTTTTGGTTGAGAACCTTGTAAGCTCGTTGCTTCGAATTAGTTCCTGGATTTCTTCAGCATTCTTGCGCCTTCCCTCAAGCAGCCCCACCAGAAAGGGCATATCCATATTCGCGACTGCGATGTGTAAGGGAGTCGATCCTCCCTCTCCAGAGAGTCTAAGCGAAGCACCATAAAGCAAGAAGATGTAGATTAGGATGGGTGGTGTCTTGTCCTGACGACCTCGGGAATCGACCCGCCTCATTAGGAACAGCAAAGGGGTGTCCCCGTTCTGGTCCTTGGCGTCCGGATCCATACCTCGATTGAGGAAATACAGCACGACTTTCTCCAGCGGTTTCCCCAATTTACGACGTGCCTTCAACCAACGCTCATCGGAGAGACTCGGAGATCCCCTCCTTCCTTGGTTTGTGCCCCGCATTGCGATCCAGAGCGTTGAGACCGGGTCATGATCGACGTCATATTCTTCAACCAGAAATTTGATGAGCCCTAGGTGGCGGTACCCGCATGCTACCGACAACAAATCCACGAGATCGGTTTCTTGCTGGCGATCAGGCATATGCTCAAGGAGCCAGCGCACAGGTGCGACTCTGCCCAACTCAGCACCCAGGATCAACACGTCGGATTCCATGAATTCTGAACCGGCATTAATGTCTGCCCCCGTAGAGAGCAGGTATTCCATCAATCTCGGTCGATAGGAAGCGCAAGCGCAATGGAGGGGGGTCAGACCAGCAACAGTTGAGATGTTGACAGAAGCACCTGCCTGCACAAGAAGCTCTACCACCCGAAAGTCTTCATCCGTCGAATTGGCAACTGCGAGGTGCAGAGGGAAGTGGTTTGCAGATGGTAGTCCCTTGTTTACATCAGCACCTTGCTCGAGAAGGAAACGGACGAATTCGAGATTGCCTCGCACGCAGGCAGCGTCCAGTGCTGAAAAGCCCTCAAACTTTTGGTGAAAGTCGATGGTCCACTGAATAATATCTCCCTCCTTTGGCTGCACTCCTTCCAAGAAGTATTGCACTATGTGATCGCGACCCGCCAAAAACGCGGCTGACCACGGGAATCCCGCATAACACCCGCCATTCGGATCTGCGCCATTTTTGATAAGGAGTTTCACCAGTTCGAGATTTCCGAGCCGGGCAGCGACCCATAGAGGGGCCAGTGTATCACGTTCGTAGACTGCCGGTTGCAATCCCGCCTCCATCAGAAGGAGTACCAACTCAATACAGCCCGTGTAACAAGCAGCCGCCAAATACTGCATGACCATTGAATTCTCATCCACAGTCTCTAGCATATGCCAGCCATCCGTACAATCGAGCTCTTCCCAAGGCTCACGGGCGATATCTTCCTTGTCTGCTTTGACAACATCCACACCCCTGTCTATCAACACCATCACTATTTCAACTTGGCCCGTCCTAATCGCTTCCTTCAATGCCCAGATAGTTGCGGATTCCGGCAGGTCAAGCGGTATTTGGAGATTATCAAGAGCCCAGATAAACGATTCCGTACTTCCAGAACAGGCTATCTCCCCCAACAGATACCTCAAATTTGGGCTACGCCGCAATCGGGCAATCATCTCCTCGAGCTGTTTTGGGGTCTCTGTGAACCGCTTAACCATGGCAAGGTGTCCACAACTTAAAGCCCAACTTGGCGCATAGGAAGCTGACTCACTGCCCATGAGAGACTCCTGCGAGGACACAGAAAGGGTCAGAGAGTACGTAACGATACAAAACAAAGGCACGTTACAAGATAACATTGCTTCCACGTCTCACTGTCAGATTTCTGCCCCCCAAAGTAAAACTGCATCAGAGGCCGCCAAAGTAAATGCTCTGCGTCGTTGTGAGAGAGGGTGTAGTGCCATCTCTTGCATGTGAGAAAGAGGTTGTGAAGTTCCCATGTTTGAAACATTTGCGGAGAAAGAACGTGAAAGAAGAGCTCTACGTCTAGATATTCCCATCCTAACTCCGCTCCGTCCGAGCTTCCGTTTCTTTCCTCCCCCTTCTTGTTTGCGCTGTTCATCAAGAAAAGAATAAGATATTTCCCAGAAGTATACAAAGCGACGTTCACCTTCGCAGCGATTCTTATTCTAGCTTATTCCAAACACTCATTCAGCTTTTTTTTTTTTGGTAAGAATTCCTGAACCACGAGGACTGGAATATTAACGTTTAAATTTTCATGACTCCAACTGGTCCGGAAACACCTAGAAATCCTTGTTTTGAGATCACCTCGCGTGCTAACGCCTGGTTTGCCAGGGTTTGGCAGGTGAAGCAGAATTCCGAGTGTAAAATTGCACAAAATTAGCCGCAAAGTAGCGCGCAAGGCGAAAGACTGAGAAAAACACCACCTTATGTCCAATTCGAGGTATTTTTATGAAGGGATCACAACACCGCAAAACTAGGAATTAAGCGGTCATGTCGGCATAAATTCGCGGGAGGTTTGGTGGTAAGATTTTTTTTTTCTGTGCGTAGTGTCGATGGAGGAGGACCCGCCCCCACTTGAGGTTCTTGTGGACTTGTCTTGTTATAAACTATCTTCAAGACATGCTACAGAAAAAGAAGAAAAAGGGAGAAAAGCTTCTTCTCCCGTAATGCGTCATAGTCAATCTGAAGGGTGTTTGTGGCTTGTTGTTGCCGCTTTTGGTAGCGCTGATTACGTTCTTTTCGTCTTTCTTGCTTTTCAAGGGTTGGTGGGTGCTTTCGCTTTGTTGGAGAAGCCGTTCGTTGAGGGACATTCATCGGTGCAGGCGACAAAGTGCTTTCCCAGAAGATTTTACAAACATTGGGACACGTGCTACTCTGGATTCCAGAACACGTGCAGAGGCGTCTTAAGACCAAATCCATGTCAGAATCAACCTTTGATTTCGAAGAGTTTATTTCACAAAAGTAAGCAGTTATTTCTTGTTATTGTCCCCAAAAATCCTACGTTTGCGGTGAAGTGAAAACAGTACTTCACTTGTCCTTCTTCACTTTCATGAAGCCA
>ERZ778023.4475-NODE-4475-length-11699-cov-8.019409_pt1 | contig 11699 bp, 10 predicted proteins | sample MGYA00375753_ERZ778023 | MGnify/ENA primary metagenome ERZ778023 (study PRJEB29350, sample SAMN05389822) | bioreactor metagenome | isolation source: Ammonium sulfate bioreactor | place: South Africa: University of Cape Town | collected 2014-04-04 ...
CGATCGACGCGCTGGAGCGGCTGCGCTTCCGCTGGCGCGGCGACGGGCTGGAGCTGAAGACACTGCGCAAGCTGGCCTCGCTCTATTTCGGCAGGCACCAGTGGCGCGAAGGGCTGAAGGTCCTGCGCGTGGCCACGCAGAATTTTCCCGGCCTTGACGCCGCGCGGGTGGCGCAGGACGACATGCGCGCCGCCTTCGTCAACCTGTTCCTGAAAGGCGGCGCCGACAAGATGAAACCGGTCGATGCGCTGGCTCTGTTCTATGACAATCTGGACCTGACCCCCATCGGGCCCGACGGCGACGAGATGATCCGGCGCATCTCGGACCGGCTGGTGGCGGTGGATCTTCTGGGACCAGCGGCGAAGCTTCTCGCCTATCAGGTGGACAAGCGCCTGGACGGCGTCGCCAAGGCACAGGTGTCAACCCGCCTTGCCAGCGTCTATCTGATGGACCACAAGCCGGAAGCCGCGGTGAAGGCGATCCGTGATTCCGACGTCACCGGCCTTCCGGCCGATGAAATGCATGCGCGCCTGCTTCTGGAGGCGCGGGCCTTCGCCGCCCTCAAGCAATGGGACAATGCGCTGGACCTGATCGCGCTGGACGACACCCCGCAATCGCGGCGGCTGCGCGCGGATATTTATTGGGAAAGCGGCAACTGGGCCATGGCCGGCCAGAAGGCCGAGGAGATGCTGGACACGCGCTGGAGCGACCAGGAGCCCTTGAGCCCGGCCGAGCGCACCGAGGTGCTGCGCGCGGCTGTGGCCTATTCGCTGGCCGGCGACCAGCAGAGCCTGGCGCGGCTGAACGGGCATTTCGAGGCAAAAATGAAGTCCACGCCCGACGCCAACCTGTTCGCGGTGCTGTCGGCGCCGCTGGAGACGCACGGCCTTGCCTTCCGTGACGCGGCGGCGAAAATCGCCGGCATCGACACGCTGCAGTCCTTCATGACGGATTTCAACAAGCGCTATGGCGAGCAACCGCGCAGCTAGCGGGCGGGCCTAGAGTTTCTCATCCAGCCAGGAAAGCGCGCGGTCGGCCAGGGCTTCCCAGCCCGGCTCGCCGATCAGCCAGTGCCCCATGCCGGGCAGCACCTCATTCGTGGCGCGTTCCTTGTAAAGCGCGGCGATGCGCATGACCGTCGTGGGCGGATTGATGCGGTCTTCCGAACCGGTGAGGAACAGCAGCGGACAACCGATCCGGGCATGATCGACCTCGCTGGCGCGTTTCATGTCCAGCCCCCAGTTCATGACCTCGAAGGTGGCGCGGCCGGATTCGCAGGTGAAGCGGGAAAACACTTCGTCGCGCATATCGCGCGGCAGCCTGTCGATGGAATGGGCCAGCGCCACGTCGCGATTGGGTTCCAGCACCCGGTTCCAGTAGCCGGGATGGAGATGCAGCGCCTGGGCGGCACTGATCTCGAACAGGGTGGAGGGCGGCACGCCCCACGGCGCCGACGGCGCCAGAAGGATCAGCGCGCGCGCAGGCCGGCGCACCGCCAGAATCTGCGCCAGAAGCCCGCCCATGGAATGGCCCACCAGCACCGGCGGCTCGCCCAGCGCGGAAATCTCCTCTTCCAGGTCTGCGGCGTAATCGGCCAGGCCGGTGGTGCCCAGCGCCGCCGGCGGCGCGGCTTCATCATGAAAACGCAGGCAAGGCACGGCGACGCCATAACCGGCAGCTTCAAACCTGACCTTCAGCCCCTCAAGCGACCAGGGGCCGCAGAAGGCACCGTGTATCATCAGCACGGGCGGCTTTGGGGCGCTCATGCCGGATTCCGGGAGGAGCGCGGGCACGAACAGAAACGAACGCCAAATAAACAGGTCATGCCAGGCCCCGGAAGGCCGATATCACGGTCCGATATGTGTCGCGCTTGAAGGGCACGATCAGTCCGGGCAGATCGTTCATGGCCACCCAGCGATAGGCGGAAAATTCCGGCTCGTGCGCCGTCAGGTTGATGTCGGCATCGCTGCCGCCGAAGCGCATCGCGAACCATTTCTGCTTCTGGCCGCGATATCGGCCATGAAAGGCCACCCCCACCAGATGAGGCGGCAGGTCATAGGTGACCCATTCTTCCATCTCGGCGATGATTTCGGCGTTGTCGGTGCCCACTTCCTCCAGAAGCTCGCGCATCGCAGCCTGGCGCGGCGTCTCGCCCGGATCGATGCCGCCCTGCGGCATCTGCCAGCCTTCCACCGTCTGGTCGATGCGCTTGCCGACAAAAACCCTGCGATCGGCATCGAGCAGCATGATGCCGACACAGGGCCGGTAAGGAAGATCGCCGTATTGAGAGCCCGATGACATGTCCCTGAATCCGTTGAAGCAGACACGGGAGAAGACCGTGCCCGTTATTTTGGCGGATTCACTATGGCCGAGACGGGGACCAGAACAAACCCCCGGGCCTTAAGGTCTTTCGCCCACGCAGCAATGCGCGACAGGCTGACCGGATAGAGGAAGGCGCTGCCCGTCGCGCTGCCATTGGCGCGGGCGGCATTCTCCAGGTCCGAAAGGCGGTGGTCTATTTCCAGCGCCGTCTGGATGGGGTCGATGGCGGCATTGGATTGTACCAGGCGGGCACCGACCTGGCCGGCAACCAGTGGCGCCACTGACTGGGCAGCGTTGCCATTGTCGAAGAAGTAGAGCCCGCGACGCGACAGATAGGTGAGTGTGGGCGACAGCGCGTCGCTGTCGGAAAGGAAACGCTGTCCCATCAGGTTGGTCACCCCGGCATAGCCCGTGAAACGGGTCAGCGCCCAGGTCAGGCGGTCGAGGTTGGTTCCCTCATTCTGACCGGCGCGCAAGGTGTGCGGCCCCGGATCGCTGTCGGGAAAGTCGTATGGTTCCATGGGCACTTCCAGCAGCACCTCATGACCTTTGGCGCGCGCCTGGGCGACCCAGGTGGAAACATCGTGCGCGTAGGGCGCGAAGGCCAGGGTGACGCCGGCGGGCAGGCTGTCCAGCGCTGCCCTGGTGGCCGAGGCCGAGATTCCCAGCCCCCGCACGACAATGGCGATACGGAACTTGCCGTCGGCAGCGGGCGCGGCGTAGGCGGTCATGGGGCTGCGCCCGTCATCGGCGATGCGCGGCAGCGGCCCCTGTTTGGTGTTCTCGATCAGCGCCGGATCGGCCAGAAGCGCCTTGCCGGCAAAGAGCGGTTTGGTCACCGGCGCCAGGGCCGGACCATCCTCGCTGGGCACAGGAACAAAAGCCGCGGGCTGTCTCTTTGGCTGGGCCGGGGCGGACAGGTCCAGGCTTACCGCCGGACCCTGATGGTGCCCGAAAACCGTGATGGCAAGGGCACCGGCCGTCAGGCCGCAAACGACGAAAGCCGTGCAGAGGGCCAGCGCGCGCGCGGCGCGCGAGCCGTGCGGCTCGTCGGTGGGGCTGACGGCAGTCATGCCCCAATTAACGGGTTATGTGGTTACTCTTCAGTTAATAGCCCCACCGCGCGCACAGGCCCTCCTCCCCTTCGCGTGCGACAGCACGCTGGAAGGGGAGGTGGCCGCAGCAACGCAAAGGCGCGACGCACAAAGTGCGCCGCGCCAAGCAAAGTTGCGTAGGCCGGAGGGGTTAAATCAACGTGCGGCGGCCGTCTGGTCGGCGGGCTGAACCACCGAGCTGGCCGAGGCCACCGTCATCTTGCCGTTGAGCAGGTCCAGCGCATAGGAGAGCTGGAAGTCGTCATACTTCTTGCCCGGGGCCGGCTTGATGACCGGGGCCTTGGCACGCTTTTCCGGGATCGGTTCGCCCGCCAGATGGCCACGCAGGTCCGCTTCGGAGGGGCGTGCCAGCTTGGGCACATCGGCCTCGTCGCCCTGGGCGACCTGGATGTCGGGGATGATGCCCTGTGCCTGGATGGAATGGCCGGACGGGGTGTAGTACCGCGCCGTGGTCAGGCGCAACGCGCCGCGATTGTCGCCCAGGGGGATGATGGTCTGCACCGAACCCTTGCCGAAGCTGGTCAGGCCGATGATGGTGGCGCGCTTGTGATCCTGCAGCGCGCCCGAGACGATCTCGGACGCCGAGGCGGTGCCGCCATTGATCAGCACCACTACCGGCTTGCCATCGGTGATATCGCCGGGATGGGCATCATAGCGCTGGGTATCCTCGCTGTGGCGGCCGCGGGTGGAGACGACCTCGCCACTGTTGAGGAAGTCGTCCGACACCTGGATCGCCTGGTCCAGAAGCCCGCCCGGATTGTTGCGCAGGTCCAGGACATAGCCCTTGATGCCCGGGCCGATTTCCTTCTTGAGCTTGGCGACGGCCTTTTCCAGCCCGTCGGCGGTCTGTTCGTTGAAGCCCGGCAGGCGCACATAGCCGACATCGCCCTCGCGCCGCGAGGAGGCGGCATCGACATGGACGATGGCGCGGGTCAACGCCACGTCGAAGGGCTTCTTCTCGCCCTCGCGCAGGATGGTCAGCGTCACCTTGCTGCCCGGCGCACCCTTCATCTTGTCGATGGAATCGTTCAGCGGCATGCCGGCGATGGACTGGCCGTCGATGCCGGCGATGCGGTCGCCCGACTTGATGCCGGCGCGCGCTGCGGGCGTGCCGTCGATGGGCGAGACCACCTTGATCAGGCCGTCTTCCAGCGTGACTTCGATGCCGACGCCGCCGAACTCGCCCTTGGTGGTGACCTGCATGTCGCCATAAGCCTTGGCGTCCATGTAGCTGGAATGCGGATCCAGGCTGGAGACCATGCCCTGGATGGCATTGTCGATCAGTTCGCTGTCCTTGACCGGGCGCACATATTTGTCGCGCACATTCTGGAAGGCGTCGCTGAACAGGTCGAGCTGGGAATAGGCGCTGGCGTCATTGGCGCCCTGGGCCTGAGGCAGCGCGAACAAGGCGACCGACAGGCCGCCGACCAGGCCCAGACCCACCAGGGCAAACTTCTTCATGTCGTCTTTGCCTTTCACAGTACCGGACGCAGTTTCAGTTTCAACCAAGGTGCCGGATTGAGGACATGGCCCGCATGGCGCAGTTCAAAATAGAGCCGGTTGTCCGGCCCCTCTCCCGCGGGCATGTTTCCGACCGGTTCGCCCGCAAGCAATTGGTCATTCGGCTTTACGGTCACGCGTCCCATTCCAGCCAATACCAGATCGTAGCCAGTGGTTATCTCCAGGATCAAGACCTGTCCTGACTTATGGTAAGGCCCGGCGTATAAAACTTTTCCATCTGACGGCGCGATCACCTGGGCACCGGGCCGGGTTGCATAGGAAAGCCCGACACCTGCGTGTTGGGTGCCCCCCACCAGACTGCCAACCACCGGTTCCAGAAAGGATCCTTTTTGCAGGGCCGGCAGGGCGTCGGTGCTGCGGGCGGTGACGGTCACCACCCCGTCCTCCGTCCCCGCCCCCTGGCGCCTGAGCGCCCGAACCCGCGTCAAAAGCGCCTGGAAATCCGCCGCCTGGCGGGCGATCTGGTCCAGCTGCCGCCTGAGAGTTCCGTAGGATTGGGCAGCGCCCTGGGCTTCTTCTTCCTTCTGGGCCAGGAGCCGGTCCAGTTCCACCCGCGCCGAGCCAAGATTGACGGCGGTCACATGGGCCTCGGCCCGGCGCCGCTCGAGCGCGGCACGGGTGCGCTTGAGCGCCTCGATGCGGTGGGAAAGCCGGGCGGCCTGGGCGTAGACCGGCGGCAAACCCGCCCCGATCAGCATGGCGCCGCGCGCGGCGCTGAGCGCGTCGTCCGGCCGCAGCACCAGCGCGGGGGGCATGTCGTGCTGAAGCCGTTCCAGGATCGCCAGCAGTTTGGTCACCGCCACCCGGTCATTGGCGAAGCCGGCGGAAAGGCGCGCATCCTCTTTCGCCAAGCGGTCGATCTCGGCGGCATCGGCGATCTGGCTGCGCTCCAGGTCTTCGATCCGCGCCGCGGTGTCGATCAGCTTGCGCCGCAGGGTCCGGGCTTCGGCGGCGAGGGCATCGCTTTTCTCGCGCGCCGCCTTCAGCCTGGGTCGGTCCTCCTTGATTTCGGCGGAAAGCGCCTTGAGCTGGTCGGCGCTGGATGGAAGGCCGGCCAGCGCCTTGCCCGGCATGGCATGCGACAGGTCGATCGCCGGTTCGGAGCTTGCGGCGGGCTGCGCGTCGCGCGGCCGGGGCGTGGGCCTGACCGGAACGCTCACGCGCTTTTGCGCCTGTGCCGCGGGGCTGCGCGCCGTCTTCACCGCCGCGGCGGCCGGCGCCGTCACCAGCAGGACCGTCAGCAGCAGGAGAGTGGCATTCGGTCTCACCTGGGCGTGACCAGCAGCGAATGGCCGGTCATCAGCGCGGGCTTTTCGATTCCCATCAGGGCCAGCACCGTGGGCGCCACATCGGCCAGACGGCCGTTTTCCAGCTTCGATCCCTTCGGCGCGCCGCCCTCTTCTCCAAAAAACACGATTACCGGCACATCCAAGGTGGTGTGCGCGGTATAGGGTTCATGCGTCTGCGGGTCCTTCATCATTTCGATATTGCCATGATCGGCGGTCAGCAGCATCACGCCATTCACTTTTTCCAGCGCCGCTATCAGGCGGCCCAGGCATTCGTCGATCGTGTCCACCGCCTTGACCGCCGCGCTCATCACCCCGGTATGGCCCACCATGTCGGGATTGGCGTAGTTGCAGACGATCAGGTCATACTTGCCCGACAGGATGGCCGCTTCCAGCCTGTCGGTTACTTCATAGGCGCTCATTTCGGGCTTGCGGTCATAGGTCGCCACCTTGGGACTGGGGACCAGGATGCGGTCCTCGCCATCGAACTGCTCTTCGCGCCCGCCGTTCAGGAAGAAGGTGACATGGGCGTATTTCTCGGTCTCCGCAATGCGCAGCTGCTTGAGCCCCTGGCGGGCGATCACCTCGCCCAGCGTGTCGCGCACATCTTCCGGCGGGAAGATCGCCTGCATGAAAGGCTTGAGAGCCTCCGAATATTCAGTCAGGCCGCAGGCTGCGGAGAACCGCACCAGCCGCGCGCGGTCAAAGCCGTCAAAGCCTGGATCAAGCAGCGCGGTGGATATTTCGCGCGCCCGGTCGGCGCGGAAATTGGCGAACAGCATGCCGTCGCCATCTTCCATGCCGGCATAATCGCCCAGCACGCAGGGCACCGCGAATTCGTCCGTCACCCCGGCCTCATAGGAGGCCTCCAGCGCCGCGGCCGCATCCGTGTAGCGGCGACCATCGGCATCCACCATCGCCGCATGGGCTTTTTCCACCCGGTCCCAGCGCTTGTCGCGGTCCATCGCATAATAGCGGCCCGACAGGGTGGCCAGGCGCACGCCGGGAGTGCCGTCGATGTCCGAAAGGAATTTCTGGACAAACCCAACGGCGCTGCGCGGGGGCGTATCGCGGCCGTCCAGGAAGGCATGGACGAAGACCGGCACGCCCGCGCCCGCCAGGATTTTCACCAGCGCCACCATCTGGTCCTGGTGGGAATGCACGCCACCCGGCGACAGAAGGCCCATCAGATGCACCGCCGACTTTTTCGACTTTGCCTTGTCGATCAGGTCGAGCAGCGCGGGCCGATGCGCCAGCGAGCCATCCTCGATCGCCACATCGATGCGCGGCAGGTCCTGGGCCACCACCCTGCCGGCACCGATATTCATGTGGCCGACTTCGGAATTGCCCATCTGCCCCCTGGGCAGGCCCACCGCGCTGCCCGATGTCTGCAGCAGTGCGTGGGGACATTCCTTGAGCAGGCGCGAATAATTGGGCGTGGAGGCCGCAGCGATGGCGTTGTCCTCGGCATGATTCTCACGCCAGCCCCAACCATCCAAAATGCAGAGAATCGTCGTGCGCGTCATGACGCGTGCTCGCGGCCGGGCTGGCCCTTGTTCAAGGGGCGGCGTGCGCCGCCATTAATCAATTGGCGGCGTCCGCCGCCGGGGCCCCAGCCATCCAGAATGCAAAGAAGCGTCGTGTGCGTCATGAATTGTCCTGAACATCAGTGGGGGCGGAGAGGCGGCAGAGTAGGCTGTAGGGCGGATACGGAAAAGCCCGGCTCGGCGTGACGAAAATCGCCCTCTCCGAAATCGGGCCCGGGCGGGCAGGCAAAGACGGCCGTGGAGAGGCGCACGGCAGCCTGGACCCGGCAGGATTTGCCGAAACGGCCCGGCCGATTTCCGAACATTGTTCAACATATTGATTTAAAAAGACAATTCTGATGTGCTGGGCGGCACGATTCTGGCAGGGACGCACGCGAACAGAAAGGCAGAAGCCCGTATGCGCCGCGCACCGTCCTATTACCTCCGCATCGCCACCCTGATCCTGGGCGCCCTTGTCGTTGCCGCTCCGGCGCCGGTCCTTGCCTTTTCGCGGGTCAAGGACCTGGTCGAAGTTCAGGGCATCCGCGACAACATGCTGGTCGGCTATGGCCTGGTCGTGGGCCTGAACGGCACCGGCGACAGCCTGAAGAACGCCCCGTTCACCCAGCAGTCCATCCAGGCGATGCTGGAACGGCTGGGCGTGAATACCCGCGGTCAGGTGATGCAGACCAAGGACGTCGCCGCCGTGATGGTGACCGCCAACCTGCCCGCCTTTGCCGCGCCGGGCACCCGCATCGACGTGTCGGTGTCGGCGATGGGCGATGCCAAGAACCTGCAGGGCGGCACCCTTCTGGTGACGCCGCTGTTCGGCGCCGATGGCTCCATCTATGCGCTGGCCCAGGGGCCCGTCGCCGTCGGCGGCTTCGCCGCCCAGGGCGCGGCTGCCAGCGTGACGCGCGGCGTGCCCACCGCGGGCCGCATCGCCAATGGCGCCATCGTCGAAAAGGATACCGGTTTCAAGCTGGCCAGCCTTTCGACGGTAAAGCTGTCGCTGCACAATCCCGACCTGACCACCGCCAGCCGCATCGCCAAGGCGGTCAACACCTATCTGGGCAACGGTGCCGCCCAGGCGACCGATCCCTCGAACGTGCAACTTGAGGTGCCCGCCAATTATCCGGGCGGGGTGATGTCGCTTCTGACCGACATCGAACAGATCAAGGTCGATCCCGACCAGCCCGCCAAGGTCATCATCGACGAGAACAGCGGCGTGATCGTGATGGGCGCGGATGTGCGCATCTCCACCGTGGCGATCGCCCAGGGCAACCTGACGATCAAGGTCACCGAGACCCCGCAGGTCAGCCAGCCCTCGCCCTTCTCCAACACCGGCACCACCCAGACCGTGCCGCGCACCAACATCCAGATCGACGACAGCCGCGGCAACCGGATGGCGGTGATGAACGAGGGCGTCTCTCTGCAGCACCTGGTGGATGGCCTGAACGCGCTGGGCGTGGGGCCGCGCGACATCATCTCCATCCTGCAGGCAATCAAAGCGGCCGGCGCGCTGCAGGCGGACATCCAGGTGATCGGCTGATGGACGCGGCGATTTCAGGTGCGACCTTTCTGGCCCAGCAGGGCGCGGTGGCCCAGCCCGCCCAGACGGCGGATGCGTCCAAGGCCGCCAGCGCGGCCAGGGACTATGAGAGCGTGTTCATCGCCCAGCTGCTGGGCAGCATGTTTTCGGGCATCAAGACCGACGGCATGTTCGGCGGCGGCCAGGGCGAGGAGATGTTCCGCTCCATGATGATCGACCAGTATGCCAAGGGCATTGCCAATCAGGGCGGCTTCGGCCTGGCCGCACATATGCAGGCCGAATTGCTCAAGCACCAGCAGGGCGCGCAATGAACGACGTGAAGATACAGGACGAGCCGAAAATCGAACGGCTGATCGCCATGGCCGAACGGCTGATCGCGGTGCTGGAAAGCGACATCGCGGCGCTGAAGGCCGGCGATGTGGCGGCGCTCAAGACCGGCGACCCCGAAGTGCAGAAGCTGACCGCCCAATATGGCCGCGAGGCGCAGAATTTCGACCTGCGCATCGCCCAGGCCGCCCCGGTGACGCTGCGCACCCGCTTCCTGACCATCACGGCCAAATTCCGCGAAGTACTGATGCTTCACACCCGGCTTCTGGCGCGGGTGAAGAACGCCAGCGAGGGCATGATCCGCGCCATCGCCAATGAAGTGGACCGGATGAATGCGCCGACGCGGACCTATGGGCCGCGCCCGGGCTACAAGCCCCAGTCGTCGGGCGCGATGGTGTTCAACAAGGTGGTCTGATTGACCCCTCCGGTTTCAGCCTGCGCTTGCGACGAGGTCGCTAGACCAACCCGCCCAGCAGCCCGGCCAGGCTGCTCCCGCCCGATCCGCCGCTGCTGACGATCTGCTGGATATTGGCAACGGCGTTGTTGGGATCGGTGTTCATCAGCCCCAGTGCCAGATTGTAGCTGGCCAGCTGCGAGGCCTGATAGGCGCTGGCCGTGCCGCTGGTGTTGCCGGTGTGTGTGGTGCTGGTCGGCTTTGGCGTATTGGTGGTCTGATAGGTACTCTGGATGGACGAGAGCACGGTCAGAAGCTGGGACCGCGCCAGGTCGGCGCCCATCTTGGTCGAGATGTCCAGCGTGCCCGAAAAGCCCAGCCCGTAAGTGGGCGTGATAGCCGACGACGTCGTGGTGGTGTTGGTGCTGCTGCTGTTCGTGGATGGCGCGGTCAGCACACCCGCCGGAATGCCCAGCCGCGAGAGGGCATCGAAATCGCCCGATCCCGCAACCAGGTTGATGGTGTAGCCGGCGTTGACCTGGAGCTTCAGGTTCTCGGCCCCGCCGGTATAGTTGATCGACGCCTTGCCCACTTGGCCAAGCTGGCCGTTGATCTTGGTCACCAGTGAATCGAAGGTCTCGCCCTGGTCGATGGTGATGGTGGCGGTCCGCGCCGCCGTGCCCTGAATCTGGATCTGGAACGTGTCGCCTGCCCGCAGCGTGGTCTGGGTCGTCAGGTCCACCGACTGGTTGAGGTTGATGGTGCCGCGTGGCAGGCCCAGCGCATCCAGCACGCTGGAACCGTTGGGGTCGATGGCGACGCCGGTTCCGGATGAGATGCCGTCCTGGCCGCCATATTGCCGTGTCCAGCCGATGCTGCCATCGGCGTTGATCGCGGTGGCGAAGGCATTGGTGGTGTTCTGGATGTTGCGGGTCTGGCCGGCGAAGGTGCCGGTGGTGCTGCCCGTCATATAGATGGTGCCGTCGCTTGCCACGCTCAGCCCGCCGCCCTGGTCGGTGCCGGAGGTGCCCACGTAGGTGACGTGGCCGGCCGCCGCGCTGGTGCCGTTATCGGTGAGCGCGAAGACGAAGGAATCAACGCCCCCGCTTGCCGCGTTGGCTATCGTGGCCTGTCCGCCCGCGGTCAGGTTCTGGTTCGTGGTGGTACCGGAGACATAGACCTGGCCATTGGACACGGCCAGCCCGCCGATGGCACCCGCCGCCGACAGATCGCCCAGGTCCTGGGTCCAGGTGGGGGCGCTGGTGATGTCGCCGCCCGCATATTTCGCCACGATGGCGTGGCCGTTCTGGACCGAGGCGACATAGAGGCTGCCGTCGCTGCCGGTGGCGGTGGCCGCGACCGAATCGTTGGCGGAGGTGCCGAACTGGTTCTCGGCCAGGAGATTGCCCTTGGAGTCGTATTTGGCCAGGAAGGCATCGGCCTTGCCCGAGCCGGTCTGGCCGGCGCCGATCACCCCGCCCGAGACCGAACCGCCGATATAGACATTGCCGCTGGCATCGACGCTGACGGTATTGGACTGGTTGGTAGCCAGGGTCTGGACCTGCTTGATCCAGCTCTGCGTTCCGTCCGCGGCATAGCGGGCGACGAAAGAGTCATTGTTGCCGTCGGCGACGGAAGTCGTCGTGAGATCGGCGG
>ERZ778023.4485-NODE-4485-length-11663-cov-59.020417_pt1 | contig 11663 bp, 14 predicted proteins | sample MGYA00375753_ERZ778023 | MGnify/ENA primary metagenome ERZ778023 (study PRJEB29350, sample SAMN05389822) | bioreactor metagenome | isolation source: Ammonium sulfate bioreactor | place: South Africa: University of Cape Town | collected 2014-04-04 ...
AGATTGGCGATGGAACCACGAGCACCGTGTTGCTTGCGGGCGAGTTGCTCAAGTTGTCAAAGGAGTTCATCGAGGACGGTGTGCATCCGACCACCATCAACCGCGGCCTTCGTACCGCGTGTGCCATGGCCAAGCAAAAGATCCGCGAGCTTTCAGTCACGGTAGCTTCAGAGTACGTTGTAGTACTGCACCGACAGCACGCGCGAGACACAACCACCGAAGCTCTCCTACTCGCTCCATATCAACTGCTAAACTCTCTCGCGTCTACAATGTACCAGGGAGCAACGAAGCCTGCTGGAGAAGTGCGCTGCGACCTCGATGAACTCCAAGTTGATCGGCAGCCATCGCGACTTCTTTGCGCCAATGGTCGTCGATGCCGTCATGCACCTCGATGACGATCAAGACATTGATTTGATCGGTATCCACAAGCAAGCTGGTGGCTCCATGGAGGTACGCTTTCCACCAACAATGTAGCCACAGCAGCAGGAGCAGCAGGAGTGGCAAGAGCTGACGTCCAACAACACGGCATGCGTGATGCAGGAGTCATTCCTTGTCGAGGGTGTTGCGTTCCCCAAGTGCTTCTCGTATGCAGGCTTCGAGCAACAACCCAAGCGCTTCGAGAACCCCAAGGTCATTGCGCTCAACATTGAGCTTGAGCTCAAGGCCGAGCGCGATAACGCCGAGATCCGCGTGTCGCCCGAGGTTCGTCTCCTGTAACGCCTGCTAGGTGCGAGTGCGTGAGGTCGCGGTCATCTCATTCTATCGATAACGACCACAGGCATACCAATCGATCGTCGAGGCTGAGTGGAAGATCATCTACGACAAGCTCGAAAAGATTGTCGAGTCGGGCGCACAGATTGTGCTCTCGCGCCTGGCTATCGGTGACTTGGCTACGCAGTACTTTGCCGATCGACACATCTTTTGTGCTGGCCGTGTTCCATCTGATGTTCGTACACTCCCTCCATAGAGATATCGAAAGAGATCGCGAGAGGGAGAGAGATCGCGAGAGAGAGAGGGGGAACAAAATGACTCATCGAGATTCGGTGGTTTGGAATAGGATTTGCGTCGTGTTACCAAGGCCACGGGAGCTGCCATTCAAACGTCGGTCACCAACTTGCTTCCCGAGAACCTGGGCACTTGTGCACTGTTCGAGGAGCGCCAGATCGGCAGCAAGCGCTACAACATCTTTACCGGCTGTGTCAAGGCCAAGTCAGTGACTCTGATTCTTCGCGGAGGCGGCGATCAATTCATCGAGGAGATGGACCGTTCGATCCACGATGCCATCATGGTGGTGCGCCGAGCTCGCAAGGCTGGTTCGGTCGTTGCTGGTGGAGGTGCTATTGAGGTATGGTCCAACGCTCGACGCTACAAGCTCGCTCACTTGCTCACTCACTTGCGCGGCAACTAATTACGACGATCATCATAATAGATGGAAATTAGCAAATATCTTCGAGACTACGCACGAACGATTGCTGGCAAGCAGCAATTGATCATTACGGCCTTCGCCAAGGCACTGCAAGTGATTCCACGACAGATTGCCGCCAACGCCGGTCTCGACTCGACGAGCATCTTGAACAAGTTGCGTCAGAAGCACGCTCAGCCGGGTGGCACGTGGTTCGGAGTCGACGTTCTCAAGGACGACATTTGCAACACGTTCGAGGCCTTCGTCTGGGAGCCGACGGTCGTCAAGCTCAATTGCTTCACGGCCGCTACCGAGGCAGCGTGCCAGATTTTGTCGGTCGACGAGACGGTCAAGAACGCGGCAGCAAGCGACAAGTTGGAGGAGTAGATGCCGTGAGTGCGTGCTCCTCCATCACCGCTACGTATCATCGAACCAACCCTCACAACGAACGACCTCATCCTCTCCTCACTCTCCACTTCCACCTCTCCCCTACCTCCCTCCCTCTCTCTCTCTCATATTCTTCCTTCATCCGATTGCATTCTTGCGAAAGTGTTGTTGGATGCGCTTTCCACCAATTTTCTAGCATAACCCAACAATACCATCGATGCGAATAGAGTAAATCCTTCAAGTTCCCATCAGATACCCATCAAGGGGCCTTTACACTATATCGTAATGCTCGCACACTACCACTATCTCGAAACACCTGCCTTCCTAGCTACCACTCCATACGAGAAGCAAGTTCGTGCAACAACGGGTTTTACTTTTTAGTTAGATTGGTAGAATAGTTCGCTGCCGATTGTAGAAGTGATCGTTGTTGTTGTCGTTGTCGTAGTAGTACTGGAACGTGCGCAGAGGGACTTTGCATCACGACATATAGCGACAACAGCAACAACCACAATCACAAAGCTCGTACAAACCATCAACCAACCAAACAAACAACCAAACAAACAACCAAACAACCAAACGATTAAATATCTTGACCAATCAATCAATCCATCACTCATTCTCATTCGTAATGTACAAATACACAAAAACTTGCAAGCAAGCACAAGCAAACACAACCAAGTAACAAAACAAAACAATCGTCAGTACTCAAACAACGACTAGGCTAGATCTCAAACGTTCGAGCATGATGACCGACAACCAACTCATGGCGTTGACGGTAGCGTCGACGGTTCCACATGAGCCGCAGCACAAAGTACACCATCATCAGGATAGCCAAGCATGGGAATAGCGAAAAGACGGCGACACCGGTCAATTGCAGTACGATCGACGTGATGTAGACGGCCTTGGTGAAGGTGTGGAACAAGAGCGGTCCGACGCCATGGTACGGCTCGGCGATGAGCTCGTACAGAAAGACACCGAGAAGGAGCAGCGTCACCAGGAGCAGCACGACCGAGGCCGAGACCACGACCGAGTACACGACGCGACCGGTGGCTGATTGAAACTCGGTTCGGACGCTGACGAGGTTCGTGGCGCTACTGCTGGACGTAGCGCCATCGAGCTCCTCGTCATCGTCGTCGTCGTTCAGGAGGCTGATGCTCGAGCCTGCTCCTCCAGCGCCAAAGTGGCCGGCGTTCTGGAATGGACAGCCGGCTGGTTCGGTGATGATACTCGAGAGCTCGCTCGAGTGGTGATGATCGCATGGCGGTACTCTTGGTTGCTTATCGACCATCAATGAGCGAATCAAGTTGATAAACTCGATCGACCACGTAAAGGGAGCTGGCAGCGACTCGGCCGAGGTCGAGGTCGACGAGGAGGAGCTGTCCAAGCTCGTTGCCATCGTCGTCACTGCGGTTGTCATCATGGCCATGGAGGAGGTCGTTGAGGCGGCGGTACTCATGTTCGAGGCCAGTGGTTGCGGTAGTACTTGATAGCGATGATCCTTGGGCAATGAATGCTCGGTATACGATGCTGGTGGAAGCAAGAGTAGATCGTCATCGCTGTCGTGGTCGTGAGCGATGGTGGTGGTATCGGCCGAGATCGGCATCTCGCTATCGCTGGCACTGCCACTGCTGTCGCTGCAGCTACTACTACTGCTGTTACTGCTACTGCCGCTCAAGTCATCGTCGATCGTCGCGATACTCGAGAGTGTAAGGTCAGACGAGGTGGAAGAGTACGAGGAGTGAGAGCCGTCGAGGGTGCCACTGGTGGTCGAGTCGATCCAACGCAACGAGAGTCGATCGACGCCATCAGGCTTGGGGAACGCCGAGGCCGGCAGATCGATGGGAAGCTCGGCAAAGTCAATGAGATAGAGGTCGGGTCCAGTGGCAGCCACGAGCGCAAAGGCCGGCGACACGAATTGGACCGGAAAGCCCGAGGCAATGTCGATCGAGTACAGTCGTTCGGCAGTACGAATACGACACACGCGGATCGAGCTATCGATGGTGCTCGAGATCAAGAGCTCGGCGTCGTCGGTGATACACACGTTGCGAACGGCGAGTGATTGTGGCTTGAGAATGGCGATCGGAGGTACAGGGGCGTCGTCGAGGAGCTCGGCTCGAAGGGGATTCGGGAGGGCCCAGACGACAACGCTACCGCGGTGGAAGCCAGTGGCCGTGAGGCCGGCGTTGGCCGTGATAGCGGTCGGTACGCCGGCGTTGGTGGGCGCGAGCGAGAGATCGGCGAGGGCGCTCTCAAACACGTGGACCGAGGGCGTGGTGTCGGGCGCGTTCGAGACACGCAACTCGTGCTTGATGGCGACGAGGTCCCACACGCGACTCGAGCCATCGAGCGTTCCGGTCACAAGCCACGGATAGTCGACCGACAAGGTGATGATTTCAGATTGGTAGCCACCGAGACGCAGACCGTCGTTGAAGGACTTGGAAGTGTCAGAGACGTTCCACACGACGACCTCATTGTTCTGTCGATCGACGCAACACGCGAGTGTGTCGGGGTTCGAGTCACATTCGAACAGCGCGGCCTTGTATCGATGGACGGCCGACGATGCCATTACTGATGAAGAGTCACCACTATCGTTGTTGCCGCCTCTGGTACAGGCATCGTTGGAGCTCGAGTACCATGGCGAATGGTGATGCTCGCGGTGGGAAGGATCGAGCCAGTCGTCGATGGTAGTCGCGTTGCAGCTACATTCGAGCGGAGAAGCGAGGATGAACGGTGACGATGCACGGAGGTCGTGCTCGAAGAGAGTCGGCTGATCGAATGGTGCCGTACGAACGATACCAAAGTCTTGTACAGGTCGTAGAGGAGGAAGGGGAGGAGGTTGTAGCAATGACGGTGTCGGTGTCGGTGTCGGTGTCGTTGTCGGTGTCGTTGAGGTTGTTGGTGCAGGTACAGCAGATGTGTCGGAAGGTTGAAGATGATGAGGCGCAATACGCCATTGACACAATTGTCCAGTGGCCCAACCAGCCAGTAGCAAGTGTTGGTTGTTCGTGTAGGAAATGGCCAAGTGAACGACCTTGACACCAGTTTGTTCGATCAAGTATCGCGCTGGTCTGGTGGTCGATTCTGAATCGCTGCCCGAATCACAACGTTTCGAGCCTGATCCACGTTCAATCACATCCAGCAGAACCACGGATCCATTGTAAAGTCTGTGCACACCACCAAAGCCACGACAAGCCGGAGTAAAAATATAACGCACACGAATGTTAGTGGTGTGCGATAGAGCGAGCGGTAAGGTGGCGAGATATTTGCGCGCGTGAGTGAGTGAGGATAGTAAATGAGAATGAGATACCACCACTACCAGCGCCACCACTCAGACTACTAGATAGATTGGAGATTGGAGTAGGTTCCGAACGGAGAGCGAGGGCGAGAGTGATAGCGAGAGCGAGAGATTGGAGATACCACACAGAGGGACAGCAACAGCACAGGAGGAGAGCAGCGGAGGGGTGGTACGATCGCTCCCATAACAAGAAGGCATGTGTGCCCCGAATGATTATGGCGCACGAAATCCACGCGACTGCCCGGCCCTGATATGCTTATGGCATATGCACGCACGAAAACACACACAACGCGCAAGACACAAGGATAAAGATAGATAGAGACAGATGGAGAGAGAGAGAGTAGACAGACACATATGTGTGGGTGTGTGGATAAATCGATGGAAATACGGTACCCGACAGCGGCGAGACCATCGGAAGCGATGGTGACTGCGGTGATGGCGTGGTGGAACAGAAAGGTGCCTCGCAAGGTCAACCAATGGCGCATTCCACGGCGTTGTGATCGAAGGCGAGCGAGTAATGGAGCGACCTCCCAGACACACGCTTCGTACGGCGAGTTGGAGGCCGACACGATCCAGCGGCCACTCGAGCACAAGGCATCGATGGTTCGGAGGTGGTACGGGACGACCCCGTTGTGCTGACGACCACGTACGCGGTTGCGCTTGGCGATCGACACCACGGAGCACATGAACTTGCGCCAGTTGCTGGCGGCGTTCGCGATGCCGGTCACGTCGCGGAGGAGCGTGTTGATGTCGGCGTGGGGGACGCTATCGATGATGGGCCGCCAGAGCGACTCGTCGCACGAGACACGAAGCCAGTCCTTGCACACGAGGCCGAGGAGTATCAGTTGGCGCTTGGCGGCCTCGGCGCGTTGCGACGCCGACGTGATGACGCGCGTCGAGGCAGGAACATCTCGCGATCGGAGTTGTTGTTTGTCGTCGTCCTCGACCGTGGAGGAAGTGGTGGTGGTGGTGGAGGTATTGTTCGCCGATACACGCAATGTTCGTTTGAACCATGAGGTTGCGCGCGACACGGTCGATTGCTTAGTGGCAGGGGTGGAGGAGTGGTTGGTGCCCGTCGTAGTGGTAGCGGCAGCCTTGGATGGTTGATCGTCGGTGAGGGCGCGCTCGACCAGAATCGCAAAGATCGCGATCAGGAGCTCGTCTGGAATCGAGTCCATGTGGTGGTTCGATCGCAATCAAGCGCACGACAGCAAGAGTTGGGAGAGTACACACGTGCGCGCGTGCGAGAGAGAGAGAGAGAAACGAGGCCTATGACGGAGGGTGGAGAGGGCCGAGCGTTGACGGTGGGTGCCCGCGAGCAAGAGGGAGGACGGAGGAGGAGCAGTAGAGGCGGTAGCGGGAGGCCGCTTTCGGTGTACCGAAGCTCGATACAGAGAACCACGGCTGCCGGACTTGGAGCCTCTCGACCAAGGGGGCTTTCGGCAACCAACTGAGGGTGGACGAGGAAGCGGAGGGGCGGAGGTGGTGGGCGACGCGAGTGAGCAGTGAGCGGTGGCGGGCGCGGGCTGGCGAGGAGTGAGCTGGCCGAACGCACCACGAGAGCAGCGAGCTAAGGGCCACACGCGCGATGCTTGTGGCTGCTACGGCAACGATGGAAACTACGTGTGGTAATCACCTGAAAGGCGTGTAGCGAAAGGAAGGCCCTGCGTACGTGCGGTGTGTGCGTGGCGTGGTAGTCAAGCAAAGGGCTCGTCAGTCTACCGGAGCTGCGAAGATAAGCACGGCGAGCGCGGTGCACGGGGCTCGGCGAGCGAGCGGCGTGGCGCGGAGCGAGCGGGGGAGGTTGGTCCGAGGTGGCGCGAGAGGGCGGAAGTTCCCGCCCGATTGGGATGGGTATGCGCTATGGCGGCAAGCGAGCACTTGGGTGGAGCAAAAGAGAGCAAGTGTCTCGCGTGCGCGCGCGAGCCAAGGAAGGCGGTGCCCACGCGTGAGAGGGAGTAGCATTCGCGTACGTCTTGTGCGGTGTCAGTGCGCGAGAGAGGGGAGCGAGACAGACACGCGGAGAGGAGAGCGAGTCGGGCAACGGCGGCGGCGAAGATGATGGTGGTGGTAACGGACTCCAACGCCTACGTGGCGGGCGGAGTTTGGGACAAGTCGTCGATTGTTGCGCGAATATGCAACGATGAGTCTCGGGTGCCTCCCAACGCCTCGAATCGAATGGTGTTCTGAGGAGGACCTGACCACGAACGCCAAGATGGCCAAGAGATCGCCTTCCAATGAGCTACTGCTCGACCTTCTGATCTAAATAATTCATCGCCGCCACGCAGGTACTTGGTGAGCGCGCTCGATCTCACAACCACACTCGACCACCCACCACCCGCCCGCCCGCAGGTCCGTCTCAAGCTTGGCACCGCACAGCCAGCCGTACCGAGTGTTGCACACGCGAGAATACGGGCTAGATCGTAAGATCGAAGCCGCGACACCGAGAGAAGCAGACACCCAAAACAAACACCGTGGTGGGCGCCTCTGCCAGCCAGAACCTACGTTGCCATCAAGCAAACCACACACAACACCACCATCAGCGTACGGCGTGGTGCGATACAGTGCGTGGCGCGGCGCAAATCGTCGCCAGATCGTGAGCGGCAGGCAGATTTGCCGTCAAGTCTACGCCTGCGAGCGCAGAGTACTCAACATACCTCGGTGGTCGCAAGGCGGAATGTTTCGTGTACACCCAGAGAGAGCTTGGGGGAAGCGCTATGGAGTATACGGCGCGGTTACGGCACCAGCAGCGTGCGTGCGTGTGCGTGTGCGTGCGCGCGCAATGGCAACAAATGATGGACCACGAGATCTCTTCTCCACGGCACACACACAGCAAAGCGCGGCAGTGATGGTGTCGCCCTTGTTTGCGGTACAGCGGTTTGGTGCGGCTGTGTGTGCGAACCACAACTGTACCGACGTGTACAAGCGGATCTCAACTCTCACCACCTTGAGGCACCGTGGTTTCGGCGGTGACGCAGCGCAGCAGGAGGAGAAAGAAGGAAAAAGAGGGCGCTGAGAAAGAGATAGAGGGAGAGATAGAACGCACACGGAGCACAGGCGCGATGAACCTCGGAGCTAAGAATCCAGGCCGGCTTATCCAGCCAATGGCGTGCGTCCGTTCTCATCCCCTCTCGGTCTCTCCGCTCGCTTATCTGGCGCCGCTCACCTCTCGCCCCACGGATACCCACCCCCACCAACAAGCCTCTGTGTGAAGCCGGTCGATCGCCGGCATCGCATCGCCGAGATAGAACCCAAATGATGGCCGGGGTACGATCGGTTCTGCTACCACCAGGACCAAGCTGCTGGACATCGGAGCGCGACGTCACGAACGCTGCGGAGGATCGTTCGACAAGCACCACTTCTTCAAGTCTCGTGCGGGTTCAAGTGGGGAGCCTCAGGGAGAGAAGGAGATGCAGACGGCATCTCCTGATCTAGATAGATATCGCCGGACATATGTGCAGGACGCGAGCATTACCTGGGTTCGCGTATTCATCAGTTCCTGCTGCATCAGGTTGCTGTGCTGCAAAGCGATCCTGCATGAAACGAACCACACCAGGTCGAGTATATCGTGGGCATGATGAGTGAACCTTGAGGCACTCCCCACTCGCTTGATGTGCGTCATGACGGCAGGTATCGCGAAAGAGCCCACTCACAGCAGCAGGCTCATTCGTTCATCGCTCCACATCTGCGCGCACCTCATGCAAGCCGACACCACCGCCACCAAACCCCCGGCCACGGAGGCCGCAGATACTGCAGCTCCTACTCAAGCACTCGATAGTAGCGGCGCCACCGAGGCCGATCTCGTGGCCGTGGATATGAGCGCCGCACCGCAGCCCGAACACATTGCTGCGGTCGAAGACGATCCCGACAGCATCACGATTGCTCCGGGCGATGACGATACTCCCTCGCGACGACCCAAGCCACAACAAGTCGATTGGGAGTTGGTGCCGTTCGACGTCAAGGAGGCGCAAGCATACTATGGCCGAGCGCTGGTCTATCGAGTGTACATGAGCTTGGACGGCTTCATGTATTGGATCGTGAGCTACCAACAAGGCTGGTCGCAGGTACCTCTCGACGATGCTCCGTTGTTTGTCGACATTATGCGAGTGAGATCGAGATCGAGATCGATTGATTGCAATGATCGATTGTGCTAGGTACTTGGCTTGGGCGTTGCTGGTCTCATGAGTGCTCTCGACAAGTTTGCGCTCGACTCGAGCGATCGTATCGCCAAGCTGCGAGCCGAGTACGATATGTCGCCTGCGTCGCTCGATGCTCGGTATGCACTTCAGACCCACACTGCGATATCTCATGCTCAAGCGATCTCGGGGGGCCCTAACGTTCGATCTCAGATTGCGAGCCGATGATCGTAGCTTCCGTGTACACGTGAGTCGCATCACGGTCGCGAGGCTCTCGCTACCGAACACGTGTTCGACATTCGCGCAGCCCAACCAACTCGGCACCATCGAGTTGCATTGGCAGGTGGATCTTCCAACCGCGCACGATACCGCTGCCGCCGCCGCCGACGATGATGATGATACGGTGGAGCCTCTCGTCGGTGTGCCGACCACAGAGTTGCGTTCGTTCGTGGGCGAGTTTGGGCGAAGTATCGATATGCGAGCTGCCGAGCTCATGTTGGTGCACTACCTCGGCGCCAAGGCCGAGATTCTATGCTCGTGGAACGAGGCGAGTCAGTCGTATGAGAGCTCCCGATGTACCATTCAATAGGATAGCCATCGACGCTATCCTTGCGTTGTAATATAGACGATCATTCTCTCTCGTTAACTTGATAGGACCATTGATTGATTGATTGATTGATAGCTGGATTGAGAAGGAGGCATACTTGATATCGTTTGGGGTTTGAGTCCGATTGAATTTATGTATGTATGTGTTGAGAGTACAATACAAATGTAGCCATCCAAGAGAATGGATGTAGCGAGGAGATACTGATGAGTTCGATAGGGCGCATAGTCAGCAAGAGAGATAGATAGACAGACAGACAGATAGAGATGGACGCACGAAGGTAGATTGATGTGAGTGTGTGATAGGTTGGTTCGAACATACAACATCGAATATCAAGTAAAGGAACGAGCAACGAAAAGGAAGCAAGAGATAGCTAGATAGGTGGATAGTAAGATAGAGTAGGGCTGATAGGCATAGGCACGCGTAGGGTATGGCGGGTATAGGATCGATAGATAGGATGGATGGCTCGATCAAGTGGCCTCGGTCTTGGCGGTCAATCGCTGGCGTATCAATGGGTCGGTAGCCATGTCCATCGGTCGGTAGTTGTTGACGTCGCGAGCATGGAGATTGGCTCCGCTCTCGATCAGGACATCGGCGACGTCTTGGCGGCCTTTACTAGCAGCTAGATGCAAGGGCGTTCTATTACGATCGTCCATCGCATCGACCTAATCGTATTGAATGAATGAATGAATCAGTTGCTTGATTCGATCGAGTGAGCGCGTTGGATTGGATTGCGTTGCGAACCTGAGCTGCGGCATCGATGAGGATCTTTGCTACTGGTCCGTTGGCGGCATAGTGCAATGGTGTTCGAGCAGAGTCGTCTCCTGATAGATTGTAATGATGCCATACCATCAGGATATGTCGCATCGATTGATCGAGCGAGATCGATTCATCATCATCATCATCTCGCTCTCTCATCCATTCGTGATACATACGAGCATCCACTTCAACTCGAGATTCAATCAATAGTTGAGCCACTTGAGCTTGTCCCTTCCTCGCCGCTTGATGCAATGGCTATCGTCGATATCACACGGCGCACATACGAATGAACGAGCGAGTGAGTGAGTGAGCGCGAGCCCCGTTGGTTGCGCTATACATCGCGAGATACATACAACCATCCTGTACATATCAACAGCATTCACATCGGCGTTGGCGTTCTCGATGAGGTAGCGCACGACGGCCGCCTTGCCACGACTCACGGCATCATGGAGTGGAGTCCATCGCGAGACATTGTCGATCTTGTGAACGTCGGCGCCGGCCTCCACCAGCTCGATGACGGCCTCCTCGTGGCCCTTGCTCGCCGACATATGCAAGGCCGTACGACCCGAATCATCGGCCGCATTGACGTTGGCTCCGGCGTCGATGAGGACCTTGAGCACCTCGAGCTTGCAGTACTTGGCTGCGATGTGGAGCGGCGTGCACGCGGCCTCGTCGCGTCGATGTACCGACTCGCCGCGATCCAGCAGCAGCTTGGTCACGGCCACTTGGCCGAAGCGTGCCGAATCATGAAGCGGATGTGTTGAGTTACCTGCTCGACCACTGATCGATGCTCGACTCATTGTGTCTGGAGGTCGTGGTCGTGGGCTTGCGGCTCGGTAATCGAGAGAGCGAGAGAGCGATAGCTGTGATATGAAGCGCGCGTGAGCGAGTGTGAGTGAGTGACCTTTGACTCAACGAAGTCTAGCTATCAGTCTGGCAAACTATCTACTCGAGAGAAAGAGAGAGAGAGAGAGAGCCACAACCAATTGCGCCAATTGATCGAGTCGAAGGCGCAAGGACCCGAGTGGAGTGGACGACCGGAGCGTGTGTGCGCGAGCGAGGGACAGCAAGCAACTGAGG
>ERZ778023.4491-NODE-4491-length-11643-cov-62.422938_pt1 | contig 11643 bp, 14 predicted proteins | sample MGYA00375753_ERZ778023 | MGnify/ENA primary metagenome ERZ778023 (study PRJEB29350, sample SAMN05389822) | bioreactor metagenome | isolation source: Ammonium sulfate bioreactor | place: South Africa: University of Cape Town | collected 2014-04-04 ...
ATATATATATATAGCGAGACTTCCAGCTGAAGGATATAAAAATGTTGATTTCATTGTTTTGTGTGCTTTTATTGCAATCTGCCGTTGGTCAAGAGCATCCAAATGCTTTGTTAGGCGGTAGTTGGGACTTGGTAAGACCTGAATCTGATGGTGCTGCAGTAGGACAAAGTCTTGAAATGCAAACTGTTCATGCTGTACTTCTTCCTTCTGGTGAAGTTCTTGTTGCTAGTGGAAGTAGTTGGCGTAATCGTGGTCCAATTCAAACACATCCTCAATATAGCGATCCCAATGGTGCTGAAGGTGTCTTTCAAATGAAAAATGATCCATTCAAAATGGAAAATCTCGAAGATTACTTTCAGTTAGTTAACAACGTCGGAGTTTACAATCCGAAAAAGAATACATTCTATCGTGTTCCGCATCCTGTTCCAATGCCTGATCCCAAATGGTCCGATCATTTTGTTCCAAGTGATCTTTTCTGTACAGGACATTTGCATATTTCCAATGGAAATATTTTATTTGTTGGTGGAACTCAATATTATCATCCATTTCGAACGGGACATCGAGCAACGTATGTCTATGACTGGCGAAAACATGTTAATACCACATGGAATCGAGTAGATTGGAGACGTATGCCAAACATTACCAGTCCGAACTATCCGTGGATATTTTCGGGTACATTTTTTAAATGTTTATGAAAAAGAATCGAATGAATTTTTGTGTTAGGTTTGATGGAACGTGGTCGATGGTATGCAACTCTAGTTCCGCTATTGGATAGTCGTTTGGTTGTCATAGCTGGTTTTGTTGGTTTCGACGACGGCTATCCAGCAATGTATTCATTTGAAAATAATAATCTCGTCGAATTCTTCGATCCTCAAGTATTTGCTACATCGACTGATAAACAATCTGCATGGCGTAAAGTAAATGTCAAATCAACACCGAACGGTCCTTTTACAAATCAAATCAATCCATCTTTTAAATCAACACCAGGATTTAATTGTAATGCACGTTGTATCAAAGACAATCAATATGATGTTTTCAAACTCTACGAACAAGCGTATTTAATGTCAGAAAGAAGAATCTATTTAACACGTGAAGGCGATTGGGTGAGTGCACGAACATCAGATACTGCCTTTATGAGAAAAACCAAAGCTACGTATCATATGCATATTGATGGAACACGTCAGGCACCTACCGTTTCATTTTCACCTGGACCTTCCAGATCCGAAGAAATAACGTCGTATGGAACGACTATTAACGATCCAAATAGTGGTCGTATCTCGTTGTTTGGTGGTCAACCAACATCTCCTGGTACACAACTGTACCGTAATGGTACGACTTCAGGTAAGCATAGAACTTTTGATCTTATTTGATATTTCTCTTTTTCTGTTGATGTCGTAGGTTTTCAGCATTTCACCGGTGGACGAGGAAGTCGAAAGATCGAAGAATTTTTCAGTTCAAATTATGAACCCGAAGGAGGTCATTGGACATTGAAATCAAATTTCCTCGGCGAACATTTACAAGATGATCGAACGATGCACTATGCAATTCTTTTGCCAACATCACAAGTTCTTATTATCAATGGTGGCAATTATGATTTCTACGGTTCAGTTAAATATCCATTGTTATTAACTCCAAAATTCCATAGTACAACAGGTGCTTTTCTCGAATATGAAAAAACACGTATGAACGAAGGTGTTCAAGAACGTCTTTATCATAACGTTGCTCTACTGTTGCCTGATGGTCGAATATGGATTTCTGGTGGTGGATCAGCACGTGCAACAATAAACTATACATCATTAGCACAAAAACCTTTGACAGCACATAATATTAGTTCAGGTCGTCAACCTTTGCCTGATACAACGAATATCGACGTCGATCTTCACATGTTCGACGATGGACGATTATCAAAAGGTGTCAAAGGTTCTCTTACAGTCCCAACAGAGACATGGGTAGCTGAAATTTTCAGTCCACCGTATTTATTCATTGATGGTGCAAGACGACCTGTCATTGTTTCGTTGAGTTCTATTTCAACGCTCGACTATCAATTCGAAAGTTTAATTGGTGCACAACGATATTATCTTCTACATAGTAACACGCCATACAAAGTTTATCTCAGTGGATTACCTCACAAATGTCCTAGTAAAACCGAAGGTAAACTCGTTCTAATCAAATTAGGTTCGGCTACACACGGTTGGGACGGAGGTCAACGCCTCATCAATCTACAAATTCAAGGTTCATCATTATCAACAATAATACATTTTCGAACACCAGAAGCTCGAATCGCTTTAATTGTGCCTGGTTTCTATATGCTCTTCTATGTCGATTGTTTGGGCAAACCATCGATTGCGCAGATGATTCGTTTCGATGATCAAGCACAAATGCCGTAAACAATGAGCAAGAGAGAGAAAAAACTGTTTTCTTTTATGTATTTAATAAAAATAATTCAATCTATTAATATTTTGCCTATAAGTTATACGTAAATCTGATCGTTGACTGTGATATCATTTGGAAAATATCATCATGCAACAATTAAATTCGGACTCAGATAAGCTTATGATCATCTGTATTTTCGTCATAATTCATTTTTCGTGTAAAAATTCATAGGTCAATTAGACTCAAATAAACGTGTGCCAAACACATGTATGATACAATTTCTCTGTTATCAAACATCTTGACTTGTTAGCTTACATTCATTGAAACTTTTATATGCGGTCACACTAATACATTCAGTCGGGGGTTAATAGAAATTATTTTGGTATTATCATCAAATATTTATAAATATGTGAAAACGATCCTGATCATCACGAACGAGCAATAAACGCTCTTGAAATTTTTTTTTCTCCTTCTTGTTATTGATGAGAATGTCGAAAACATAAGAGCAGAAATAAAAGTTGAGTTTTTTTTCTCGAAGAAAAAGACATTTTATATTTTAATGTTATCAAAATACTGCAAATAATGTTGCCTTGACAAGAACATTCACAATATGTGTGACTGGCGGCAATCGATTTATTGATTTTAAAGAAAACAAACAAGAACTCGATGTCATTGTGATATTAATTTCTTTATTAAACGTATCAATTTGGGAGGAACACAAAGAATTTATCTTTTTCTCTCTCTCTCTCTATTTTTCGTTTATTCGAATGATATTTTATTTGAATAGTATTTAAGACTATCTTGTCCTTTTTTCTATCTCTCTCTCTCTCTCGTCACATCGTCTAATTAGTTTGTTCTCGCCCCTATCTAATAGATCGGGAGGAGTTCTTATGTTTACATAATATACATATGTATCGTTCTCTTTCTCTCCTTCTTTTACTTTATTTCATTCTCAATCATCAAGTCGAGGTAAACTAGATATACGTACAAGCGGTTTCTTTTTCTTCTTGTTTTGATTGTTTACAAACGGATCTGATCATTGTCGTTGTCTTTACCGTCGTGCTGTACATTTCCTGTTCTTTTTACTGAACATATTGTTTCATTCTCGTTGCATTTGAGCCGACGAAAGAAAGAAAAAGAGACAATAAATTTTTGTTACTGGATTTTAATCCGGCAACCTTTTACTTCTTTCTCTCTCTCTCTCTTTCTCTTTCTTCTTTGCTTAATCATAGAATGAATTTCGTTTTTTCGTTGTGTACATCATTACGTCAGTAGTAAGTTAACTAAACGAAATTTACTAACGATGCCCTATGGTGATGGCATTTTGGAATCACCAGCTGATCGATATGGAAAAACAACGGTATGCATGAGAAATGCAAAACGTATATTTAAGTGTGCCGCCTATGTTGTTTATTTCGTTGGCGTTTTGGTCTTTGCTGTTGCAAGCAAAGGTTCATTTCTTCTTATGACACAAAGTTTAGGCAATCGTTTACAAGTTCGTTTTTTTTTCGTGGAAGTTAAATTAAAAATAGTATTATATTTTCTTTTGTTTCGAAAGGAAAAACAATATGCAAGTCGATGGTCGTTTATGTTAGTGGCGACGATATGTGTACCGTATGTATTTTTATTTCTCGAAGCATTGGCCAAAAGTCTTTTTCGTAATCGACGTGGACCTGTTTTTACTGATTTAATTACGGTAAACGAGTTTCAATCAACTAGAATTTCAAGAAAAATCGACTTTTGTTTTTGTTTTTTATTCAGATATTTCTTCTTGAGAGTATTCATACATTTGGTGTTTGTCTACTCGTCTTTCGTGTTCTGCCAAGTTGTGATGTCATACGTGGTCTCTTATTAATGAATGCTGTTTGTACGATTCCAGCTTTTTGTAAATTGACACTATCAAAAAGTAATTCCAAGCCTATGATGCGTTTTCTGACGTTATTCATTGATTTGGCTGCATTTGCTGCTCAATGTTCGGTCTATTTTGTCGTTACAAGTACTCAATATACGGCATTTCTTTCAAAACCACTTGCAACAACAACAACACCGGCAACACTTGTCGATGAACCATCATCATTAGATTCTCTCGATTCAATTAATACGGCTATAACAAATTCAATAAAAAGTGCAAGTGATACAATTGAACAAGTTCAATTGAGATTCGGCTGGGAAGCACCTGTTGCATTACTTTGTGTGTCGATTGTTTGGTGGGAGAATTACGTCGATCGAGATATTAAATTTGGCAAATTAAACATTCCATTAGGAACATACAAACGACATTTACAATCGGTTCGATCGAAAGCAAATATTGGCGCATCAATATGGAAGATTGCATTGACAGTTGCATTTAGTTATCTTCTTTTACCACGAGAACATTTCGATAATGTTTTCGTTACAGTTGTGAACAATCCCGCTGGTAATCTACCTGTAGAATCATCGGCGCATACAGGCGGAGATTTGAATACATTCGATGGTGGTTCATCATCGAATCAGTTCGATTTCAATAATAATAATAATGAGTTACCTGTTCGGCATCGACGACAAATGCCGTTCCCTGATGATGGAGGTAATAATACGATTATGGGTAAAATTGGTGGTGGAGCTGATCAATTACTATTTCCGGGTAATACTGACGAAGATTCAGGCATGGCAGCAGATCCGTTCGATTTTCAACCTGATCGAGTAATTTTCAATAATTAGGAAATTTTCAAATTTGAATTTGAGTTTTTTTGCTTTTCTAGGAGAAAACTATCGATGATTATTGGCATTCAATTGGACCGTTTGTTCCGATGATAATACATTTTTTTTCGACGGGTTTGTGTTATTATTTTTCGAAATCAGCTTGTAAAATGCAGATGCAACGTGTTGCATTCGCTGTACCATTAAGTCTTGCAACGCCCGTTACATTAGCGATTATGATTGGTTTATGTCAATGGAAAACCGATCAAATCGTTTTCATACGTGAGGTCATGTATTGGGAATGTAGTGAAAATCTGCAACTGCCACGTATTACTTGGCATATTATTATTGGTCTCGGCCTTTGGTATTTATCACAATTGTGGATTACGTCACATGTCTGGTTTCCTGAGAATAAACGTTTAGCAACAACAGAAACGTAGGAAAATGATTTTTTTTTATTATTGAAAAAGAAAAATCTGTTTGAAATCGTTTTGTCAATAGATTATTTGTTCTTCCGCAATATGATAGTTCACTGATTGAACAATCATTACTTCTAAATCGTCGTCGAAATGAATTTGAACATCAAAAGAATAAACTCGAAGAACATTTCGAAGATCTCGATATTATCGATGGCATGGCTGCATTTTGTAAGTTATTCAAACAATTTCATCTCGTTCTTTTGTTTGTTTTGACATCATAGTCAAATGTATCGATGTCGTAAGAGAGTATTGTTTGATAGAGAAAAGAATATTTACACATAATCTTCTTTACGTGTGTGTGACCATTGAATTGTCAAACGTAAGATAGTCGATGATGATGATGATGATGATGATGCCCTTTTTTTGTTCTTTTCATTGTTGATTAAATGTCTGGACAAATATTCGAAATATGATCATGAGAAAATGTCGTTTTGTTATTGTTTTAGCTGACGATGAAAAATTGGATAATAATACGAAGATCTATCTCTGTGGTACCCTATGGCATGAGACGCTTAGTGAAATGATTTTGATGTTGAAATCGATTATGAGGTAAAGAACAAGAGAGACAAACAGAAAATATGAAAAATCGAAAGTACATTCCTTAGAATGGATATCGATCAAAGTGCGAGACGACAAGCACGAGATGAATTTCAAGTTATCGATCCTGATTATTACGATATGGAAGGTTTGATATAACAAAGTGAATCAGCTAAATTTTTGGTATTTTTCCATTTTAGCACATGTTTTTTTCGATGATGCTTTTTATCATGATGAAAATCAACAACGAACAATAAATATGTTTGTCAAAGATTTCTTTGAAGCAATCAATAAAGCTGCTGGGTAAATATTGAAATTTATTTGATCGAGTCAAAAAGAAAAAAAAGCGAAAAACTATTGTTTCAGTATTGTTCATGATGTCGAAGGCATGAAATTAGCACCACCACAGAAAACAGCTACACCTTACGGTGGCCGTTTGTCTTGGCGATTACCGGGCGGAAATCTGCTTGTTGTTCATTTGAAAGATAAATTAAAAGTTAACAAGAAAAAACGTTGGAGTATGGTGATGTACATGTATTATTTACTTGGTTATCGAATACTTGGTCAATGTGAACAACGTATGAAATCGTTGATTAAATTAATCGAAGAATCACCGGATAAGCGAAACTATCGACGACATTTCGATGAGAAAGAAGATCTCCATGTTTATTATAAAGATGTACTGGGACCACGATTATTACTTGAAGTAAACGATAAAGAGATGATTGATTGCAAAAAACTAAAATGTTCGTTTTTTTTATGTAGGCAGAAAATACGTTTATTCTTTCGGTTGATGGAGATGTCGACTTCGGTCCTGATTCAGTTCGAATGTTAACTGATCGAATGAAAAAAGATAAAAAAGTCGGAGCTGTCAGCAGTCGAATTCATCCAATTGGCAGTGGTCCACTCATCTGGTATCAGGTAGAATTTCATCGATTTATTCGATGAATGAATAATCTTTTCTTGTTTTCTAACCAAGAAAATGGAGTATGCAATGTGTTATTGGCTACAAAAAACAACTGAACATAGTCTCGGTTGCGTTCTATGTGCGCCAGGTTGTTTCGCTTTGTATCGTGCATCGGCTTTACTCGACGATAATGTGTTGAAAGCATTTGCCGGTCGATCTGAATCACCTGAAGATTATCTTCTTCAAGATCTTGGCGAAGATCGATTTCTAAGTAAATTATTAATCGAACAAGGCTATCGAATCGAATATTGTGCTGCGGCTGATGCCTACACACATGCACCGGAAACATTCACAGATTTTTTCAATCAACGTCGTCGTTGGATACCATCGACACTCGGCATAACCATTTCGATATTGAAAAACTATCGTCGAACAATTCGTGTCAATGAAAGTGTCTCATTCTTAGCTGTACTCTATCATGGTTTCTATCTTGCTTTGTACATTCTCAGTCCAGCAACAATAACTATCGCCATAGCCGATGCATTCAATGCAACAACGGATATCGATGTTTGGGCAGCGTATACACTTGCTTGTTTTCCGGCTATTGCTTTTCTTATGATTTGTTATCACGATATAACTGAAGAGAAGAAGATCATATGTGCGGCAATATTCGGTACATATTATTCGATTGTCATGATGATTGTTGTTGTGGGAACGATTGTTCGAATGGTCGATGGATCATGGAAAACAACAGCCGTGTTCTTTCTACTATTCATGGGAATTATTTTCTTTTTTACGGCTATTTGTCATCCGTATGAACTAAGTACGAATTTCAATTGAAAAATAATTCATGAATTTACTTTGTTTTCTCGTTTCTTTAGATTGTGTTCAACCATGTTTACTATTTTTTCTCTGTGTTCCAACATCGTACGTTCTTCTTGTTATATATGCATTGACAAATTTAAATGCCAATTCTTGGGGTACACGAGAAGATATTTTCATACCGAATCGTAAGAAGAAACCGAAATTTCAAAGTCAAGCCGAATGTTTACAATATCTCGAACAACAATTTTCCAATGCCAAAAATTCGAATGAACTCTTAGCTGTTGTGGAAAATCTTATCGACGAATGTTATTCTCAACGAACGGAATCAAGCGATCAATTACTCGCACAAATAACAGCTGTTCTCAATCGAATCAATATGTTCGATGATTTAGATAAACGTTTGAATAAAGGTTTAGATCTACGTGGTCTCGGTCTCGAAGAACTCGTCGAAGAACAAGACAAATTACAAACAATGAAAAACGACAATGAACAAAATCCTAATCAACAAATAGCAACGAAATATGATGATCGTATACATCCGTACTGGTTCGATCATCAATTGGTTAAATATGCTGATGTTAAATATTTAAATGACAATGAATTCGAATTTTGGAGACGTTTAATACGAAAATATTTGAAACCAGTTCATATGGATGCGTTAGAAAAACAAAAACTTCAATTAGGCTTAAATGATCTTCGTGATCGAGGTGTATTCGCATTTTTTATGCTCGATGCACTTTGGATTGCATTTGTTTTCTCGGTTTTACTTGCTCAAGATCGATTGAAAGACATGTTATTCATTCCTATACCTATTCCAAGTTCATACAATGATCATGCCATGATCGAACCATTAGGTGTTATGTTAATCTTCTGTTTTGGTATCATTTGTCTCATACAATTCATTGCTATGCTTTGCCATCGATATAATACATTTCAACATATATTAGCATCGACTAAACTTCGATCGAGTAAATTCGAAGGCGTGAGAATCGAAGATATTATGGATATTGTTAAAATGTTACAGCAGATTAAAGTAAATCGAATGAAAGAAAGAAAAGAAAAATGAAATTCGTGATTTGATTTTAGCCAATTGATGAAGAAAATGAACCACTGCCGGATTATAGCGATGGTGAAATGGATAAAAATGATAATCCCAATCAAGGAATGCGAGGTGATGATGATGATCGATCGGGTGGTGGATCGGGTGATGAAGATGTTTTCATTCAAGCTGCAGCTCTTGCTGGAGAATTGAATCAAGAAACAACAACAGGAAAATATCATGTTGTCGATGAAAATGGAGCTGTGAGTTGCCGAATGAATATTAGTTTGATCAACGTTTCGTTTCGTTTTGTAGAGAAAACTTCGACATCGAATGAGTCGACGTAAGACAACCGATGATCATCGACATCATCGAAAAGGTTTAGATAATCCATCGTATCAACCCGATGAAAGTCAACATGATATCGAACGATTAACATCGCCGAAACGTAATCGAAAAAATCGTTCGAGTAAATTTGAACTTCATTTTGAATAAAAAAAACGACTTTTGTTTATTTCATCAGGTGCAAGTCCTTCGAAAAAACCTCGAAATCTCAAGAGTCGTAATCATAGTGAACTTCGTCATTTAAGTTCGCATATTCGTCCGTCAGGTCAAACTCAAGATCTCTCGATCATGAGTGGAACTCAAGCTGGTGCGAGTTCATCACGTCATCAACGACGTACACATTATAATAAAAAATTACAAAAGAAAAATTCGTTGGACGCTAATTTTCGTCGACGTGTCGAAAAATTAAAAGAAGCAACAAGTTCAACCGAACTCGACATGAAATTACTCGATAAAAAAATGACCAAAGTTCTTTTCAATATGCATGGTGTTCCTGTTGGACCAAATGTTTTATAAATACAAAAAGACAAATGAGCGAGCGAGAGAGAGAGATTGTGTTCATTTTTATCAGTTTTTTTCTATAGAAATTGATCGCATGTGAATTTGTGTGTCACATTGAATCGAGACATGTTCAGTACACATATTGTCAAGGTTAGGGGAAAAGAAACAAATCGATATGAATTAAAATGTGAATAGTTCTTTTTTTCTTCTTCTGTTTGCGCACATACGTGTGTATATACTTTTTCATTTGTTTTCAATGAGAAAATGATGACATACGTCCTTTTAATAAATAAACTATATCATTTGATCAATCTATCAGAAAAATTAGTGTTAAGAAGAAAATCTCTCATCGTGTTTTGATCATCGATCGGAATCTTTTGTGCATTTTAATCCGGAATTGTAAGACAATTTCAGCACCTGTCTTATGTTCAAACTAAAGCCGATTGAACTCCGAACGTATGCATCTAATCATACGTAAAGCTTTCAACTGTTGCTAATCTATCCAACAATAGGATACCAATGGATAATCATCGAACAACAAGATCTATTCGTGCTTAAGGCGTCATTTAGTGCGATGAACCGATATTGAACAAGAGAACGAGATTTTCATTTCAAGATGATCTATATTCTTAACATAATCTTTTCAAAAAGACAAATACATATTGCTAACGGCGCCGACTGTGTGTGTGTGTGTGCTAATGATGATGTCATATTTATTTGCTATTACCGTCTACGTTAATCATATTGAACATTGATTCAATTATTTCTTTAGGTTAGATTTTATGCCCACTTGAAACTATCCGACTATTAAAACATATTAGAAGACGCTGTTGCTGTTGTTGTTGTTGTTATTTTTGTTGTTATACTCGCATATTAGTTCCAAACATTTGAAGTTTGAATACTTGAACATATACATATGCAGATGAATGGGTCGCGTCTTATTCACTTGGATGGATCTAATGAAATTGAAAGGAAAGAAATCGCTAAACTGTACATTAGACGCGCATACAAACTCTTAATTTGTTCACATCGTCGCGCTGCTGCCAAATGGGAGAGAAATTTTCTCTCTCTCACTCTCCCAGTTTCTCTCTCATTTTGACATTTATTTCAATAAGCGCGATAATAAATGTGTCTAAGACGAACAAAAATCTATTCATTCATATAAAAACGTGTTTGTCGAATGCAGGTATGTATGTATGAACAGTTTGTAATAAACTTTCATGTTTTTTCTTCATTGAATATTTATCGAATTCAAACGAGTATCTAAGGTTTCATGAAGGAACTCGACAAGATATTTATTTTCTTAAAAGATCAAACTCGAGAACTTTTCTTAGTCATCATTGAAAATTAATTTGTCTTAAAAAGGTTTCATTGATCGTGCTTCGACATAAATGAACCACGTAGCCGTGAAAATAATCTTCGATCTTGTTGACATATATGTACAACTCGAATGACTTTCATTTGTCTGTTATTATTGATTGAACAGAATTATTTAAAGATGACAATGCCGACATCACAGACATCGAATCGCCTGTAAATATCTTATTCATGAGATTCGAAAATTCATAAATGTGTTAAAAGATTGAATTCGAGCTCACGTTCGTCAAACAATACCTTTCGTTCTCTCTCTTTTTGTCTAAAGAGCTGATAATAATTGATCATAATCAAACGTTCTCACTTTCTTTTCATGCAGTCAATTGATTCTTTCCGCATTCGTTTTCAAAGAAAAAACAAAAGAAAAAAGACGAACAGTAGGGGTGCTTTCTTTCTTTCTTTCTCTCTCTCTTTTTCTCTCAGTAGCATTTTCTTTCTCATTTTACATACAATTTAATCAACTGTACATGAAGTTCATTGTCAAGAGGAATACTGATGAGTTCTTATACGTCTTGTTATAAAGATGAAAAATGACTTCCGTTTATCACTTTCAAACTCGAGAAACAATAGGAACAAAGAGGCAA
>ERZ778023.4493-NODE-4493-length-11641-cov-98.283273_pt1 | contig 11641 bp, 12 predicted proteins | sample MGYA00375753_ERZ778023 | MGnify/ENA primary metagenome ERZ778023 (study PRJEB29350, sample SAMN05389822) | bioreactor metagenome | isolation source: Ammonium sulfate bioreactor | place: South Africa: University of Cape Town | collected 2014-04-04 ...
TCTCTCTCTCTCTCTCTCTCTCTCTCTCTCTCTCTCTCTTCTCTCTCTCTCTCTCGTGTTGAGATTTTTCGGATCGATACGAATGTACAACTGATCCGATTCGATCGTTCTCCGGCTGTGAACCATCAAAGGAATCATCGCCTTCTCCGGCAGTTCTTGACTCTGACCGTTCCTGGGGGTTGGTCTGGGCGAGCATGGCAATGATTTCAATCAATCTCAATGGTTGTGAATTGACGATCGAGCTTCAATACGAGTCGAGCTTCGACTCTTACTCCTCCTCACGGCATGAAGATCTGAATCACCTTGCTGATCTTGCCGCGGCACATTGGGCACTCCTTGAGGTTCTGAGCGCATTTCGAACAAGCACACACATGACCGCAATCGAGGATGCATGTGTTGAGCCTGTTGGTGAGACAGATGACGCACGTCTTCTCGTCATCGCCTGCCACCTCGGTCTCAATGTCCTTCAGGTCCGGTTGGTGAGGTTTGGCAGTGATTCGGCGGCGCTTTGACCCCGGAAGGTCTTCGTCGTTGGAGGTCGACGTTGGCTCCGGCTCTTGTCGAGGCCGGGTCCGCAACCTTGCTGCTGCTGCTGCTGCTGCTGCCGTCGTCGTTGCCGTCGATGTTGTTGCCGTCATCGTTGGTGTTGGTCTCCAAGCAGGAGCGGGCATTGCAGTTGGCGTGGGTCGCGAAGAAGACGCCGTGGTTGTTCTTCCAGGGCTCGTTGCAATGGCGGCAAAGAGTGGTCTCTTGTTGGTTGCAGCGGGGCTGGTCACAGTGGCGGTGGCAGCGGCAGCAGCAGCGGCAGCAGCGGTTGCGGCTGACAAGCGAGGCGCGAAGCTCGACACGACCGAGTGCAGCATGTCGGAGCCGACGATTGCCGTCAGGCGCGCAACGTACTCTCGGTAGTACTCAGTCACTGGAGGGCCGTTCGTTACTGTTCTCTGTGTGTGCGCGAAACGTGTGTGGGTGCCGGTTGGTTGGTCGTTGTTGTTGGCAAGTCAAGGTTGTGCGTGCAAACGAGCGTGGTGTTGCGTACGAGAGCGTCCTTTTTGAGGTTCGTGAGCTCGAGGAGGTGTTGGCCTTGCATCTGCAGAGCCTCGGGCGAAGACGAGACATGCTCGATGAATTCTCGCAGGGTCTCTGCGCAGCATCAAAAGACTCAACCACTCAATCACTCAATCAAGCAACTGCCACATGATGGCGACAGCTCATACCTCGTGAAGCGAGCGGTGATACTCGTTGTGGTTGTGGTTGTGGTGGTGGTTGTGGTTGTGGTTGTGATCGTGATGGTTGTGGTTGTGAACGTGGTCGTAGTTGGATCCGCGGCGGTTGTGCGGTTGGACTCGGGGCATCGGGAAGCGCTCCTTGGCTGGTGAGCGGTGACAGCGAGTCTCGGGTCTGGCCCAGGTTCGAGCGGTGGGTAATCGCAGTCGTGCCCGCAGCTCGTCTCGCTGGTGCCGAGAAGAGCTTCTCCAGGGTCGGTACACCAGTGATCGCTCCGACTCCAGGAACAGAGGACGAGCACGTCCCAGCAGGCACGGCGACAGCCTTGGTGGTAGAGGATTGTTGGAGCTGTTGAGCGAGCTGCTGAATCTGTTCTGGAGCAGCAGGTGTCGACGCAGTGTCGAGCAGGAAGGCCTCGCTGATCTCTTGCAGGGCAGCCATCTCAGAGCACTCGACGAGCCTTGACGAGCGGCAGCCCTCCAACAACGCGATGCTGAGGTCTCTTGTCAGAGGGCGGGAGGCGGTGGCGAAGGAGGTTGTGTTCTTCGCGCCGAGCGGCCTGCTTTTGATACCTGGGTGATGGTGCGACGAGTCGTGCGGAGGGTGCGGCGTTGTCAGTGTGCACCAGTCGCATACTGTGACGTATCACCTGGCTACCGGGAAGGCTGGCTGGTTCCGTCTGACCTACTTGTCGATCTGATGTGTAGCAAGAATACTCCATTGACAAACAATGTGATCTCCCGTGTTGCTCGGCTGACTGTGCGAGTGCCGCACTCTGCGGGAGATTCTCTTCGTCTGCGTACACCCGCGCTGTTCAGTGTGTTGTCACTGCATCAGCGCCTTCTGCCGTTGACCTGGGGGAGGTGTATGGCACTCTCTCGATGGCGCCACACGACAGTGTAACAGAAGTCTCGGAACAGCGCGAGGAGCTCCGCGGGCGGGCCCTTTACGACGGGGCCTCTCGAGGAGACTTGAGTCAGGTGGTAGCGTCTCTCGACCAAGGTGCGGACATCAACTGGCGCAGCCGCACCAGTTGCTTCTGGACGCCGTTGCATGTTGCTGCTCGTAATGGCTTCGAGCCGATTGTTCGATTGCTTCTCGATCGAGGAGCGGACTTCAACGCCCCGGACTACGGGAACCTGACGCCGTTGCACGTTGCTACTCGCAATGGGCACGAATCAGTGGCTCGCCTGCTTCTCGAACGAGGAGCCGCGATTGGCGTCTCGGAGCCAGGCTCCTCATCACTGCTTCATATTGCAACTCGCAATGGCCACGAATCGCTTGTTCGATTGCTGCTCGATCGAGGAGCCTCCGTTGACGCGACAAACATTTCCAACTCAACGCCATTGCATCTTGCGGCAACCAATGGCAGCGCTTCCATCGTCCGATTGCTGCTCGATCGAGGCGCCGCCATCAATGCGGCGGACGAAAACTCGTCGACATCATTGTTCCTTGCTGCAAACAACGGTCACGAGGCAACTGTTCGTTTGCTCGTGGAACGAGGCGCAAACATCGAAGCCGCAAACAACGATAGCTGGACGCCGTTATACATTGCTGCATACAATGGAGACGAGGCAATTGTCCGAATACTCCTCGAGCGAGGAGCCAATATCGAAGCCGCAGATCACGATAACTGGACTCCACTGTACGTCGCTGCCAGCAATGGACACGAGGTAATTGTCCGAATACTCCTCGAGGCAGGGGCCGATACAACAGTGGTCTCGGTATGTCAGTGATGGCTCGCTTTCTATGATATTGGGCCGTACTGATGCGGCGAGTCCTGTCCATTGTGACAGACTGCTAGTTGGGCACCGAAAACCGTTTTGGATGCTGCCACGGCACCATCGATCAAGAAGCTATTCTGTACGCTCCCGTATCACCACTCGGGAAGTACAATCATGTTGATTGTCGTCACGATGTAATGGAATAGATGATCAACAACAGTACCAAGATGCTCCTGAATCTACCAAAAGTCGAACCTACGAGATGGAAGGAAATGGTATGCCAAGCAACGTGATTGAGAGAGCAATTCGCGGTTGCTTACGGATTCATTGTGGGAATGTGGTACCAATCCAAGTACTCGAATTGATCGTTGATCGATCTCAAACGAGGAACGGAGGCCCCTCGAGTTTGAGAATCTCTCTACCAGTCCGATCAACAGTAAGTAATCTTCAGGCAGCGATTGCCGCCATGATCGGGCTCGAGCCAGACCGACAATATCTCGAGTTCAACAATCAAGTGCTATCAGACCGACCGAACAAGAGGCTGTCGTTGTTTGGCATCTCCAATCTCTCGTCAATTCGGCTTGAAGACCGAGGTTCGATTACTGCTACGGCAATGGCATTTAACAATCGAAAAGGAACTACTGTTCACCTGTGATTAATGCACTTCAGAGACGCTCCAACAAGCAAAGGCACGTGCACGAGGAGCCGAATCTCAACTTGCCCACCTAACTCAAGGTACCGATGTCCAACTCTTCTTGAATTCTCTATCTCTCTCTCTCTCTCTCTCTCCTCTTTGCATTGGTTCTTATCTCCAATCCAAATTTACCACAGTACGGAGCGAACTTGAACATCGACTTACTCGAATCGAACAATCATTGAACCGAGCAAGAGACGAGATCCACGAGCAACGATTCATGTCTGCCGCTTGTCGACGATCCGACGAGTTCCAAGTGTCTCGAGTGCTCGGCCAAGGAGACCACGGCATGGTTGCTCTCGTGACGTGCTCGACACCAGGCTTCTTGTGGCACGACAAGCAGTACGCTCTCAAAGTGTGCTTCAACTTTGAGCTCGACACGTCTCAAGCTCGCAACGCATACATCAACGAGTTCATCGAGCTCGTGAAGCTTCCATCACATCCGAACATCGTTCGGTTCTTGTGTGAGTTCGTCGACGAGATCCACGACAACATTCGACCTCATCTTCCTGATGCTGCTCGCCAGAACTCGACCATCACACATCGAGACGGCACTCAAACCAATCGAAAGACTCAGTTCTTCGTGTTGGAGTTCGTCGAAATGAGTCTCTCTCGATTGTTGGCATCGAGGTTCGCACCGCCATCGATCGTTCCTCATCGAATGGTGGCGACGATCATTTCTCAAGTTGGATCAGGTCTCCGACACCTTGATCGTCATCGATTGGCTCATCGAGACATCAAGACCGACAACATCATGGTCGAGACTCGATTGATCGATGAAACAACGAACGAGATCGAGATCACTCGATGTGTGTTGATCGACTTTGGAACGAGCTGTCGATTGAGCGACGACATGAAGGCGAGGGCAGTGACGGATCTCGGCAGGGTTCTCGGTGCTCATTGGGGAAATGCATCTCACATTGCACCAGAGCTCCAGTCAGCTCTTGGATCGGCGCAACGAGCCAAGAAACGCCAAGAAGTGGAGCTGGACTACTCTCGACAATCAGTGTTCGAGCTTGGAGCTCTTGGATTCGAGATCGTCAATGGCTGTCATCCAGTGGCAGGCTATCCATTCAGTGTCACATCTCAAGCAACAGGAAGAGTGCAATATGGCGAAGGAGACATTGCTCAGATCTCGGCAGATCGACTTGGATCGGAACAAGCATCGATGTTGAGGAGAGCAGTGTCGTGTGATGCATCTCGTCGACCTTCTCTCAATGAGTTGATTCGAAGTTTCGATTCGACAGGCGAGCTGTCATATTCGCTGCTCCAACCAATTTCCATTGACTCATTTCAGCAAATTGGACAACCACGAATCTCAGTCATTGAACAACAACAAGTGCGAGGTATGTCGCTGCTCATTCTGATGTGAGAGGCGTGATTGTGCATTCTAACGATTGAGTTCTGTGCAGCATCGTTGCTTCCGGAGCAACAAACGCCCGAGCAGCGATTCATGTCGACCAATTGCAAGAGTCATCGCTCATTTGAGGTCTCGAAGGTTCTTGGCAGCGGAGACAATGGAATGGCCATGGATGTCCGATGTATCGAGCCTCAACATCCACAACCCACCAAACGATACGCATTGAAAGTTTGCTTCAACTTTGGATTGAGCTCGCGACGTGCGCAGGGAGCATTCGTGAACGAGTATCGCGAGCACTCCACCATCGCCAATCATCCACATATTTTGCAGTTCATGTGCGAGTTCTTTGCCGAGATCGACAACTCGATTCGTGTGCACCTCCCCGAGTTTGTTCAACAATCTTCGATCGTTCACTTGCAAGACGGATCGATGCGAAATCGCAAGACCCAGTTCTTTGTTCTCGAGAGACTCGACATCTCGTTGGAGCACTTCTTGAAGCTGGAATATCGTCCACCGACAATCATTCCTCACCGATTGGTGGCAATGATAGTGTCTCAAGTGGGATCGGCGTTGCTTCATCTCGAGCGGCACCGAGTCGCACATCGAGACATTAAACTCGACAACATCTTGGTCGAGCTCAATCCAGACCATCACAATGAGGAGGAGCCAAATTCTCTTCCAATCAAGCGATGTGTCGTCTCGGACTTTGGAACTGCTTGCACGCTTGGTCCAGACCTCAAGGATGTGATGGCTATCGGGCCAGGAGGTAACGTTCTCTCCACTGTGTGGGGCAACCAAGTACACATTGCTCCTGAGCTTCACTCGGCTCTTGGCCATGCGATTCTCGCTCAACAATCATCGCCAAAGACATTGAGCCAGCTCGGTGTCGAGATTGATTACTCTGGGCAGCCAGTGTTCGAGCTGGGTGTTCTTGCATTCGAGATCGTTCTTGGTACAACACCGATCGACGACTATCCAGCCAATGTCACTGATCGAACGACAGGAGCAGTTGGATACAACGACTCGGAGATTGCTCGTATTCCAACAGATCGACTTAGCGTCGAGCAGGCTTCAATGTTGCAGCGTATGGTGTCATGTGATCCATCTCGTCGACCGTCTCTCGAGGCTGTCCTTTCGTTCTTTGATCCTCATCAAGAGTATCGCTTGGCTTGAGCGAGCGATGATTGAGGGTGATGATGATTTATTCGAGCACTCTGATGAATAGCTGATTGTACTTGAGTCTCGTGACAATAATGAATATAGAAGCGCTTCTTGATCAGAAGAAAAACGAAAGTGACTCTTCCTCGTCATCGCTATTCTCCGTGTCGGCTTGCTGCTGTTGCTCAGGTTGTGCGTCTGGAACTTCTGGAGGCGCAATCGAACATTCGAGAAGCTCGGCCATTCGAACTTGCTCGCCCTCGACGGTAAGGAACGTCATGGTGTAGATGCAACGCACGACCTTGGTGGTCACCAAGTACAACAGCGGGCAGATCACAATGGCCAAAAGCAAAACCACAGCTCCTGGCCCTCCCGTAATCACTCCAAGAGTAACAATTCCGAGGCCTGCCAAGGCCGCAACGGCAGCAGGAATCAAAGCCTCGACGAGACAGCCCCCATATTGGAACGAATTGACCGACCAGCCCTTCTTCAAGGATTTGGCCAAAGCCTTTTGAGCCTTCAGCCGCTCTTCGTCGTTGACGGCCTTTCGAATCTTCTTCTTGTGCACCAAATAGTTTACGTAGCGCACCGTATGCACGAATGCCTCGACTCCGCCAGCAGCAAGTTGCGCCAGTGCCCCCACTGTGGGTTCACGCCAGTGCTCAGTGATATTGACGGCGCTTCAGAGTTGCACAGAGAATGACGATGATGAGACATACCAACTGCTGCAAGGGGGCCGGCGAGTTTCGGGGCTACTCGCAACATCTTCAAGAAGAAGGCGGCTACTTGTGGTATCTTGAAGAGCTATTGGATAACGGATTGAGAACAACACCAATCAAACACAACAGCGAACAAGACGTGGTTAGAGGTAGAGAATCAAGTATCATCGCGTGGATGGGTCACTGGCTGACGCACCAAAGTCGAGAGCTGACTTCCAACAGAGGCAGCACCTCCAAAAATATCTCGAATCACGAGAGAAGCTGCGAGTATCTGAGCAGAGAACTCGGCTTGCGTGCAAATCGACATGGCAAAGTGTTCACAGTTGGCCGACAACAGTTTGTACTGCTCCCAGCCTTGGGGATTGTGGAGTGCCGCTGCGGCATTGTCAAAGATGAGACGCTTCTCGAGAAGTGGCAGAACAGAGCATGTGCCAGCGCGCTTCAAAGCAAACTCGGCAGCCGGGACGCCGTAGTAGAACCTGCGCGCCCTGTGGCCGCGCCGGAAGGCCTCGATCGTGGCCAGCTGTACTCCTTTTACGTTTTGCTCCACCACAAGCACCGTGTTGGCAGCGACGTCATCAGGCGTAATGGAACGACAATCGGGCTCAGTGCCGGTCCAACCAATGCACAAACTCACCTTCCCATGGAGCTGCTCAGGCAAGTCCAACAATCGTATCACCACAGCGTGATGCGTGTACACCGTCAACAGGCGACGACGGTAGGCATACAAATGAGTGCCACTCTCCAAAGACGGGATTTCTCCCTCGGGTACGGTGTGGAAGAGCTTCGGCATTGCGACCCTGGTGGCCACCGGTCCAAACTACCATGCCCACGGGCCGAAGAGAAAGCAGGAAGGGATCGCGAGAGGGAAGCCAAGCAAAGAGCAACGCCTCGCTGTGCGTTGGCAATCGGATGTTACGATCAAAGCAATACAAGGCTCCGATTCTCGCAACCTTTTGCGTGTGCGACCGATTTCAGGCTTCCCTGACGCCAGTGAGTCAGTGGGACCGAAAAGTTCCGTAACGCCAGTGAGACCGATGTCCCCTGACGCCAGTGAGACCAATGTCCCCTGACGCCCGTGAGGCTTGCTCCCTCTCAATGGAACAGAGGCGCGCGCGTTGGTGTGGGATTTTGGCGGGAAGCCGGGGATGGCGGTTCCAGGTGGCGCTTGGCTTGTGCGAATCTCGCTGTTGCTTGCCATCTTGTTGCTGCTGCTCGCGTGCACGCTGTGTTCTATCATGGCTTCCGAGCCAGAGGCCCTTGATACTGACAACCTGGGAGGAGTGTTATTTCACGCCGCCAGTCGAGGAGATTTGGAGCAGGTGGCTCTCGCTCTCGATCAAGGCGCCGACGTCGACCGTCGCAGCAGCAGGCTGTACGACTGGACGGCCTTGCACACGGCGTCTTGGAACGGCCACGAGCCCGTTGTTCGATTGCTCCTCGATCGAAGGGCCTCGATCAATGCCATGAGCAAGAGCGACTGGACACCGCTGTTCATTGCTGCGTTGAATGGCCGCGAGGCTGTCGTGCGATTGCTCCTCGAGCGCAAGGCCTCGGTCAATGCCACGACCAAGGATAACGTGACGCCCTTGTCGATCAGCGCCAAGAATGGCTACGAGCCAATCGTCCGACTCCTCCTTGACCATGGCGCCGACACAACCATTGTATCGGTACGTCGAGGCGCCCTCCTCCTTCTTCGTCCGCCGTTGCGTTCGCTCGATAGCCAACTGCCGTCCGTGTCGGCAACAGAACACTGGCGATACCGCAGCACAGGGTGCCGCAACACCATCACTCAAGCAACTGATTCACGATCGAGGTGCGAGACTCTTCCTCCTCCAATCTATTGTAATCGTATAGACTCATATGGTATTGGTATTGTTGTTGGTATTGGTATTGGTATTGGTGTTCAACTCTCCCACCTATGAATCATGATCGTTATCTCGATATGCAAGGCTTCATTTGGAGTCCTGATCGACATCACGAGGCTCCGTCATCGATCAAGCAAGCAGTCGAGACCATGGCAATGATTCGATCGCTGGTCGACGAGTCCGCATTGTCACTGCTTCCGAACGAACTCTTGTTCGAGATCTTTGCATGGCTCAAGGCATTGTGATTGTTGTGTGAGCAGCGCTACTGCTTGACAAACACATCTCGTTACAATGAATGCATATATCTAATCTTCTCTTGTTCACTACGCTGGTGACTCTGTTGGTGAGACGACTCCCAGCTTAGCCTTGATAGCCTCAATGTCAGCAGCAGGGAATGTATCGTAACGCGGCAAGCCATCGGCAGGCAGCTGATAGTAATCGGCCTTTGATTCGAGGTTCACGTGGGCTGTTGGTCGTATCTTGGAGCCTCCGACATCCTGCAGTACGCCACAATGTCAGTGAGAGAGCCTACCACCACCACCATCGCCAGCAGTGATAGATATCAACGATTGTACCGAGATGGTGCCATGTTGAGCGATACACATTCGATAGCTTTGATAAGGTTGCACATGTTCGTGCCGCAAACGCAACAAAATACTCGATCGTACTGTGGAGCCGAGGAGTACACTCGTAATGTCGATGATTGTATCCTAGAATCAAAGTCGTCATGCCACAACGTTGATACAACACAAACAATACTCGATGATTATGAGTGTAGTATCACGCATACCACTCAAAGTCACGATAACTAAACGCCACAATCGCTGCAAATGGAGCTCCCGAAGATGCTCTACAGTGCTATTGGACAAATATATCAGCGAGAGAGATACACTATCGATCAATATACTCCATGTTGTATCGGTACCTTACAATGACAAAAGCATGAATGCAGCACAGGAAGTCTCGCTCGATACTTGAGGGCACCGCAGTTACACGAGCCGTGAATAACCTCCTCCAGTACACTGGAAGCTTCGTTGCGTTGGTCCATGACACCAAATCTATCACCACTCGAGACACACCAACAAGCAATACAAACAAAGGTGACAGCGGCGACAAGGCGAATAGCAAACAACTGATGCACGATCGGAGGAGCTTCAGAGAGAAGAAGTGAACGCGAGCGAGCGCGAGATTCATTTGCGTTTCCACGCCGTTCCACTACAACTTGGCCGCTGCTACTGCGTCTGCGAGTGTGGGGTAATCAGTGTAGCCCTCCTCACCGTGAGTGTACCATGTCGTGGGATCATCGACATTGAGTGGTGCCGCGAGCTCCCAGCGCTGGAGTAGATCGGGATTGGCGAGCCACGCCGTGCCAAAGGCGATGGCATCCGCAGCATCGTTCGCAATGGCGCGCTCGGCCGTCTCGCGCGTGTAGCCGGCGTTCAGCACAAGTGGCCCATCGAACGCACGGCGAATGTGCGGTGCAACGATCGGCATGCCGGGAACATGGCGCGACGAGCCTTCGAGGCCCTCGAGTACATGCATGTAGGCGATGCGGCGCCGCGACAGCTGGTGCGCCACGTGCGAGAAGAGCGCCACAGGGTCCGAGTCCGTCATGCTCTTCTCGCGCGACACTGGCGACACGCGCACACCGATACGCTCAGGAGCCCAATCGGCGCTGATGGCATCGACCACCTCGAGCAACAAGCGGGCGCGGTTCTCGATCGATCCGCCGTACTGGTCCGTTCGGTGGTTGCTCCCATCGCGCAGGAACTGGTCCAACAGATAGCTGGATTGATCGTGTAGTTGGAGCCACAGCGCTCAGTCAACAGCGCCTCACGCACGCCCGAGAACGGAGACTCACTCACGCACCCGTTGGCACTATGAATCTCGATGCCGTCGAAGCCAGCAGCGCGAGCTCGACGCGCTGCAGCAGCAAAGTCGCTCACGATGCCGCCAATCTCGTGGCTCTCGAGAGCTCGAGGCATGACATACGGCTGCTTCCCATCGCCCGTGTGCGAGAATCCTTCAGCAGCGATCGCCGACGGTGCTACGGGTAGTGCTCCTGCAGGTTGGAAGCTCGGGTGGCTCACGCGTCCCATGTGCCTTCAGTGGCGATTGCACGACGACGACGATGCTTCAGTCAGGCTCACTCACGACATTGGATGGGGCGCTCGCTCCCTCGCTCTCCCTCACGTATCGTACCACAACTGCACAAAGATACGGCCATTGGCAGCATGGACAGCATCGACAATCTCGTGCCACGCGGCTTGTTGCGCATCAGTGTAGAGGCCAGGAGCGCGGTACCAACCAGACGCTTGCTGCGACACTGACGTCGCCTCGGTGATGATCAACGCTGCCGCTGCGCGTTGGGCTACACTCGCGACACATCGGCCCCGTGAGACATCAAATACTATACTCGGGGCCAAGTGAGGGAGCGATCAAGGTAGGCGACGCAATACCGTAGTACTTGCTTGCGAGCGTGACGTTGTGCACGCCGTGCGTATCGGCACGAGCGCGCGTCAGAGGAGCCATCAACGCACGATGTGGCAGCAACAAGGCGCCGAGTTGCAGTGGACGCATTAGCACGGATGATGATAGAGCAGCCATCCTTGTGTACGATCAAGAAGAGTCTGTGAGGCACGAGATCACGAGATAGATGGATGGGCATATGCGCGTCCTCGCGCCGACGATGCAATAAAGAAGTGTGCTGCTGCTATCGAGCTGTGTTCTCGTTGTCGATCCAATTCAATCTATCAAACGATTCCATCGAATCGAATCGAATCGTATCGTATCGTATCGTATCGTATCGTATCGTATCGTATCGTATCGTATCGTATCGTATCGTATCGTATCGTATCGTATCGTATCGTATCGTATCGTATCGTATCGTA
>ERZ778023.4511-NODE-4511-length-11603-cov-8.626602_pt1 | contig 11603 bp, 13 predicted proteins | sample MGYA00375753_ERZ778023 | MGnify/ENA primary metagenome ERZ778023 (study PRJEB29350, sample SAMN05389822) | bioreactor metagenome | isolation source: Ammonium sulfate bioreactor | place: South Africa: University of Cape Town | collected 2014-04-04 ...
CCAGTTCGGCTCTTCTACATCATACACAAACTACATCTCAGACCAGCACTTCTATCTTTTGCGTGGTGTCTACTACACAAGCAGCTATACTTACATCTCCACAACACCTGTCCATTCTGCAACTCAGCACCCCCTTCATTCTCACCTCTTCTCTGGGTGCGCAAGATTATCAACAATCATTACAGATCCTCTCACTCCTCAACCTCTCCACAGCCTCCTCACACCCCCCCATAACCCCTCAACAGTACTTCATTCACTTCTCAGCACATGGTCCATCTGGAAGGTCTTCAACAAGTGTTGTTTTCAAGGCCAGATCCCAAACGATGCCCTTTCCAGCATGCTCCAGCAGGCATATCAAAATGAGCTCAATAGAGTCAAGTTGGCGGACTCTGTCAAATTGTAGCCCCATGAGCACCAATAAAAATTAAAAAAAAAAAAAAAAAGTTAAAGCAAGACTTCTCTTGTCATCAGTTTAAATCATACTTGAGCATCAAACAGTATTGCCACCTGCACACACATTGAGGGTGGGCCATTTTTGGAGAACTTAAAGGAAAAGGTGCCATCAGAATCCATCACCACTGGCTTTTGTTATAGGTAGTTTGTTGTGGGGGCAGAATCAAATTGGCCCTTATATTGCTGGGACCTTTTATTGGAGGCTAGCAACAAGGCCTTCAAAAGTTGGAGCAAAATCTAGATCACAAGCTCGCCTCAATAGGGCCTGCAGTGCTTCTTTGTGTGGAGATTGCCACAATGTTACACATCTTTTTATGTTGACTTTGTTGTTAGCAGGTACAGGTCATAAATTCAGGAACGAAAATTTGATACCTAGTGGCCATTGATATGCAAGATAGTTGAGCAGGTGGCCAGGGATTAGGATATACTTCTGGTCCTTCATCCCGATTGAATGATACGTAATGGACATGAGGCGATTGCAGTTGAATGTATGCTACCAAGACTGGGAACACTTTGTCTAATAAAAGGATGAGAATTAAGAAAATAGTGTGGAAAGGAAGATGACAAAACAAAGGATGTCGGTACCAGGTTGATCAAGGAGTAACGCAATCTGTTCTGTTGTATATTGTATGGCCAGCTGTTGCATGTATACCCTCAACCAATGGTGTACAGTCGACAGGGATTGCACTGATAGCCAATGGAACGACACCTTCTCTTCACGAAAGACTGAGCTCGGCAGGGGGATGTTGAATCCGAGATGCCCGAGAGAAGCAACAAGGATCTTCATGATGTTGGTCCATTCCACCCTCTCCATCACAGTTAAAGTCGCCGTGTACAATTGTTCATCGTATTCCCATTCGGGGGTCTTCTTTCCTTCAGTATCCCAGAGGGCTATCAAGGCACTGCTAGCGAGGGGATTGCCAACATATACTCTGGATACCATCTCCGCGACGTAATATTCTAGCATCACCAACGCAGCCGCTCTTGCCAAGAAGCAGTATTCCTCTGATCCTTCTTTTGGAATCGCTCTAACCTACATTGATGAGTAAAAATCGAATCTACAATTAGCAAAAGAGAGAGAAATCAGTTTGGTTTACCTGCCATATATATGCTTTGATATCTTCTGAAACCATAGGTTGCGTGCTTAGATATTCTTCTAAATCAGCATGATGCTGAATGATAGCCTCAGCACACATGTCTTTCAATGGCAGCATGTGCTTCTCCTGAGAGGGGGTCTAGTGTTAACTAACAAACACTCCTGTACACTCAGAGGAGGGGGGGGGGAGAGGACAGGAGATCGTGGTGAGGATGTATAGTACTTGAACATATTGTCTACAATAGTCCACTATTTGCGCTTGATCATATGGATGCGACACATAAGAGAGGACAGTCATGAGAGCCATCATACATGACACCTTCACCTCCACGCTACTCGTAAGATAAAACGCAGCCTTCAGTTCCGAAACGACAACTTCATCCACCCGTTGCGGAAACATCTAGATGCCATCAGAAACTGTTAGTGATAAGAGCGAGTGTTTGCTGCAGTATACAGTGATAAGATATGAGGCAAGAGATTGAGTCTTGGGGCTATGGTGCTGCAATAGTTCTACATAGATAGGGAATCCTTGCTCTATGAGATTGTAAACTACCGAAAAATAGAATATTAGTCAACAGTGATTCCTATGTTCGTACTACCATACCTGCTAATTCATGGCCCTCGAGGGAGGAAGGTTGAGGGAGCACCGTTCGAGTGAAGAGATTTTTCGAGTATCCTCTTGCTGGGAGGGCCCTAATCAGCGCCTGATGAGCACAAGACGCATGGGCACGAATCTTCTATGTAAAGTGGGAGGAACAAACTCTACTGACCTCCAACAAGAAGCTCTTCGACTTAGTATGGCGGTAATTGAGTAATCGAATAATCCAATCACATACAGCAGCAGAGGCAGGGGTATAGATAGGGACGCCATCGTATTTATCGGAAATCCCATCCATCATGAGGTTTACCATCGCGTTACGTCTTGTATTCTGTGATGAAGATAGACAGTGATAGAACCACAACGGTAAATCCACATTCGACGTTGCAGGAAATCTGGGCAGCTTATGCCACCCTACGTTGCCCACACATTCCAAGGGATAACTATGTGAAGCAGATCAGAGAAGTGAAGGTGAGAGAGAGAGAGAGGGAGAGTGAGAAAACCGAGAGGGAGAAGCATACCACAATTGGGGGTTCGCCTCAACAGCATCTGGGTGAAGCCACTCATCCAACTCTTCAGCAGAGTGGCAGGCGTGGCTTGTGTCAAAGCCAAACAGGGCCAACACTTCAGGTATCTTTCCGTCCTTCCAAGAAGAAGCAAAAGTTTTGTCGGTTGCCAATCGTTGCAGAACCGATTGTTGATGAATACTCAAATCCGATACTCTCACTGCCTTGAATACTTTCCCAGTAAAGAAGGTGACATGCATCAGAACCGACAATAAATGACCCCTTAATTAATTTGAACAATAAGATACGGCGCATCGGATTAAAAAGGATTAGTTACCATTTTTTGCCTGTTGCCTCCGCGAGCCTTGATAAAATCGTATCGGTGATTTCAGCTCGTTGTGTGATGCGAGGAGCACTGTTGAGCCCACTGACACAACATGTGATCCAATCGACAGCGTTAGGATGGGAGACTTCCAGAGTATTATCCAAAGATGTATCATTCTTGTTGTGACTGTTAGCTATCATCCGCAGAATAACACTCGATACTCCCTCCCCTTGCACACTTGCTACGAAGGCCTCGGGATCCTCTGCTACAGCCAACACTACCTCCATTCCCGACGAAGACGAACGTTCAAGGTGACTGCATAGCAACAACCCTAGCAAACAAGACGCGTTAGCTCATGAATGATAACATGGAAAGAAGCTAACAATGATATCAGAGGAGCTTATTACCTCGCGCGAACCGAGAAAGAAGACCCAGCTTCTGTTCGTCCCATTTATAAATCTCCGCACACATATCGTGAATTCTGTATTGATTCCCGGTCTTGAAGTGCATCAGCCTTTGTAGGCCGAACAAACACCCTGCGCACAACTACGTTATTGAAGAGGAAAAAGGGGTTTGGTCAATGATTACAGAGCAAGATGAGCATGAAGAAAACTCAAACCTGGTCATCATGCATGAAATGGGTCGCCGTCTGGAATAGAACGGACCATGTGTTGAAGTGATCAGGGTATAAAGGTAGCAGTGATAGCGTCTCAACAAGATTTAGTTTCACTCTAAACTCAAAAGCATTTTTGGGGGGGGGCGGTGGTGATAAGGAAAAGAGCGAAATACAGTTAATGAAGGCAAGGGCGTTACTCTAAGTCGGTCTCCATGAGTAGTAGCTGTGCGATATTTTGGACGCAATATAAGAGTGGTCGGCGCACAGTCCTGAAGGATTCCACAGAATAGGCCCTTTCCCATTCCACGAGGAGGCCAGACAACCGCCGCTCGGTCTTGGGCCTCTTCGCCTAAGCATAAGATCAGGTGTCGGTTGGTCTCGCCGGGGGGGGGAGGGAGGAGTAGGTGGGAAGAAAGAAGGGATCCTACCAATAGCTCTATTACTCTCACCCAGGTAGCGGGCTTTATCATGAGGTTCTTGTAGTGGTCTCCTTGCAGTTGTATGGCATTATCTACATCCTCCCCCAAGGCGACCGCAAACTGTTGACACTGCTCATAAAGCTCGTCCTCTGTATCAACTAGTGCAAACAACATATTATCATCTTGCTCGACAAAACTTGAGAGGATTACCTTCAAGGGGAAAGGACAGAGGGAAGGTGGTTGTCGCCCTCATTTGACCTATACATTTTTGTTAGGGTGTGCCAGATCACAAAAGAATGATCATACCGAAGTATGTGATGAGGAAAGGGAACAACTGTTGTGGTTGCTGTTGGGCGTCATCGTCACTCAAGTTCGCCTGCTCGTGTTCTTGTTGTTCTTCCATAATGAGGGGAAATTTATGAAAAAGCCATTGTGGCAGGGCTTAAATATCCCACGTGACGCGATAACTTTCGGGCACGGTGGAGAACTGAGAAAAGAATCAGAAACCATAGCACAATGCAGATCCACACTTTCACCTAGGATCTCACTACAATATACCTAGAACCCACAACGATGTGACAAGTGTTTCTTTCCCCTATTGAAGCCTACAGCCCTTTTGAATTGGTTTGCCCCTTCTCCTTTTGGGGCTTCTTGCTTGACAGTCGTTATCTTTGTCTTTTCGACCTCTTTACACCTCTTTTCGATTCCCATACTCCTCAGGGCGCTTTCAGGCGGTAAATATCGTGGCTTTGGTCCCCCAAATCCATGCCTGGCCAATCACATTCGAAACATTTGGTTAGGAAGTGTCCTCTCACTTAGACGCTCTCTTCCACCAGAATCGCAGAGAGTGCGCTCTGTGGAGGCACAGCAAGATGAGTTAGAAGCACCTTGTACAGCAGAGGGATAGCGAGCACAGTTTCGCCTTGTAATGCATCAATCATGGCAGCAAGGCGGACAGACCTGCTGATGTAGTCCAACGATGTCCTTTCCAGAGATCGACAACGGCATTGCTCACAGTCCAATGCGTGCACGAAGGAATGCCCTCTCCCTTGGTGTACCAAGAACAGGTCTTCCTTCAGCTTTGTAATCTCTTCCGGATAGGGATGCGGATAGCCATCCTTCATCGCTTGCCAAAGAGAAGACCTTTGCATAACTGTTATTACGCGGTGTCTCGAATCTCGGGTGGGATTGGTCATCGAATGGCAGCACTTGGAAGGGCGCCCTTCCTGTGGAAAAAAAAAAAAAGGGTATGAGCACCATTCAAAAAGCAAAAACACAAACCAAAAAAAAAAAAAAAAAGAGACATTTACCCACCAGGATCGGCGTACGGGAACATTTGAATTAAGAAATACGTGTTCACATCTTCGGAAAAATCACATGTACGATGCATTGGAACTGCCATTGCACTCAGCGGGAATTACCTGAATCCTGAAGGCGGCCGAAGGAAAGTTCATGACGCAGCGAACAGAGAGATCCACCCTACTGGCTCGGCATGGTGTGCCAAGGAGGTACACTTTTAGGGTTTGAAATTCATCTTGATGACGAAAGGTACTCCACTGCCTCTAATGGATCTTTGTGATGGTGGACGACCAGCAAGTGCACTCTGTGGCCAGCCATCCCATCATGCTGTCGAGCAGGTTGGCGAATTCTTTCACGTGTTCTGGTGGCCACTCAAACTTGTCGTGCATACAACCGAGCATCACCAGGTTGAACTGTGGTGAGATCTTTGGATGTTTAGAAGATATGGCACAAAGGGAAAAGTTTTTATTTTTTCCCCTTTTTGTGGCAAGAGTGTCATCATCGCCACGAATTTACGACTGGTTTGAGGAAGCACTTTTGCCTGCAACTGCACCGACAACAACAATGGTCACGAGCCCGCCGAGAGCTGTCAAAGTACCTGTGTCAACCGTTACCGATAGGCGAATACCGTTGGGAAAGACAGATAAACCATCCAAAGCCCAAGGCTTGACGAGAATGGAGAGGAGTTGCTTCTCAGCACCGACAATGTTCATAAGGACGTGCAAGCGATTTCTCACAGCTTATCGATGATGGAAGAGTATGAATTGTGGCATCGTCAGGATATGAGTTCACTCACAAAAGGTATTATAAACTTGGATCCTGAAGGAGAGAGGATATGTCCTCGAAGTGGATGGTGAATACCCAAAGGAGATTCACGATGAACACAACGACATGCCCTTCTTCCCAGTAGAAGAAATCTTGTAACTGTTTCATTTCCAGGAGAACTACATGGATCAAGCGGGACGTCAAGCTGGTCATGTGGACATAGACTCAGTACCAACTGATTTACGGGACATAGCGCTTTCTTTCATACCCCTGGAACAAGTGGTTTACTCGGGGTCATTGGTTTGCAAGGCTAGGCATAACCTAATTGAAAGAAGCGATCTGCTGTGGTTGATCTTCTTCTTCCATCGAGACATCCTGGAACTCCGAGATCCCCTCCCATACCAGGCGGGTGGCATTGTAGATTTAGATGAGGCAGATATGGAAGAGGAAACATCATGAAAACAGAAGGTCATCAAGATTGTGAGCTACACACACACATATATATACGGATCCTGTGTGGAGTTGGAATTGGATACTTTTTCATGGATACCTGGGACTGGCCCGCCGTTTGGTCACGAACTGCATCTTCGAGGACCCAATGGGAAGACTCCTTTCGTCGTTTCGTTCCGCCTCCGACAACATCATCAACGGTATTCGATGTTTGGTTGCCCTAGTTCCAACCCTCCTCCATAACTTGGTTTATGAGTACTGGCCAAATTACAAATCGGAGGAGGTCTTCCTCAAGTGTCTGAGGATGCTGTTGGAATGCTATGCAGATCCTCGCAAATTCAACGTGAGGTTTTGAGACACCCTTGGACATGATCAGAATTATCTGTATCCGTGATCTTAAAATGAAACTATTTGCTAAAGGACTTGGAATCCCCTCGGAGAAGGAAAGGAGGAAGATGATGATGAAGAAGAAGAAGAAGTAGGAGGCGGAGGAGAAGGAGGAGGGAGGAGAAGCAGAATGGGAAGAACAAGGAGAAAAAGGAGAATAAAAAATATATTTGTCAACCGTTTCTAATTATTTTGTTCCACCACTGACCATATCTTGAGATTCTGGTCTTGACTGCAAGTCACCACAAAGCTCAATGCAAGGATGGCTGACCCATACACAAAGTTGGTGTGCCCTTCATACGTCTTCATACACTCCATGGTATCCTGCCCCGCCCCCTGCCCGGACACTATTTGCCATACCTTGACCGTTCGATCCATACTGGTACTCAGCAAATGGTTTTGGATGCCGGGCAGAGCTAGTAAGCTCATGACCCCATCGCGGTGTCCCTTCCACACTTGGACCGATTCCCCTTTCTTTGTATCCCAAAAGCGGATGGTGCTGTCCTTCGTGAGCCCTCCGCTAACCTGAGAGTTCGCGATGTTAGCGATTGTGATAATAACAGAAACGAAGCCAAGGCGAGGGCATACCAGCGCATAGCCGCCCTCTGTGGGAAATGGTACCGTACACAAACAGAGTATACCATCTAAGGAGTTGCGGAGGGGGGGGCAGGGAGAAAGGAATTTGAGGAGTGGTGTGAAAAAAAAAAAAAAGAGGGACAAAGGAGCGAGAGACGGGATAGGGAGAGAAGGGAACGGGTACCATTGTGGCCGGAGAGCACGCGAAGGCATTGGCCGCTCCCTAGATCCCAGAGACGAACGGTGTTGTCATAGGCGCCACTGGCAAGATTGCCATCCGGAAGAAGGAGGAGACATCTTACGCCGTCCTGGTGTCCCTCGAGCGTCTTGTAGCATTCCCATTCCTGCAGCATCCCTTCCACCTCCCCACCTCCACCACTCTCCTTATTGGTGCCAACCTTCTTCAACCTCCGACGCCACATCTTGATGGTGAAATCTTGCGATCCGCTGATCAGACGATGTCGATCGAAGGATGATTCACCATCAGTGTTATCATAAGAACATACCACAAAGACGTGATCCGTGTGACCAATCAATGTTGCTACGCAAGTAGGTTGAAGGGGATTGGACGAGGATGTCTCCATCCCCTCCCCAGAGGAAGTTGTAGTTGATGTAGATGGTAGACACCATACCTTGACGGTGTGATCCAGACTCGCACTCCCGATGAAGGGCAGTTGTGTATATTCATCATCATCGGTGTCCCAACAATCATCATCCCAAACCCCATCCTTTGATGCGAAGAAGTGACACAACGAGGTCACACTCTCCTTGTGCCCCTCTAGCACGTGTCGGCAACTCCATTGTCCTTCTTCTTCTTCTTCTTCTTGATGAGTATTCCCATATCGATTGTTATTCTTAATCCAGTACCATATTCGAATGGTTTGATCTTCGCTACCACTTGCAATTTGAAAGGCTAGACTGCGTAGTATAGTCACGCAAAACACGGGACCTGTGTGGCCACGAAGAGTCGCTACACAGGAATCCGAATGCTGATTATGATCGCCGGAACGTGAAGATTCGTCTTCTGAGCGATTTATCGTTTCTTTTTGTTTAATTGAAGAGGCTTGGCCCATCTGTCCTATTGTTGATTCAAAGACGTTCCTCCTCCTCTCCTGTTTCTTTGTCTGTACAACAAGTTTTGTAATGAAAAAAGCAGTTGATGTAACCTTGCACCTCTGCCTGTTTCCTTTCCTGCCTTCCACGAAAATTGGATTCTTGGAAATCAACAAATTACTAAATTGAAGGAAAGCCGCAAGTTCTGTGGTACTACAGTAGCTACAATTTTGTAAAGAGAGAAAGGTCTTAAAATGGACGAAGGATCAATTTAATGTAGAACGATTCGTTGTGCGTATATCAATCATTTTGTATATTTATACAAATTATTACATATCCAATCCCTCTCCTATGCACTTACATATATCCCTAACGTCAGCAATGATAATTAATACATAAGTCGAGTTGTGAGAACGTCTATTTTGCTGATGAATAGGATCTGCCTAACACAGAAGAGTTCACGAATGCCTTCAAAGATATCCTCATCCTTTTAGATTCTTTTGGGACAGGTAAACTCAGATTAAAATGATACCGATAATTAATGCTAAGCTTTACACAATGATCCCTTAACACCAATCTATCTTTTTTGCTTTTAAAAACATAAATAAAAAAATACATTTAAAAAAAAATAAAAATAATATAATATGATATACAACAATAATTGTGGCCCGCGGAGGCCAATACATAGGCTGGTTGCAACCCCAGCCATCGTCTTTTGGGACGTAGCGTCGGGGGCTTCGCGGGGACCCTGGGCGGAGGTGCCGCGGGGAGGGACGTGAAGAAAAACGCGCTCATCCGCAGGGTTTTTGGGGCCTCACGACGAAAACTCTTGCGGTTCCTGTAGGATTCCCGGGTTGCACAGCATCCGCGCGCGCGTCACAGATAAGGTCGCAAAGAAAACAAAAGTGCTTAGAATTCGCTGAGCCTAGGAAAATGGAAATCAAAGCGTTGGGACTTTTATGCCAACAAAATGAGGAAGGCAGCGTAACAGAGGAGCCAAGACCCAACTGCGCCAGCGGGTGATGAGGTTGAGGAGGCTGGAGGGGTGGTTGTGGTGATCGTTGGAGGCGGAGGGCTGAGGGTGGCCGCGAAGTTTCCTGCAAGGGCGAGATAGAAATCGGAGGGGAGGTAGACCGTCGATCTATTGGTAGGTGAAGTTGCCTCCAATGGGGATCTGGGTATGGTTGCTGACCACCTTGAACATCGCTGTCCCTTCATTGATCTCCATCGAACATCGCGTTGAAGATGAACAAGGGATCCAATGACATCACCCCTCGGGCTGGGCTCGGATGAATGTGTCTTCGTTTCGAGGGATCTGATTTAACGGTGACGGCGACCCCATCAGATTTCGCCAGCTGAAGCCCGGGAAGATGACAGGAACGGAGCCTATGCCCAATTCATCCGTTAAACTGTTTTTGTCGTTAGGGGGTCAACATTGTTGTGGCGTGCTGAGTGCTGGTAGTTCGGAGGAGGGGGAGGGGGGGGAAGTTACTTCTTGTCAGGGATTCAGGTGGTATTGAGGAAGGCCTGATATGTCTCTATTGTATCGTAGAGACCCACGGTCCAAGGGTGGATAGCGTCAAAGGCCTCATCTTTTGTCCGGGTGGAAGTGATCCATTCTGACAAGGAGGGCCATAAGCCGGAATAGTTGCCTTTGAAGGAACTCCTTTCATACGGGAGTGAGTCTTGCCGCCCTTGACCTGAATAGAGTAGGATTTGGGGCGAAGGAAGATCGCGTTGTCTATCTCCACCCCCTGCATCTCATCCTTGAACTTGCCCAAGACGTTCTCCTCCAGCTCTGGTATGCCTCTCCCGAGGTCCGTCACAAGAGGGTGTTCCGGAAAGGCTTTGGCAAGCTTCCCGAGGTCGAAGCACCTCTTGTCGATCTGAAGGAAATTGAGGGCGCGATATATGTCCTCCCCCTTTATGGTATAGACGGTGGAGTCCGTGTCCATGTATTGAAGAACGGCATCATCCCCGAAGTGCTCCTTGACCGTATTGTAGTGCCAATCGTACATGTGCAGCTTACTTAGCTCCAGCACCGAGAACCCGATGACCGTAGGCCTGTTGAGGGTGCAGACCCTCTTGAACTTCTCTACAAGGAGGAGCTGGTCCGGGATAACGATGCGGAAGTTCTTTATCCAAGGTGAGGAACCAATCCTCAGAGCCCTCTCGCGAGCCTTCTCCCCGTGAACGATCTCAACCTCTCTCCTCCTTCTCACGTCCTCGACCGTCTTCCCGTAGATAGAGTTGGCCATAAGTTTCCAGACGTTCCTCTCGGCCTCGTCCAGAGCTGCCGCTCTCATGCGGGTGCAAAAGTCGATAAAGACCTTGAGCCATCTGCTTTGCTTGAAGCTAAAGACCCGATGTACCTTCTTGAGCACGAGTCCGTGGCGCAAAGCTTCTTTGAGCATGGCTATGTGCACCACATAGCGCTCTTTGTTCGTGAGATCCATCACCAGCTTCTGACCACTTGGCGGTAGCTTCCCGTTCCGGTAGTTCGAGTACACCCTCTTCATCTGTTTGATCGTGTAAGGGCTCGGGTCGCACCCCTTCTTCTGAGGGAAAAAGGGCATATCATTGTGCTGGTCATGAATCTCCTTGGGATACTCCACGTCCACCTCCAGCATATAGCCCCTCTCCCCCTCCACGTCCATCTCCAAGATGGTCTCGGATATCGAACCCACGTCCTCTCGGTGCCAAAGCTCATAAGCCTCCATCATGGACAGGTTCTGTGCCTGCGCTGGAAGGTCCTGATGCAAGTTGTCCGTACTAAGCAACAGCTCTTCCCCGTTATCGTCGACCCTCGGGCTGGGGTGGTCTATCTGCTTCTCCCAGCGATAATCACCTAACGGAAGCGGTTGACTCATGGCCCAACCATATAGATTATTGGCATCCCAGTAGAAACCCTTCCGCGTCTCGCTCGTGACAAGCCTCGGGTTCATTACCATACACATCCCGCCGCACCCCTATTTGGTTATTAATTTGTGTATCCGACATAGGAGGTGACTACCCTTCTGCGTCATAAACATCATCTCCAGATCAGTCATATTCTCTATC
>ERZ778023.4512-NODE-4512-length-11593-cov-4.661466_pt1 | contig 11593 bp, 10 predicted proteins | sample MGYA00375753_ERZ778023 | MGnify/ENA primary metagenome ERZ778023 (study PRJEB29350, sample SAMN05389822) | bioreactor metagenome | isolation source: Ammonium sulfate bioreactor | place: South Africa: University of Cape Town | collected 2014-04-04 ...
ACGAGATTTGACTGTGACTGGAGTTCAGACGTGTGCTCTTCCGATCTGCTTTTTGCATGAAGTTCTCGTCGGTGCAGGTGAGACCGGAGAGCCAGTAGAGCACCGGGACTTTCTGGCCGGTGAGGGCCTGGGGCGGCAGGTAGATGGCGAAGCGCATCTCGCACCCCAGCACATTGGAGCGGTGGCGATACTGCTTGTGCCAGCCGCCGAAGCTCTTGTTGCTGCTGATGATGTCCAGATTCATGTAAGGACTCCTTGCCCCGCCCATGCGATGGGCGGGGCGCTCATGGGATCAGTAGTGGATGACGGTGCGGATGCTCTTGCCTTCGTGCATCAGATCGAACGCCTCGTTGATCTGCTCAAGGGGCATGGTGTGGGTGATGAAGTCGTCCAGCTTGAACTCACCCTGCATGTAGCGCTGTACGTAGCTCGGCAGCTCGCTGCGACCGCGCACGCCCCCGAAGGCGCTGCCGCGCCACACCCGGCCGGTGACCAGCTGGAACGGACGGGTGCTGATCTCCTGGCCCGCACCGGCCACGCCGATGATGACGGATTCGCCCCAGCCCTTGTGGCAGCACTCCAGCGCCGCGCGCATCACCTTGACGTTGCCGATGCACTCGAAGGAGAAGTCGACGCCGCCGTCGGTCATCTCGACGATCACCTCCTGAATGGGCTTGTCGAAGTCGTTCGGGTTGATGCAGTCGGTGGCGCCCAGCTTGCGGGCCAGCTCGAATTTGCTCTCGTTGATGTCGATGGCGATGATGCGGCCGGCCTTGGCGAGGCGCGCGCCTATGATGGCGGAGAGGCCGATGCCCCCCAGCCCGAAGATGGCGACGCTCTCACCCTCTTTCACCTTGGCGGTGTTCATCACGGCGCCGATGCCGGTGGTGACGCCGCAGCCCAGCAGGCAGACCTCTTCCAGCGGGGCGGCCGGATCCACCTTGGCGATGGAGATTTCGGGCAGTACCGTGTATTCGCTGAAGGTGGAGGTGCCCATGTAGTGGTAGATGGGCTGGCCGTCCTTGGAGAAGCGGGTGGTGCCGTCGGGCATCAGCCCCTTGCCCTGGGTGGCGCGGATCTTCTGGCACAGGTTGGTCTTGCCGGATTTGCAGAACTTGCACTCGCCGCACTCGGGGGTGTAGAGCGGGATCACGTGATCGCCGACCTTGACGCTGGTGACGCCCTCGCCGACGGACTCGACGATACCGCCCCCTTCATGGCCCAGAATGCAGGGGAAGACCCCTTCCGGATCTTCACCGGAGAGGGTGAAGGCATCGGTGTGGCAGACGCCGGTCGCGACGATCCGCACCCGCACCTCGCCGGCCTGGGGCGGCATGACCTCGACCTCTTCGATGGAGAGGGGCTGACCCGGTCCCCAGGCGATGGCGGCTTTACACTTGATGCTCTGAACCTGTGCCATGAATGACGTCCTCGTAGTGGTTGGATGAACGGAAATGAGTTCGGAGATCCAGTGTAGTTTCCCGCCGATTTGGTGATAATAACGCTAAGTATCAAATCACTTTTACACACAGGTAATAATGTTCGGCTGGGAAGGGGTCTGTGAATTTGTCAGCGTGGCGGAGCAGGGGGGCTTTACCCCGGCCGCGCGCAAGCTCGGGGTGTCGGTGGCCCAGGTGAGCCGCCAGGTGGCGCAGCTCGAAGACAGGCTGCAGGCCAAGCTGCTGCTGCGCACCACCCGTCAGGTGCGTCTCACCGAACTCGGGGAGATCTATTTTCGTCACTGCCGCCAGTTGCTGGACAACCTCTACGAGGCGGAGCTGGCGGTGGGACGCCATCAGGCGGTGCCCCAGGGCTCCTTGCGCATCACGGCCCCGGTCTCCTACGGCGAGAGCCGCATCGCCCCCCTGGTGAACGACTTCATGGTGCGCTTCCCCCAGCTGGAGGTGACCCTCAACCTCACCAACCAGTTGCTGGATCTGGTGCACGAGGGGTTCGATCTGGCGATCCGCCTCGGCCACCTCAAGGATTCGACCCTGGTTGCCCGCAAGCTGGCGCAGCGGGTTCCCTATGTATGCGCCTCCCCCGCCTACACCGCCCGCCACGGCATGCCCAACAGTCTCTCGGAGCTGGCCCGTCACACCTGCCTGGTGGGCAACGGGGACGAGTGGCACTTCACCCTGAACGGTAAACCCCACAGCGTGCGGGTACGCGGTCTGCTGCAGTGCAACAGCGGCCACGCCCTGCTGGATGCGGCCATCAAGGGGATCGGCATCATCCAGTTGCCGGACTACTACGTGAGCGACCACCTCGCCCGGGGGGAGCTCATCGAGCTGCTGCCGGAGCTGCGGGCCCCCGAGGAGGGGATCTGGGCCCTCTATCCCCACAACCGCCACCTCTCCCCCAAGGTGCGGCTGCTGGTGGACTATCTGGCCGAGCGCCTCAGCGATCCCCACCAACCCGCCCTGGTTCGGCCCATCGGTTGATGGGGGCGATACAGGTATAAGAAAGAGGCTTGAATGGGTTGGTAGAATACAAGTATTCACAAATGAATTTTTGTTTCAAATGAGCCTTTGTTGTTGTAGCCTGTCAAACGCAATAGACCTGTTCATACCGGGTCTTTATCCTCTTATTGCTAAAGGACAGATAATAATGAAAGGCACGCTTATTGATTTTAATGAATCAGCTCGTACTGGTTTGATTTCTGGGGATGATAGTAATAGATATCAGTTTGACATTATTGAATGGAAAGGGAATCAGCTCCCGAAGAGTGGCTTGAAAGTTGATTTTTCTATTGAAGGCGAGCATGCAAAAGCCATCTATGCCATAGCCTCTAATGCTGGTTCTTCCAAGAAGGTCGCAGCTGCGCTGTTTGCATTTTTCCTGGGCGCTTTCGGTGCTCACAAGTTCTACCTGGGTTACACCAAACAAGGTGTGATCATGCTGCTGATATTTCTGCTTGGTTTCATTCTGCTTGGTTTGCCGTCGGTTGTTATCGGGATCATTGCCTTCATCGAATTTGTTGTTTATATCTCCAAGTCAGATGAAGAATTTGAGCAGACCTATATTATCAATAAGAAAGTATGGTTCTAGCCGATAAATCACCCGGCTAATTACAGGTTTATTGATATGTTGTGCTGATGAAGGAATAACCCGTTCTTTGACAAGGCCGGGTAATTTTTCTATTCAGCCAAGAACATCCTGGATATCTCAAAGAAAAGGCCCGCATGTGCGGGCCTTTTGCATGGCATGAAGGGCGGGGCTATTCCCGCTCCTTGACGTAGGGGGTGCCGAGGGCCTTGGGGGCCACCGCCTTGCCGATGAAACCGGCCAGCAGGAAGACCGTCAGGATGTAGGGCAGCGCCTCGATGGCCTGCACCGGGATCGGGAAATCGCCGATGCTGACCCCTTGCAGCCGGATGGCGACCGCGTCGAGGAAGCCGAACAGCAGACAGGCAGCCATGGCGTTCCAGGGGCGCCACTTGCCGAACACCAGGGCCGCCAGCGCCATGAAGCCCTTGCCCGCGCTCATGTTGGGGATGAACTGGGCGGTCTGGGCCACCGCCAGATAGGTGCCCCCGATCCCCGCCAGCAGGCCGCCGATGATGAGGGCGGTATAGCGCATCCGCACCACAGAGATACCGGCGGTGTCGACCGCCGCCGGGGCTTCGCCCACCGCCCGCAGCCGCAGGCCGAAGCGGGTGCGGAACAGCACCCACCAGGCCAGGGGCACGGCGGCGAAGGCCACGTACTCCAGCAGGGAGTGACCGCTCAAGAGCTCGCTGTAGAGCTGGCCGATGACGGGCACGTCATAGAGCTCCTTGGCATAGGGCAGGTCGATGGGGGCGAAGCGCGCCGCGCCGGAGAGCGCCGGGGTCTGGCCCCCCTGATCGAACCAGTAGCGCCCCAGGGTCACGGTGAGACCGGCCGCCAGGATGTTGATGGCCATGCCGCTCACCACCTGATCACCCCGGTGGGTGATGGTGGCGAAGCCGTGTAGCAGGGCGAACAGGATGGAGATCCCCACCCCGACCCCCAGCCCAATCCAGGCGGAACCGGTGACGGCGGCGGCGGCCGCACTGGCGAAGGCGGAGGCTAGCAGCTTGCCCTCCAGGGCGATGTTGACCACCCCGGAGCGTTCACAGAACATCCCGGCCATGGCCGCCAAGATGAGCGGAGGCGCGGTACGAATGGTCGCGTCCAGCATCAGGATCAGCATTTCAAACATGGCTTGGACTCCCTTCGGCTCGCAAAACATCCCCGTCATCCATGGCCGACAGGATCAGTGGCGGTGCGGTGCGGATGGTGGCATCCAGCATCAGGATCAGCATTTCGAACATGATTAGGCTCCTTTCACTTGGGCGGCCGGGCGGTTGGCAAAGGCCAGATAGGCCTGCTCGATGCGCGGGCGCAGCATGTGCTCCAGGGCGCCACAGAACAGGATCACCAGACCCTGCAGCACCACGACGATGTTGCGGTCCACCCCGAACTCGAAGCTCAGCTCGGCGCCGCCCTGGTAGAGGAAGCCGAACAGCAGGCTGGCGATGATGACGCCGACCGGGTGGTTGCGACCCATCAGGGCCACCGCGATGCCGGTGAAGCCGAAGCCTTCCACGAAGTTGAGCTTGATCTGGTGCAGCTCACCCTGCAGCACGTTGAGGGCGAAGAAGCCCGCCAGCATGCCGGAGATCACCATGGCCAGGATCACCACCTTGGGGTAGGAGATGCCCGCATAGGCGGAGGCGCTCTGGCTGGCGCCCACGGAGCGGATCTCGTAGCCCCAGCGGGTATGCCAGATGAAGACCCATACCAGGGCCGCACAGATCAGCGCCCAGAAGAAGCTGATGTTGAGGGGGCTGTTGGGCATGGCGATGCCGAAACCGGCCGCCAGCTCGCTCATCTTAGGCAGCCAGCTCGCCACGGCGAACACCTTGCTCTCGGTGGCCATGGATCCTGGCGGCTTGAAGACGTCTACCAGCAGGTAGGCCATCAGGGAGGCGGCGATGAAGTTGAACATGATGGTGGTGATGACGATGTGGCTGCCCCGCTTGGCTTGCAGCCAGGCCGGGATGAAGGCCCAGGCCGCGCCGAACAGGCCGCCGGCGATGATGGCGAGCGGCAGCAAGAGGGCGAACGGCAGTACGTCCCCGAGCAGCAGACAGACCAGACCGACCCCGAGGCCGCCGATATAGGCCTGCCCTTCACCGCCGATGTTGAACAGGCCGGCGTGGAAGGCCACCGCCACCGCCAGACCGGTGAAGATGAAACCGGTGGCGTAATAGAGGGTGAAGCCTATCCCCTCGCCGGTGCCGAAGGCGCCGTACCACATGATTTCGGCTGCCTCGATGGGACTGATGTCGAGGTAATAGAACAGGATGGCCGACACCAGGAAGGCCAGCAGGATATTGACTGCGGGCAGCACGCCCACGGATATCCAGGCAGGAACGCGTGCTTGGCTCATGAATGGGCCTCCTTGATATCGTCGGGGACTATGTTCGCCATCATCAGGCCGATAGTGCGCTCATCCGCCCTGGCGCCGTCCAGCTCGCCGACGATGCGGCCATCGGCGATGACCAGAATGCGGTCGGAGAGGCTCATGATCTCGTCCAGCTCCACCGACACCAGCAGCACCGCCTTGCCCTTGTCGCGCATGGCGATGATCTGCTGGTGGATGTACTCGATGGCGCCGATGTCGACGCCCCGGGTCGGCTGACCGACCAGCAGCACATCCGGGTCCTGCTCCACTTCCCGGGCGATCACCAGCTTCTGCTGGTTGCCGCCGGAGAAGTTGGCGGTCTTGTGCTCCGGGCTCGGCGGGCGCACGTCCCACTTGTCCATCTTGGCCTGGCAATCCTGGCGGATCGCCTCCTTGTCCTGCAGCCAGCCCTTGTTGTACTGGGCACGGCGGTGATAGCCGAGGATGAAGGCCTCTTTCGCCTCGAAGCGGTTGATGAGCCCCATCTTGTGCCTGTCTTCCGGGATGTGGCCGAGGCCGAAGTTGCGCACCTGCTCCGGATCGGCCGGGTGGCTCTGGCTTACCTCGTGGCGCTGCGCCCCGGCGATGGTGAAGCCGCCCTTGCTGGGCTTGAGGATGCCGCCGAGCATGCTGAGCAGCTCGGACTGGCCGTTGCCGGAGACCCCGGCGATGCCGACCACTTCCCCCGCCCGCACTTCGAAGCTGACGGATTTGACCCGTTCCACCCCGGCGTCATCGACGTAAGAGAGGCCCTCGACCCTGAGCTTGGCCTCGCCCGGCTGGGCGGTGCCCTTGTCGACCTTGAGGCGCACCTTGCGGCCCACCATCAGCTCGGCGAGCTGCTCCTTGTCGGTATCCCTGGTGGCGACGTGAGCCACCATCTCACCCCGGCGCATGATGGAGACCTGATCCGTGATGGCCAGGATCTCCCGCAGCTTGTGGGTGATGAGGATGACGGTCGCCCCCTGATCCCGCAGCTTTTTCAGCACTTCGAACAGGTGATCCGCCTCTTGCGGGGTCAGCACCCCGGTGGGTTCGTCCAGGATCAGGATGCGGGCACCGCGATAGAGCGCCTTGAGGATCTCGACCCGCTGTTGCAGGCCCACCGGCAGATCCTCGACCTTCTCGTGCAGCGGCACCTCGAGACCATAGTCCCGTGCCAGCTCGCCCAGCAGCTTCTCGGCGGCCGCCAGGCTCTTGCCCAGGCGCCAGCCGTTCTCGGCGCCGAGGATGACGTTTTCCAATACGGTAAAGTTGTTCACCAGCATGAAGTGCTGGTGCACCATGCCCACCCCGGCGGCAATCGCATCTTGGGAGCCATGGGGTTTGAACGGATTCCCGTCGATCAGCATCTCGCCTCTGTCGGCGTGGTAGAAACCGTAAATGATGCTCATCAGGGTCGACTTGCCGGCGCCATTTTCGCCGACGATGCCGTGAATGCTGCCTTTACGAACCTGAAGGTCGATCTGCTTGTTGGCGTACACGTCGCCGAACCGCTTATCGATACCCCTTAATTCGATGGCATAGCGATCTGTCTGGTCCATGATGCAGTCCTTGCGGGTCATGAAGTAGAGACTAAAAACCGGCCCGTGCGGGCCGGTCATCACTGGTTGAGAGTCGTAGCAGTGACTCGGTATTAGTAGGATCAGTACTTACAGGAGTTGTCGCTCATGTAGTCGTGCACCTTGATCTTGCCGGCGATGATGTCGGCCTTGATGCTCTCGACCTTGGCTTTCATTTCCGGGGTGATCAGCTTGGCGTTGTTCTCGTCCAGCGCCCAGTCAACCCCGCCTTCGGCCAGACCCAGGGACTGGATGCCCGGCTTCCAGCTGCCCTTGGCGGCGTCATCCCAGCTCTTGTAGGCGGCCAGACCCACGGACTTGACCATGGAGGTCAGCATGGTGCCCGGTTGCAGGTGGTTCTGGTTGGAATCCACACCGATGGCCAGCTTGCCTTCGTCCTTGGCAGCCTGATAGACACCGATACCGGTGCCACCGGCGGCGGCATAGACCACATCGGCGCCCTTGGCGAACTGGGACTTGGCCAGTTCTGCACCCTTGGCCGGGTCGGCGAAGGCTGCCGGGGTGGAGCCGGTCATGTTCTGATAGACGTCGATCTTCGGATTGATGTACTTGGCGCCCTGCTCATAGCCGCACTGGAACTTGCGGATCAGCGGGATGTCCATGCCGCCCACGAAGCCGACCTTGCCGGTCTTGGAGGCGATGGCCGCCAGGGCACCCACCAGGAAGGAACCTTCATGCTCCTTGAAGATGAGGGACTGGACGTTCGGCTTGTCGACCACCATGTCGATGATGGTGAACTGGGTGTTCGGGAACTCGGTGGCGACTTTCTCTACCGCGGAACCCATGTTGAAGCCGACGGCGACGATGGGGCCGTTGCCACGGCTGGCCAGACGACGCAGGCCCTGCTCGCGCTGGGCTTCGTTCTGGGGTTCGAACTCCTTGACCTTGACGCCTTTGTCCTTGTTGTAGACTTCGACACCGTTGCGGAACACGGCTTCGTTGAAGGACTTGTCGAATTTGCCTGCGGTGTCATAGATGACGGCGGGCTCGGAGGCTGCCTGGGCGGACAGGGCAGCGAGGGTGAGGGCGGCCACGGTGGCCAGCTTGAGCACTTTAGTCACGATCGTATCCTTGATTGTTATGTGAGGGTCCACAACCTGTCTTGGCAGGTCATAAAGCACGCTGGCTAACTGTAAGTGAGCCAGCCCGTTGGTCAAGGGGATCATAGAGGAAAAACGTTTGCGTTAACGGTTTGAAATATAAGCAAATTGCCTTATAAGTGTTTGTTTTATGGTGTTTTTGCAGAATTAAATTCCGGGATTAATAGGGCTCGATCGACATTTGTGTTTGGATTCATGATGTTAGGCGCAACCGTTTTCCTCCCCTGATGAAAAAATTGGCTTCCATCGGCACCATCCCTGCGGCCTCATCGACGCAGCGTTGGCGGGCGGGTTGGCCCCCGGCTGCTCACGGCTTGGTCTCTGGCGGCTCAGGCCGTATAATCCCCGCCTGTATAAATAAACAGGAGTGGTGATGGACGTTTCAACCCTGCTCGACGGGCTCAATGACAAGCAAAGAGACGCGGTGGCGGCCCCCCGTTGCAACCTGCTGGTGCTGGCCGGTGCCGGTTCGGGCAAGACCCGGGTGCTGGTGCACCGTATCGCCTGGCTGATGCAGGTGGAACGCTGTTCACCCTTCTCCATCATCGCGGTCACCTTTACCAACAAGGCGGCGGCCGAGATGCGCGGCCGGGTCGAAAAAGTGATCGGCGACGGCGTGCGCGGCATGTGGATCGGCACCTTCCACGGCATCGCCCACCGCTTGCTGCGGGCCCATCATCTGGATGCGGGCCTGCCCCAGGATTTCCAGATCCTCGACTCGGACGATCAGTACCGCCTCATTCGCCGGGTGCTCAAGGCGCTCAACCTCGACGAGAAGCACTGGGCGCCGCGCGCCGTGATGGGCTACATCAACGGCAAGAAGGACGAGGGGCTGCGCCCCGGCGACATCGACCTCTACGGCGACCCCGTCACCCGCACCTATCAGCAGATCTACAAGACCTATCAGGAGACCTGCGATCGCTCCGGGCTGGTGGATTTTGCCGAGCTCCTGCTGCGCGCCCACGAGCTGTGGCTCAACAAGCCGCACATCCTCGAGCACTACCGCGACCGCTTCCAGAACATCCTGGTGGACGAGTTCCAGGATACCAACGGCATCCAGTACGCCTGGCTGCGGATGCTGGCCGGCGACACCGGCAAGGTGATGATCGTCGGTGACGATGACCAGTCCATCTACGGCTGGCGCGGCGCCAAGATCGAGAACATCCAGCGCTTCCTGACCGACTATCAGGGCGCCGAGACCATTCGTCTCGAGCAGAACTATCGCTCCACCGCCAACATCCTCAAAGCCGCCAACAGCGTCATCGCCAACAACTCGGAGCGCCTTGGCAAGGAGCTGTGGACCGAAGGGGCCGAGGGGGAGCCGATTTCGCTGTACGCCGCCTTCAACGAGGTGGACGAAGCACGCTTCGTGGTCGGCCGCCTCAAGGATTGGAAAGAGAAGGGGGGCTTGCTGGCCGACTGCGCCATCCTCTATCGCTCCAACGCCCAGTCGCGGGTGCTGGAAGAGGCGCTGATGCAGGACGCCATGCCGTACCGCATCTATGGCGGCCTGCGCTTCTTCGAGCGCCAGGAAATCAAAGACGCCATGGCCTACCTGCGCCTTATCAACAACCGTGGCGACGACGCCAGCTTCGAGCGGGTGGTCAACACCCCGACCCGCGGCATCGGCGATCGCACCCTGGAGATATTGCGGAGCAACGCTCGCGATCAGGGCCAGAACCTGTGGCAATCGGCCAAGGCACTGCTCAATGACAAGGTGCTGACCGGCCGTGCCGGCAACGCGGTGCGCGGCTTTGTGGAGCTGATCGACGCGCTGGAGGAACAGGTCTCCCTGCTGCCACTGCACCAGCAGGCGGATATCGCCATCCAGCATTCCGGCCTCAAGGCGATGTATCTGGCGGAAAAAGGCGAGAAATCCCAGGCACGGGTAGAGAACCTGGACGAACTGGTCACCGCCTGCCGCCAGTACCAGCGCCCGGACGAGCTGGAAGACATGAGCGATCTCTCCGCCTTCCTCGCCCACGCGGCGCTGGAATCTGGCGAGAATCAGGCTGACGAATATGCCGACGCGGTGCAGCTGATGACACTGCACAGCGCCAAGGGGCTGGAATATCCCCTAGTGCTGCTGGTCGGTGTGGAAGAGGGCATGTTCCCCAGCCAGCAATCCACCGAGGAGTCGGGGCGGCTGGAAGAGGAAAGGCGCCTCTGCTACGTGGGCATGACCCGCGCCATGGAGAAGCTCTACATCTGTTATGCCGAGAGCCGCCGTATCTACGGCCGCGAGATGTTCCACAAGCCGAGCCGCTTTATCCGCGAGATGCCCGCCGAATGTCTGGAAGAAATCCGGCTGCGCACCCAGGTCAGCCGCCCCACCCAGTACGGCCGCTTCAGCCAGAACGAGGTGCAGCAGAGCTTCGACGCCAGCGGCATCAAGCTCGGCCAGCGGGTGCTCCATCCGAAATTCGGCGAAGGGGTGGTACTCAACTTCGAAGGGGTCGGCCAGCAGAGCCGGGTGCAGATCCAGTTCGACGACGTCGGCGCCAAGTGGCTGGTGACGGCGTATGCCCGCCTTGAGGCGCTGTAACTTCTCTGCCTTTTGATTCAATCAACCCGGCTTAGGCCGGGTTGGCTTTTCGACATATAGAAACTTTGCCCCACATAAATCAAAGCTCCTAATGATAAGTTGGCCAATTTCTAAGCATCAATCACAGATATTGATACTTTGGCTTCAATCAACCCCTTCATAGCTGTAATATCATGCTCTACCACAAAGGGCTCATACGCAGCTTTTTCTAGCGTTCCATTTTGGTGGTAACCATTCCTGTAAACACAAAAGGAGCGAAGATATGGATTGGCAAACAGCTCTCAAAATTGGGGGACCATCTGCGGTTATTTCATGGGTCTTCTATGAACTTTTTTCAACATACTTATTCAGCTCTAATATTTTCAAAGATAACTTGTTATTAAACATCATATTCATAGTGACTACTTTTACATTCTGCCTTGCTATGGGTATATATTTAATTAAACGTTCAACGAATAAGCACAATCAAGCAGAAGATGTTGAGACTAATTTACCAAATGAGATGAATGAGGTTCCAGCAAAAGAAATTGACAATTTGAACATATATAACAATGAGGTAGATGGTAACCTTATGATTGGTCATGGCCAATCCGTTACAAACAGCACAGTAAATGATAACAAAGTAAAAAAAGATCTCATTATTGGTGGGAATAAATAGATGCTTTCTGGACCAGAATCAGCCAAGAGTATTTTATCTAATAATGAAATTCATGATAATAAGGTCGATGGTGATCTTATCATCGGCTCAACCGTTATTAAATTCCCTTCTTTTAATATAGGTGCAAATGGTGAGGCCTTACGCAATTTAATAGAGCAACATATTAGATTACAGGAAGATGACCCAATATATTGCATGGTGCTTGATGAGTTGCAAAGCAGGATAAAGGACTCATCGTCAAGAAATGTTATAGGCCTATCAGAAAAACTACGA
>ERZ778023.4518-NODE-4518-length-11565-cov-47.486447_pt1 | contig 11565 bp, 7 predicted proteins | sample MGYA00375753_ERZ778023 | MGnify/ENA primary metagenome ERZ778023 (study PRJEB29350, sample SAMN05389822) | bioreactor metagenome | isolation source: Ammonium sulfate bioreactor | place: South Africa: University of Cape Town | collected 2014-04-04 ...
TCACATATTTATTCACTATTTCTATACAATATTTCGCCCCAAATAAAAGAAATAACACGAATACAAATACTATCGAACAAATAGCTTTTTGTTAAAACTTGAAAAATAGCTAACGAAGATTGTGTCAGTCACTATTGAGACTCAAATTTCCGTTTATGACAAGATATAAGTGTGTATCATTCGGTTGTTACCTTTCTCGCATAATGAATCGTGGCAAGGAATGACACATCAAAACAATACGACAAAATAAAGAAAAAAATGCATCGTTAGGCGGGTATCACCAAAAATAATTGCGATATACATAAGTATTCCGGCTACGTTAGTTTCAGTATGTAAGAAGAAATTACCCAGATTTTCGAAGATTTTTAAAGAAAACTACCGCGGCTAACCGGCGGTTTTGGACCGGTTTGCGCAACATGGATATACATTTGTTGTGACGTTTTCTTCTTATTTTCAATTCGATATTATTTACCGAATGAGATTTATTTTTTTATTGAATTTTCTGTGTAGACATGCTACTCTTCTGTACGACAACGAACAATTAGCGTCTAATGCTATTCAACATGTTGATCAATACAAAATCAATGGTCAACAACTTACTGTTTCATTGTTTCGTCATAAGAAGTTCTCATCTACTCATTAGACAAACTGGTAAACAAATGTCAAAACTTTAATCTTACATCGTCTCATTTAATTAATTATTTCATATTTCTTAAATAATATAGAATTTGTTATTTTCCGTGTTTTCAATAAAATTTCAATAAATCGCGTCTAATTAAACGTATTTTCTGATACTCTTCGCTAAACTTACGAGCTAAAAACAATGAACTTACTTCAAAATTCATATTGAATATTTGCCCAAAATCAATGAAAATCCATTTATTCTAAAATAGAAATTGAAGCAAAGTTTGATCGTGTTAAACATATGTAAATAATAGAAGGAAACCCTCAAGCAACTATATGTTCAAAGTAGAAAAACTCGACAAAGATCATTTGATTTTCTCCTTAAATTTTTTGAATTTTGAACACGTAACATTTATTTCGTCAGTTTTTATTAGATTATTTTGACGTCAAGGACAAGATCATTGCAAAGGTAAAATCATTCTAAAAACGAGGAAAAAAAACTAAAATATTAGGTGTTAGTTGCGCGAAACTAGATCAGTCCACTTCGATTAAACTGATTTTTCTCTACAATCTATTAATTAGGACTTTAAGAGAGAAATCAAGAGAAGATTCTTAATTGAAATGAATATGTTGTCAATAGGTACTTCGCAGAATGTTTCTCATTATATCTCAAACTTTCACAATAAACAATTCTCGCTAAAACCTCTCTTTATAGAAAATTGATGTCGAAAATATTTGTGAAAAGTATGATTATAGTTATTTACTCGTACGATGTTGAAATTCATAATGACTAGACAGGCAGACAAATAGTTATGGTGATTAGTATATACTATTCTTTCTTCGTATGAATGACTAATGTTGCGTGCAAAAATCAAAAAGAAAACCTAGGGTGAAGCTATAAAATATGATAAAATAAATGAAGACACATCGGGTTGAAGTCCGATTGTTATTTGTAGTTCAACTGTGTTTTAGAGCCTAATTTTCAAAAGGAGCATATTTTTCACTATATTTTGATATGATACGATAGTCCATGAAGAGTTCTATCTAGTGGAAGAAACTCGTATCGATTCCATGAGAGAAACGTGCTATTTACTCCAATCGTTCAGAAATTATCGTGTAAACGACCGGATGGACGAACATACTGACCCATTTTCGAGTGTGCTCACTTTTCTTCTGTTCTATTATTTTCTAAGCGTTGACTAAAATACAAATAACTTAAACTCATTCGGTTGTAGGATAGTAATACGAGTGTTCTAATAATTTCTACTCTCATCAAAACGACGAATTTTCTACCGTCAGATAAGCTTATTAAATTAACTTAAGTAAAATAAAGAATTTCTCAGAGAATTTAGCAAAACTTTTCAACTCTGCATAAACAAGAAGTTTATTTGAATTGAAATTCTATACTTCTAATTAAAAATAGTGTCTCTTACATTTGTATAAAACGCCAAATGATTATACATCACATCTATTTCGCAGTTATCATATGTATATTTGCGTGACTCCTTGACAAAAATATATCATAATTTTATCAATCTCTCTCTCTCTCTCTCTTTATATATATATCGATGCTTCAATAGATATGTACTATTAATAACAATCAAATGGCATTTATGCCTTCATATTCTCGTTGAATGAAGATCCAAAAAAGGCTGACTTCGAAAATGTTGAATACTATCTTTGATATTGAAATACATGTTAAATAGAAATACAATAATGAAAAATCGTTTTTCAAAGTCTCTTCTTATAGAACAGTCATGAGATCTAAGTTTTCTGATGTATTATTATTATTGAATTTGACTATATGATTGCTGATGAATGAAAATCGAAGATATCCTCATCGAGAGTACGACAGCAAAAACAAGAGAAAACGAATGATAGTAAACCAGTGAAAGATTGTCTGATATTATTATTGTTGTTCAATGTTGTTTCTCTAAAGATACAGAGGTTCTAGACAAAATCTCTTTGGATATTTCTTTAGTGAAAAACAAAGGTCATTTGACACCATCCGACAGTCTATATGTTAATATGATACGAACATTGATTTTTTTTTTCGACCGATAGATGTCAGATAAATATGTAAAGCATTCGTTTCAAATGCATTTTATCTCATTCTGTATATTCGCTTCGGAAAGAAATTAGCTGAGAACATTGCGCGTTTCGTTTTGCTTCGTCGGTCATACTTCACTGATTTTTCTTTTTCGTTTTTGCCAATATGAAACTTGCAAATGCATTTTGTAATATAGTCAATGTTATTTCGTTTGTCTACAACGTACAGATAAATATATTGTTGTCGTTATCATCGAAATCCTTCAATATCATCTTATTGAATCTACTCAAAAGATTCATGTAACTTTCAAATTTTGTTTTTTCTTTTATAGATAAATGTCCATGGTTGCAATCTTGTTGAACAAAATGTTCGATAAAATCATCGTGTATTATTCTCATTTCTGTTGATATTTTCTATGGATCATCGATAAGACAAAAGACTAAAAGAAAAATTTTCCTGAAAAATATTAATATTTCGAATTAACTTTTTTTTTTGCTTTTAGAATCTCTTTCGGTTGTGATTGTCAGCAATGAACACGAGTAGTATCTTCTTTTCTTTTTTTTTTTTTTTTCTAAAGTCGTCATAAAAGCCAGTGACGCATAGCACTATGAAAGCCAGTAGTGCTATTTTCTAAAGTCATCACAAAAGCCAGTGATGCATGATGTTATGAAAGCCAGTAGCATCATTTTTTTTAAAGTCACCACAAAAGCCAGTGGTGCATGGTATTATGAAAGCCAGTAGTACCATTCGTTAGCCACCGTAAAAGCCAGCGGTGCATAGTACTATGAAAGCCAGTAGTGCTATTTTCTAAAGTCATTACAAAAGCCAGTGATGCATGATGTTATGAAAGCCAGTAGCATCATTTTTTTTAAAGTCACCACAAAAGCCAGTGGTGCATGGTACTATGAAAGCCAGTAGTACCATTTTTTTTTCTAAAGTCGTCACAAAAGCCAGTGACTTATGATACTATGAAAGCCAGTAGTGTCATTTCAAGAAAAATATTTTCAAATATGATTAAAGTCAAATTTGCTTTGAATAAATTGAATGAAAGTTTTGAAATAAAATGCTTGTCAATAGACTTGTGACAGTTCATTTCATCGGAACTGGAAATGTTGATCGTTTCTTTGGAGGTTGTCTAAAAATGCGTATTTGAACTAATTGAAGCGTTTCTTCAAGTTATCTTTAATACATTTCCAGTTGAGATGAACGGAAACTGTTACATGGCTACTTGTCATCGATCAAAATAGAGAAAAACAAGAGATTTTTAGTAATTGTTTCCTATGAAATCGAAGAGTAATATTAAAAAGTATTTTGATGAAAAGATCAACATGGTAAGTTTGATATGATCACTACTAAATGGTGACTTTTGTCTTCATGAAATTGTGTCATGTAGTGAAAATCGACCTACGCAATATAAATCTCATTTAATGATGTAATTCATACAAAAAGATTTGTTCTATGATGAAAATGAGATTTTCTCATGTTTTTGTGAAAATCATTAATAATATCATTTGAAATTCATTCGAAAATATTGTTTATATTGAGATTGATGATAAGAGAAGAAAAAAAAGAAATGTATTTGTGTTTTATTTTATATATTGTACAATCCAACATCGATCGTTCTCAAATAGAAGAGCAAAAAAAAAAACACATCGATGGCAATAGTTGTATTAGCTGGTACATTGGATACGAAAGGTGGTGAATATGCATTCGTTCGAGATAAAATTCTTTCATTAAATTCTGTATCAAAAGTTGTACTTGTAAATGTTGGCGTTTTACCAGCAACGAATTCCACATTGGAAGCTGATATTAATTCATCAGAAGTTGTAGCTGCAACTGGTCTTACATATGAAGAACTTCGACGTTTATCAAAGAGTGATGCTCTACAACGTATGTCCGATGGATTAGGACAAATACTTGTCGATCTATATAACAAAGGTGAATTACATGGTGTTATGGGAATGGGTGGTGGATGTGGTTCAACACTTCTTGCACCTGCTTTTAGAAAACTACCAATTGGTGTACCAAAATTATTGATATCATCGACAATAGCATGTGTTCATGGACGTCCTTTCTTTGATTTTAATGATATGACCATTATGTATTCTGTAACTGATTTTATTGGAGAAATAAATATGATTAATAAACAAATAATTAGCAATGGAGCTGTAGCCATTGCTTCGATGGCCATTGATTATTTCAATAATCAAGCACAACATTTCAAAATCAATGAAACAAACACACAAATCACAAAAAAGAAACCGATCATTGCTGTTACTTTGATGGGTGCAACGCAAAAAGGTCTTACAATTGCTATAGAATTACTCGATAAACTTGGTTATGAAATAGTTACCTTTTCGCCCAATGGTATCACATTATTTGAGTTGAATAAAGAACAAAAAAAAAAAAGATATTGTCTTGTTTGTTTAGGTTCGGGTAGTGCTGCAATGGATCATTTAGTTAAAGCTGGTTTATTTGATGGTGTACTCGATGCAACAATTTTTGATATAATGAATACAGTTGTACCTGATAATATTTGGGATTCAACTTCGGATCGATTAGAAGCTGCAGGTCGTAAAGGTATACCACAAGTAGTTTCATTAGGTGGATTAGATATATTAACATTTGGTCCATGGTCAAAATGTCCATTACAATACAGAAATCGAGCAAAATTTGAAAACAATGCTAATTTTGCTACTGTACGTACATCTCCCGATGAATGTACACGTTTAGGTGAAGTTATTGCCAAGAAATTAAATGGAAGTCAAGCACCTGTTACATTACTTGTACCACGTGGAGGTTTATCAGCTCTCTCAGGTCCTGGAGGTCCTCTCTACGATGTTAAAGCTGATCAATGTCTTTTCGAAGCCTTACGAAACAACATTGATCCGAAAGTTGTACAACTTATCGAACGTGATGAAAATATAAATGATCCCAAATTTGCACAAGCACTTGCAGATGCTGTTCATAATCAACTCAAACATCAACTTTCAATAACACAATAAGATTTTACTTTGTTTTTTTGTGAAACATAAACACGTGACGGACATTTTTCAGAAAAACTGAACTTAATAATATGTTGAACTTTAGTAGCTGGTTCATGTTTCACAAAAGAAATGAAAATGTTAAATTGAAATATGATTGAAGATAATATATTAGAGGAGAGAGAGAGAGAGAGAGAGAGAGAGAAAAAAACTAAATAAGATAAATTCCATCACCGTTGTTATGATCAAAGAAAAAGTATATTGTGTAGTTTTTAGAATGAATGAAGTGTTTATTCGAAATAAGTTCCATCACCTTGAAATTTTGCTGGATCATAAGTAAAATTGCCGAAACATACATATTGATAGTTGGCTAAAGTTGTTGCATTTGCTTGACTTTCAACGAATTTGTCCAATGGACATAATCCATCAGTTCTACCTTCGATATCACAAAGTCCACCTCGAATAGTACTCAATGGTAAAATGCCCATATTCATTCGGAATCGAACGAATTTAAAAGTTGCATTGTCCGGTGAATAACCATATTGATCATTTGTATATTGAGTTACTTTACTTTTTGCAGTGGGATTTGCAGAAGTACATCCTATTTTTTCTACGGTTAAACGACCTCCATATTGTGTCATTTTAGTTAATTGAAATGTTCTATTGTCGGGTCTTGGATAAACAAGTGGAAGAGGACCTTTAAAATAATCTAAAGACATGGCTGTAACTGTGCCCAACACCATAAAATCATTTGTAACATCGAGATAAACTTTTTGATCCAATGGAAATGTTTCTGGATCAGAATCTAACGTTGAATTAATTGATGTTTCACTTGAATTAATATATTGACCTTGTAATCGTGCAAGAATTTCTTGTAGAAAACCAATACCAACAGCACGAGCTCCTGGATTTCCAAATGATGCTCGATTGTACATAAATGAATCATAAACATAATTGAATCCTTTCCATTCATCAAGAGTAAATAAATTGCAGAAATCACTTGAACCAATACCATAAAATTCAAATTGACATAATGCTTGCATTGCAAAAACATCGTCGACAGTTAAATTCATTGATGTTGGCATATATTGTTTTAAACGATCGACTGTATCATTTAAATAATATGGAAGTGTAGCTGTTATTGGTGCTTGAGATGGTGCTAAGATACCACCACCAATACCAATAGGACCACCATAATTTGTACATGACATAAAACTTGATAGAGAACTATTTTGTGTTGTAACAAATGGAACTTCAAGGAGTGTATGTTTATCTGTTGCATCATTGGGACCAAAAAAGCCTTGTGCCCAGATTTTTGCTGTGTCAAGAACACGTGGAAGTGTACTTGCTCGTAAAACAGGTTTCTTTTGTCCAGTTGCATTATAAGATGTTTGACCAGGAACAGCATCGTAAAGTAAACGACCGTATCGTTTCCAAAAGAGAACTCCCGAATCATAAGCAACACTAACACCAGCTGCATTCAAAACATTACTTGACAGTTGAAGACTCCATTTATTTATAAATGATAATGGACCAGTAAAACTCGATGAAGATAGATTTTGAGCAGCTTTGATTTTAGTATTCAATGCTGTAATATATGCATTTTCATCCGATGATGGATAACGAATTGAATGTCGATGAAAAATTTGAAGTTGTTCAACTTGACATCCATCAGGTAAACCTGTATCTTTAACACCAAATCCATCTTCGGGTGTATCTCGATATGCTCGTTGACCTGACCAATATTTTTGAATTTCATCTATATCAGTCAATAATTCTTGACCATTTGCATAATAATCTTTAAAAAAAACAAACAAACAAATTTCATTTACAATATATGAAAATACACGACAATCAATTGTTTACTTGTCACAACAAATAATAAAGTCAACAAACAATTCCACTTTCTAAAATCAAATTTCTCATTAGATTATTTTTGTTTTTTTAAGAAAAAAAAACTTACACGAATAATATTCTTGTATTCATTTGGATTCGAGTAAGACAATCGTTTAGTTTTAGTGTTGCACCTTTCTATTCGAGAATCAATTCAATTTACTCGATTACTTCGCCGAATCTGTTCTAGGTTGACACTGAATAAGAATGAAAATAAACATACTGCTTTTATATCTATCGCTATTTCGCAACCAAATTCAACTTTATTCAGGTAGCCAAGCGAGACAATAAGCATGCACGAAAATAATATTTAAAAAAAAAATAGAAAGTACGCCGACCAATCATTCCTATGCGAAATATAATGCGGATTATATGCCTATCTTTATCTACTATCGATACGTAAATTATCTGACATTGAAACAAATTTCGTATATCAAAAAAGTTGTTTTCTACATTATCAATATTGACACAGAACAGCCTTGTAATTATCGTGAAAAAAAAATGCCCGGGTCATTTTTTTTCTTCGTTTCTGCAATGGAAAATGTCCTTACAAAGTCCAATCATTGTCAAAATGTCTTTGAATTTGGAACGTATATTTCTAACCGGAGCAACGGGACATATTGGTACGAGACTTGTTCAACAATTGATCAAAAAAGGTGTTCAAACAACGATCTATGTGAGAAATGAAACAAGTGTAAAACATTTATTTGGTGAAGAACTTAAAAGTGGTCTTTTAACAACGGCCATTGGTGATTATTCAACATTGGATAAATATGAAAAAGCTATTCAAGGACATACACGACTTTTTACTTTACTTGTTGCTGATTTTCAAAAAGCAGCGTCTATGGGCGAATTAAAACGAGATTTAGCTCAAATAGCGTACAAGAATGGTGTTCGACAAATTGTCGATCTTTCATCGACATCTGTTCGTCTCTACGGTAAACAAGGTATTCTCGGTTATATTCATGCAGCAGGTGAACAATACTTATGGAATTTAGCCGAACTAAATTCTAAACAACGATCACTCGTTATTCTTCGTCCTTCTTTTCTCATGACAAATCATTTGATGACTGATGTTCATTCTATCAAAAAAGAAAATAAAATTGTCAGTTGTGGACCTTCAACAGCAATGCTTTCATGGATCGATCCAAAGGGTACACCATCCTCATCCTATCACACACAATAACATTTTCCGTTCATATCTTTTTGTTATATTTACGTAGATATTGCTGATTGTGCTTCTGCTATTTTAACAGAACCAATTAACAAACACGATCGTTTAGTCTATGAAATGGGCGGTGAAATTGTTAACAACGAACAACGAGCAGCTCTTTTTACTAAAATACTCGGTCGAACTATTAATTACGAACAGATTTCACCCGATGAATTTTATAAAATGTACACGAGTCATAAAATTCCTCATTCACTTGCTTATGATTTTATTTCGTATGGAATCAACGATGGAGGACAAATTGTAACTCCACAATTGTCAATTCTTACCGGCAAACCTTTGACAACACTCGAACAATGGATCAATCAAAATGTCGAACAATTCAAACATTAGTTATTTATTAAAAAAAAAAAGAAAATAAAATAAAAGAAATAAAAGTTCTCTATGAACAAGTACATCTCGGTAGTCTTTTATTAGCCCAATTATAAATAATAATTTCAATGTAATGATGACCAAATGCTGCTATTCCAATGCCAGCCCAAAATCTCATAATAGCACTTGTTTCAACAGTTCCAAGAAAGAGAACGGTTAATTTAGGTAAAGCTTCAACGAAACAATAGAATGCATATGAAATATCTCCCATATTGACTAATAATTTTGTAACTAAGATTTGTGATACAAGTGACCATGGATATTTAGCATATAGATAAAGATTACTACACATTATTAATCCAATGAATGGACCAAAAGTAATAATATCATCATATTTATTGATTGTTTTACCTCCACCCAAAAGTGGCGAACGAATTATGAAGAAGAAAATTGTTTGAAGAAGAAAATAAAGTTCGAGAAGAATATACCAATATTTATAATTTGCACGAAATTGTTTGAACCATGACACTTTTTCATTACGTTGTTTTGTTTCATCTTTTTCAATTAAAAGTGTTGTTACATCTGTACTTGCTGGTTCTTCTTTCGATTTATTTGTATAAATAATAAATAATATACATGTAAGCATACCAAGAATAAATTCTGGTATTCGTGCATAAGGTGTATAATATGCAACTGTTTGACCTCGATATAATACTGACATTTCAAGATGATCAGGTGTTGCCAAACGAATTATAATAGGAATTGCAGATATAATCGATGTAACTATCCACATTATACCGATACGTTTTAAAGCTTGTTTTCGATGTGTATCTTCGGCAAGAAGAACAAAAGATGTTGTTTTAAGCAAATAACGAGTCAAACGTAAAAGAAATGGAAATGATAAATAAAAAAAGAATTCAGTTTGTACACTCCATAATGGAGGATTCCATAATAATTGACTTATATTAAATATTGTCCATGATCGTATTGGAATTATTGTGAAAATAATTGCCAACCAATCACGTCCTTGACAAGGATTTTCAGAATTCCACATACATTTGCCATCATATATCGATAAAACCATTGAAAAATAATATAATGGAAGTAATCGAGCTACTCGACGACCAATAAAAGACCAATAACATCTTGCACTAGTAAATCTACATTCACCATATACCCAAACCATTATAAAACCACTCAAAGCAAAAAATAATGCAACACCTACTTGTCCCGTCATTCCAATCCATTCCAAATGAATTATATCAACTTCACTCTCGGATTTTATTGAACGATGAAATAGAAATACCCAAATCGCTGATATACCACGAAAACCAGTAAAAACATCGATTTGAATACGACGTTTCTTCGGCTTCGTCTTGTTCGGTGATTCATTGACGATAGTTGATGACATTTCCATCTTTTTTCAACTAGTTCAATCTTATCTACTGATTAGATTTTAAAATATATCAAAATGAAACAAATGTTTTGAAAAATAGAAATAACGACACTCGAATTGATACGAAACACGAAGGAAAGGTCGCCCGCGCTTTCATTACACAAATATGCGCAAATTACGAACGAAAAAGAAAAAGAAAAAAAATTTCGATTCATACTTTTGCGTTGCCCGGCCTCGAATCTTTTCATAAATGAAAATATACATTGATATATCATCATTTGTACAGACAATTACATATTATTTATTACATTTCAACAACAATTCTAGATTGAAAACAAAGTATGACACAAGTCAAACTCAAAGCAAATACGACAGATGACACTTATGGCACAATTTCACTTGAACAAAATGAAAAAAACCAAACTATTAAGGGACTATTTAATCGACTTCGTTATCGATTAACTTATAAAAAGATCAAAGATGATAAAGATACTACATTCCCTTTTTTGTCTCTCGTAAATAAATCATTTTTATATCTCTTTTTTTTTGTTATTCGTTTTTTAAATTTCAGTTTCGATATGCTGATGGCAAAGATATAATTGCTCTTATAATCGGTGTCATATCTGCAGTAATTCAAGGCATTTGTATGACATATATTTATATTCTTTTGAGTGATATATTTGTGGCTATCTTGGAGTTACCAAAAAAACAACACAATAATAACGAACAATCGAATACTGAATTTATTGATGAACCACATTCGTGGAAACATTTACAATTGTTTCTATGTAAGTTGATCATCGTTCGAACAAACAAACAAAGCAAAAGATAATTTGTCTTGTTCAGATGTTGGCATTGTATCGTTTATTTTTGGTTATTTGAAAGCGGTATGTTTTACTTGGTCAGCAGAAAGACAAATAGGTCGAATTCGTCGTTTAATCTACGAATCAATTCTAAATAGATCAATTAGTTTCTTTGATACTCAAACACCTGCCGAAGTCACATCAATGTTAAGCGGGTAAATAAAGGACGGGGGCGCATAAGGTCCATTTTTGGGCCATCGGCAATTTCGACT
>ERZ778023.4519-NODE-4519-length-11562-cov-4.852003_pt1 | contig 11562 bp, 10 predicted proteins | sample MGYA00375753_ERZ778023 | MGnify/ENA primary metagenome ERZ778023 (study PRJEB29350, sample SAMN05389822) | bioreactor metagenome | isolation source: Ammonium sulfate bioreactor | place: South Africa: University of Cape Town | collected 2014-04-04 ...
AATTGTTACTTTTTTCTTCCAAAATCCCCCCTTTTTTGATATACTATAATAGAGTCAGAAGATGGCCACTGAAGACTCAAATGAGCGCTCAAAATCTAATCGTTTTAAGGAATAACAATAAAATTAAGGGAGGTTATCTTCTGATGGTATAGCTATGTGTATAATTTTGTCTTGTAAATATTTTGCAAGCGCTCGCTGAGTTGCTAAAAATGAAGCTGCTGCTTTGTCTGCAACTCAGTTTTAAAAGCCTAAAACTAAAGAGGCTGCTTAAGATATGCTTGCGAAAAGGGGTGTAAATAATTTATAAAAGAAATGTAAGGGCATGGTGCTCTTATATGGGAGTCCTTAGGATGCTCGATTGAGATCATAAGGGTTTGCTAACAAAAGAGGTTATAATGAGTAAAGTAATAGGTATTGACTTAGGTACAACAAATTCTTGCGTTGCCGTGATGGATGGCAGTAGCGCAAAAGTAATTGAAAATATAGAAGGGGCAAGAACAACACCCTCTATGGTTGCTTTCACAAAAGACGGTGAACGTCTTGTTGGGCAAGCCGCAAAACGCCAAGGCGTTACAAATCCAGAAAACACACTGTTTTCAATTAAGCGTTTGATTGGGCGTCGCTATGATGATCCAACGACGCAAAAAGATAAAGGACTTGTTCCTTATAAAATTATTAATTCAGAGACGGGCGATGCTTGGGTCGAAGCTCACGGCAAAGATTACAGCCCCAGTCAAGTAAGCGCCTTCATTTTGCAAAAAATGAAAGAAACAGCTGAGAATTTTCTCGGTGAAAAAGTGTCTCAAGCCGTTATTACCGTTCCCGCTTATTTCAATGACGCTCAACGTCAAGCCACAAAAGACGCGGGTAAAATCGCAGGCCTTGACGTCTTAAGAATCATCAATGAACCAACAGCTGCTGCTCTTGCCTATGGGCTTGAGAAAAAAGGGACAGGGATTGTTGCGGTTTATGACTTAGGCGGCGGAACTTTTGACGTCTCGATTTTAGAGATTGGTGATGGTGTTTTTGAAGTAAAATCTACCAATGGAGATACTTTCTTAGGCGGTGAAGATTTTGACCAAAAAATCATTGATTACCTTGCAGATGAATTTAAAAAAGAGCAAGGCATCAACTTGCGTCAAGATCGTCTCGCTTTACAGCGTCTTAAAGAGGCAGCGGAAAAAGCAAAGATTGAGCTTTCAACCGCAACCCAAACAGAAATCAATTTGCCTTTTATTACGGCAGATGCCTCAGGGCCTAAACACCTCAATATTAAAATGACTCGCTCAAAGCTTGAGTCTTTGGTCGAAGATCTTGTTGAAAGGACAATTCAACCTTGTAAAGCGGCTCTTAAAGATGCTGGCTTAACTGCAGGACAGATCGAAGAAGTTATTTTGGTGGGTGGTATGACACGGATGCCAAAAATTATTGAAACAGTTAAGAACTTTTTCGGACGTGAACCTCATCGTGGCGTGAATCCGGATGAAGTCGTGGCGATTGGTGCGGCGATTCAAGGCGGAGTTTTGAGAGGTGATGTTAAAGACGTTCTTCTGCTCGATGTCACACCTCTTTCTTTAGGAATTGAAACTCTTGGCGGTATTTTCACGCGTTTGATTGAGAGAAATACAACTATTCCAACCAAGAAAAGCCAGGTGTTCTCAACCGCGGACGATAATCAAACCGCTGTAACGATTCGTGTTTCACAAGGTGAACGTGAAATGGCTGCGGATAATAAGCTTTTAGGGCAATTTGATTTGATTGGGCTTCCTCCAGCACCTCGCGGTATGCCGCAAATCGAAGTCACTTTTGACATCGATGCGAATGGTTTGGTGAATGTTTCAGCAAAAGATAAAGGCACTGGAAAAGAACAACAAATCCGCATTCAAGCCTCTGGTGGATTGAGTGATGATGAAGTTGAGAAAATGGTAAAAGATGCTCAATCTCACGAAGCTGAAGATAAGAAGCGTCGCGCTGTGATTGAAGCTAGAAATCATGGTGAAAGTCTTGTGCATTCCACTGAAAAAAATATTTCAGAGTATGGTGATAAGATTTCTGCTGAAGACAAAGCAGCTATTGAGACGGCGATTAAAGACCTCAAAGAATCCTTAACAGGGGAAGATGAGGAAGCTATCAAGGCAAAAACACAAACTTTGATGGAAGCATCCATGAAACTTGGAGAGGCTATTTATAAAGCAACTCAAGCGGAAAGTGCGGCTTCTGCTGCTGCTTCTGGCGATCCTCAAGCTACAAAACAAGCAGAAGGCGATGTCGTTGATGCAGATTATGAAGAAGTAAAAGACGACAAGTCTCAAAACGCATAACCTTAGAGGGCCAGAAGAGATTTCTCTTGTGGCTCCTCTTTCCCCATTTCTGGAAGAAAAACAATGACAGAAAAGCGCGATTATTATGAAATGCTGGGCATCTCAAAAGATGCCTCTGCAGATGATCTTAAAAAAGCCTATCGCAAGCTTGCGATGAAATATCATCCGGATCGAAATCAATCCGATAAAGAAGCCGAAAAAAAATTTAAAGAAATTAATGAAGCCTATGAAATTCTGAAAGACGATCAAAAACGAGCGGCCTATGATCGCTATGGTCATGCTGCTTTTGATCCTGCGGCTGGTGGATTTGGCGGTGGCGGTCGTGGAAGTAATGGGCCTGGATTTGATTTCCATTTCTCTCAAGGGGGCGGTGGTTTTTCAGATATCTTTGAAGAAGTTTTCAGTGAATTTTTGGGCGGTGGCGCCCGACAACAAGGCGCAACCTCTTCTGCTCAACGCGGGTCCGATTTACGTTATAACTTGAAGATTACGCTTGAAGATGCCTTTAAAGGAGCCCAAACAACCATCAAGCTTAACACGCCGGTTAAGTGTGACACGTGTGAAGGACATGGCACCGCAAAAGGCACTAAGCCTGAGACGTGTACGACGTGTCGAGGGCGAGGGTCTATTCGCATGCAGCAAGGATTTTTTTCTGTTGAGCGAACATGTACAACATGTCATGGGGCAGGCCAACTTATTAAAGATCCTTGTAAAGGATGTCGTGGCACGGGCCGAAAAACAGGTGAGCGGACTCTTTCTGTCGCGATTCCTGCGGGTATTGAGGATGGATCTCGTATTCGTCTTGCCGGAGAAGGCGAAGCTGGTCTGCGCGGTGGCCCCGCTGGGGATCTGTACGTTTTTGTCGCGATTGAAGACCATCGTTTATTTGAACGAGAAGGCTCTGATTTGTATTGCAAAACTCCAATTTCGTTTGGAACCGCGGCCCTTGGCGGAACGCTTGAAATGCCAACGATTGATGGTAATCACGTTCGTGTTACAATCCCAGAAGGCACTCAAAGTGGACGCCAATTCCGATTAAAAGGCAAGGGAATGTCTATTTTAAGGCGGTCTGGCCGAGGCGATATGATTATTCAAGTGAATATAGAAACTCCTGTTCATCTTAATAAACGACAAAAAGAGTTGCTAAAGGAACTCGATGAAACGATGAAAAAAGGGGATCATACGCCTGAAAATGATAAATTTATGGCGAAAATTAAAAAGTTCCTTGAAGGATTAAAGCATTGTCTTTCCTTGTGGGGATTATAATAGCTTGCGACCTGCCATGATCTAAGTTAAAAATAATTTAATTAAAATTTTAATTAAATAGGTGAGGCTTATATTTTGCGACAATTTAGATTTATTTTAGGGGTGTTAAGCGGATTTTTGATTTTTTCTCAAGGAATGCAGGCGAGTTCTTCTCAACAAGAAATCACAGTTCTTAAAGAGCAATTGAAAGTCTTGATGCAGAGAATTGAAACCCTTGAGAAAAATCAGAAAGTAACTCAAGCAGGTCTTTCCGCACCGCAAGAAAAAATTACGAATGTCAGCGATTTACCCAAACCAACAGCGCCTTTACAGGTGATCTCAGGCAATAATAAAGTCCAACTTACTCTTTCAGGCCAAATCAATCGTTTGGTGAGTTTTGATAGTAACGGCAAAAACTCTCAAGTGTCTCATAAGGATAACTCCTTTTCTTCAACACGCCTCAATTTTACGGGGAAAGGTGCTCTCAATGATGAGACCACAGTTTCTGGCGTCCTTGAAGTTGAAATTCGCTCAGATGCGAGTTCAACACGGGATATTGGAACGGCGTCGGACCCAAGTTCATCGGTATTTTTGAGAGAGCGCCGCATTGAGGCTATTTTCGATCATAAAAGATATGGAAAGTTATGGTTAGGGCAAGGGCCTATGGCGAGTGATAGCACCTCAGAAGTAGATTATTCTGGGACAGATGTGATTACCAGTGGATCAGAGATCCAAGATCAGGCAGGAGGCATTAAGTTCTTTAATAAACGGACACAGCAGAAAGATGCTCGCACGATTGGTGCTGTTTATGATAACTATGGGCAGACTTTCCGCCAAGATCGCGTCCGTTATGATACGCCCAATTTTAATGGTTTTGTGTTTGGCGCGAGCCACGCTACACGCGATATTGTGGATGCTTCTTTAAAATACGCAGGCGAGTATGAGAAAACAAAATTTGGGGCCGCTGTCGCCGTTGCGAAGAATCCTTTCACAGGGGCCACGCGTAAAGGATGGGAGCAATATAATGGGTCGGCTTCTATTCTTTTCTCAAATGGGCTCAGTTTAATGGGCGCTTCAGGTCATCGTAAATTCAAAGACAAGGGGCGTAATCCAGGTAAATATTGGTATGGGAAGGTTGGCTATCAATTTAACTATTTTGACGTTGGAAAAACGGCGTTTGCCATAGATTATGCCTGGAGTAAATCGATAGCGGATGATCCCAGTTTCACGCTGACAGATTTTAACATCATCAATACAGAGCGTTTTAATAGTTATGGCCTTGTTGCTGTTCAATCTCTTGATTCTGCCGCAACCGAAGTGTATGCCGCAGCGCGGACGCATCAACTGAAACGTCAAGGTGACTGGTTCAGTAGGATTTTTTCTTTTGTTGCCGGTGTGCGAGTTAAACTTTAATGAAATTCTTCTTTGGGATCTTAGGCCTAGGCAGCGTTTGTTTAAGTGGGTGTCACGGTTTTAAAGCCGGCACATACCCTGAACAAAGTGAGATGAAAAAGGGGCCTGGCCTTTTTACAGGTGACCAAGGTGAATTTGAAATTCTATCGCCTCAAAAATCCCGTGATGAAAGAAGCCCTGAGCCTTCTAAGAGTTCTTAAGTAAAACAGGACAGTAAATGTTCGTAACTTGTTGAAATTGCAAGTAAAACTTCAAGCAAAATTAAGATGATAATAATCCACTCAAGTCTTGTGGAATGACGATGGTTTAACGTATCCCCTAAAATTTGAAAAAGTTCATGAATCATCTCAAGTTTGCGATTTAAACTTTGGGTTCGTGATTTGATATCAAGATCTTTGGCAGCTTGACGATAAAAAGACTCATATTCAGAGTTCTCCCAGAAAAAATCGGGGGTGTCGAGGAAATCACTTTGAAGATTGATAGAGCTTCTTTCAAAGAAAAGCGCGCCTATTTTTCGACCAATCTGACGACGAGAGAGAGGGACTTTTCCTTTTGTTGCAAGGGCTTGGGTAATAACGCTAGCATCTTCGATCGCGGATTCAATTCGGCGCTCGTAAACAAGTAATTTTACGGATTGAGCAAGTCCATAAGAAATTGCGAGTTTTAGAAGAGGATCTTGGGCATCTTCCAGCGTAATCTCATCTTGAGACATCCGGGTGTGAGGTCCATAGTGAAATGAAAATTCATCAAATTCCGGCGTTTTGAGAGGCTCTATTTCATATTTCAGAATATATTTTAAAGATTCTTGTTCTTCTTCTTCTGAAAGATTCCAAAAAATAACGCAACCATGATCAAAACAAAAGACTTCACCTTTTTTAAAGCGAAAATGAATGACATCTTGATACAGAGTGGTAGGGCATCGGGAGCGCAAAAAGTCATTTATTTGGGCAAGATCATATGTTTTTGCTGTGCAATAAGCGGAGCAACGCATGTGGGTACTTTCTGATATTCTTCCTAACCCTACTGAAAACAATGCTTTTTGGCAAGTCTCTCCCCTGAAAAAGTATGAATTGCAATTTTTGCATAGCAAAGATGTAACAATTGCCCTTGAAGTCAAAAATTTTCGTCCTATATATGAAACATAACCAAACTCAAGGACCGTTATTATGCTTAAAAAATCCCTCCTTCTTATGACCGTTATCTCTTTAAATATTTTGCCAAGTTTTGCCTCAGATGATCAATCAGACGAGAAAAAATCTTTTTTTCCGCAGAATTTTTCGAAAGATCAATGGACGCAACTTTATACTAAAGGAGAAGCCACCGAAGGCTTTAAAGTTTATCGAGTAGATGAGGAAAATAAAAAAAAGTTAACACCTAATAAATCACAAATTTTGACTAATTATACAAATCCTCTGGAAGAACGTCTCTGTTTTAAGGAAGCGAGTTATGAGGAAGATGAAAAATACGAGATAGAAATGCTTCCTGGAATGAAAGAAATGGGGATTTTGAAAACATTTAAAGGAATTTATACACTTCCGGGTGCATATGCATTTAGTTCTATTAATGAAATAAATGTGGTGGGTAGTTATGATGTTTTTCGTCCAATTTTTTCTCATGGTGATGTTGAGCAGAATCCCCTCTGTCTTCATGTATTGTATGAATTTGATGCAACTTTTATAAAGCAAACTTCTGGGGCACACCGCATTAATCAAACGCTTATGAAATTTTTCTATGTTCACAAAGCGTTGCAACAGCCAGAGATATATCCTTTAGATTATAATGAGGTGGCTAAAATCGCTGGACGTACATGGTTTGTTGAGTATATGAAGAGTCAAAAAATGTCAGATGAAATATGTCTAAAAATGTTATTTAATCCTGAAGATATACGTTTAGAAAACGAATTCTATACGACGATCAGCAATTCTTTGAAGAATGAAATTTATTTGTCATTAGGGATTGATACAGCACTTCTTGAATCTATGTATGCAGGGCTTGGTTGGAAAAAAATTAGTTTAGATCGTACTTAAATCCCACAATTTAATAAAGATAAACTTTCTTAAAAAGTTAGTTATAAGGAGCAAATTAAATTTTGCTCCTTTTTTATTGAAAAGTCGTATTGTACACTCTTTCCAAAATCTTTTACTCTTAATGGAACAAAAAAGCGAAAGGTTAAGAAGGTGCCTCAACGTGATTTAAAATCAGTGAAATATGCAAGTTATGCGTCGGTCGTTGTTGCTTGCATCTTGATTCTTGCAAAATTTTTCGCCTGGCAAGTGACAGGGGCTTTGAGCCTGCAAGCTTCGTTGATTGATTCAGTGCTTGATGGATTAGCCTCGCTTTTAAATATGTTTGCAATCCGTGAAGCCCATCGTCCTCCTGATGCAGAACATCGTTTTGGTCATGGTAAAATTGAGGCAATTGGGGCGTTAGCTCAATCCATTTTTATTTTTGGGTCTGCAAGTTGGTTGTTTTACGAAGCGGGGAATCGTTTCTTACATCCTGAGTCTGTTGAAGAGGCGGGCATCGGGTTGGGAGGGATGGGATTTTCGATTGTTCTGACGCTTGCCCTTGTTTTGTATCAAAAGCATGTTTTTAAGCGCACCCATTCTATCGCCATTCAGGCGGATTCAATTCATTACCAAAGTGACTTATTTATTAATATAAGCGTTATTATTGCGCTTTTAGGAAGCCGCTTTAACGGGATGTCTTTTTTGGATCCTCTCATTGGGACAGGCATTGCGGCTTATATTTTATACACAGCCTGGAAAGTTGTTGCTCAATCTTTTGATATTCTCATTGATCGCGAATTCTCTCAAGAAGATCGACAAAAGATCATTCAACTTGTTTTAAATCATCCCCAAGTTTTAGGGTATCATGATTTAAGAACTCGCTCTTCTGGGACACAGAAATTTATTCAAATTCATCTTGAAATGGATGGCGATTTAACCTTAAAAACAGCTCATAAAATTTCTCTAGAGGTCATCTTGAAAATTCAACAAGCTTTTCCTTATACAGAAGTCTTAATCCATGAAGATCCCAGTGGCGAAATCGATGATCATCCTTAAAAGAAATTAGGTAAAAAAGAAGGCGCCAATTTGAATTAGTGGCGCTTATCGATATTAAACTAAATAACCTCTTCTTTCGGTTTTAACTTGCTTCTGCCCAGCTTCGACCGACACCCGTATCAACAGTTAAAGGAATATCTAGATAGACGACTTTCTCCATCGTTTGTTTTCCGATTTGAAGAGTGGCTTCAACTTCCGTTTCTGGAATCTCAAGAATCAATTCATCATGAACTTGAAGAAGCATCTTTCCTTTCAATTGGGCTTTAGCGAGATTGATCGGAAGGTGAATCATGGCTTGTTTTATAATATCGGCTGCTGTGCCTTGAAGAGGTGCATTAATAGCTTGGCGTTCGGCAAAGCCTTTTAAGGTAGGATTTTTTTCGTGAATACCCATGATAAAACATTTTCGTCCAAATAAGGTTTCAACATATCCTTGAGCTCGAGCTTTTTCTTTTTGATCTTCCATGAAAGCCAAAATCCCAGGATAGCGAGCATTATAAATTTCAATATAATGAGCAGCTTCTTTGGGGGAGATTTTTAATTGCCGCCCCAAACCAAAGGCACTGATACCATAAATGATTCCAAAATTGATGGCTTTTGCCCGACGACGATGTTCTGCATCAACATTTTCCAAGGGCAAGCCAAATACTTCCGACGCCGTTAAGGCGTGGATATCGTAACCGTTTCGAAAAGCCGTTTTTAAAGATTCCATATTTGCCATTTGAGCGAGAAGTCTTAATTCAATTTGAGAATAGTCCAAAGAGATGAGCATGTGCCCCGGTTTTGCGACAAAGGCTTCTCGAATCTTACGTCCTTCTTCCGACCGTATAGGAATGTTTTGAAGGTTAGGATTGCTTGAAGAAAGGCGACCTGTCGAAGTCATCGTCATTCCAAATGTGGTATGAACACGTCCAGTATGTGGATTAATTTCTTCAACTAACGCATCTGTGTAGGTACTTTTAAGTTTTGCAAGTTGTCGCCAATCAAGAATTTTTTGAGGTAAGTTATGGCCTTGATTAGCTAAATCTTCGAGGACCTCAGCCCCTGTTCCATAAGAACCACTCTTTCCTTTTTTACCCGTGCCTAATTTCAGCTCTTCAAAAAGAACTTCGCCGAGTTGTTTGGGAGAGGCAAGATTAAAAGGGTGCCCTACTTCTTGATGAATTTCTTGTTCGAGGAAATGAAGACGTTCTTGAAAATTCTGGCTCAGTTCTTTTAATTTTTGAAGATTGACCGTGATCCCGATCATTTCCATTTCAGTTAAGATAGGGATTAAAGGCCGATCAATGGTTTCATAAATACTTGTCGCTTGTTCTTTTGGAAGTCTAGGTTTTAACAATTGATAAAGTCGAAAGGTCATGTCCGCATCTTCTGCGGCATAAGTGCATGCCTTATCTAATGGGACAAAGTCAAAAGTAACTTCTTCTTTGCCTGTGCCCACCACCTCTTTATATTTTATTGTTTGATGATCAAAATGAACTTGAGATAATTCATCAAGACCATGCCCATGATGGGTCCCATCTAAAATATAAGAAAGTACCATCGTATCATCATAAGGAGCCACGTTGATATTTTCTTGCGAGAGAATAAGAGCATCGTATTTTATATTGTGCCCAATTTTAAGAATAGAAGGATCTTCTAAGAGTTCTTTTAATTCTTTAAGAGCCTTTTCATAAGGGATTTGTTGAGGATTTGTTGAGGGCCCTGAAAATAAATCTTCGGGCGTTTTTGTTTTGTGTCTCAAAGGGATATAACAAGCTTTTCCTGGTGCAAGAGCTAAAGAAACGCCAACAAGTTCGGCTTGGAGAGCTTTCAAGGAGGTTGTCTCTGTATCAAGCGCAATGACACCTTGAAATTTAGCTTCGTGAATCCACTTTTGCAGCTCTTCGAGATGTGTGATTAATTGATAGTTGGCCTTCATAGGAGTGGGTTTTTGAGGAGAATCAGAAGTCGCTGGTTTAGAAGCGATCGTTCCTTCACGCTCAAGACGGGAAAGAAGGGAGCGGAAATTCTGTGTTTCAAGAAAGCTTCTTAATTTTACAGGTTCTGGTACCCTTAATTCTAAGTTTTCAAGGGGCATTGGGAGGGGAACTTCTTTGGAAAGAGTCACAAGCTGATATGACAAAAGGGCTTCTTTTGTATTTTGCTGAAGCGTTTCACGACGTTTTGTTTGAGGGATTTCATGAAGACGGTTCAATAAATCGTGAAGAGATCCGAACTCTTGAATAAGTTGCATTGCTGTTTTAAGTCCTATTCCTGGGACACCTGGGATATTATCCGAACTATCTCCGGCTAGGGCTTGCACATCAACAACATTCTCAGGTTTGACGCCAAACTTAATTTCGACTTCAGCTTCTCCAATAGACTTATTTTTCATAGGATCAAACATACGAACGTTTGGACCGATAAGTTGCATCAGATCTTTATCTGAAGAGACAATTGTTACATCTGCTCCTTGTTGAAGAACAGCTTGAGTATAACTCGCGATCAGGTCATCAGCTTCATACCCTATTAACTCAATTGAGGGGACATTAAAAGCCTGGCAAGCTTCGCGGATGAGTGGAAATTGAGGAATAAGCTCGGGTGGCGGTGGAGGACGATTGGCTTTATAGTCGGGATAAATATCATGGCGAAAATTTCGTCTAGCCGTATCAAAGATAACCCCTAAATGGTCCACGTTAGTTTCAGATAAAAGCTTCATGAGCATATTTGTAAAACCCAGAACTGCATTGACAGGAGTCCCATCAGGTCGCGTTAGCACAGGTAATCCATGAAAAGCTCTAAAAATAAAGCCTGATCCGTCAATTAAATACACGTGTTTTAAAGGAGTTGGTGCCATTGATATTTCTCTTTATTTGCGGTGAAAGAAAATTATCATGAATTTTAGGGAGGTGCATGAAGAAAATACCGCGATGCAAGAAAATACCATGATACAAGGATTGACAATTAAGCGTAAAAACCGTATAGACTGCTTTCAATAAATTAGTTCCTAAGGAGATTTCAAATGAAGCGGACCTATCAGCCAAGCGTTTTGGTAAGAAAGCGTCGTCATGGATATCGCGCTCGTATGGCAACAATTGGTGGCCGTAGAGTTTTAGCAAATCGACGAGCTAAAGGGCGCGCAAGACTCTCTGCCTAGAGACTGTGACCTTTTTTATTTCTCTGAAAAAGAGACAAGAATTTAAAAAAATTTCTAGCCTTGGAAAACGCTGGGTTACCTCAGCGTTTATCTTGCAATGTCTTCCTCAAGAAGAAAATTTCCTCTTTCATCATGCTCGTTTCGGTTTTACTGCAAGTCGAAAGATTGGTGGTGCTGTCCAGCGAAATAGGGCCCGACGTCGCTTAAAGGAAGTTGTGCGGCTTAATCTGACTCATACCCAAACCAACTTTGATTATGTTCTGATCGCACGCGATAAAGCACTTACCATTGATTTTCAAAAACTTGAGAGAGATTTTCGATGGGCCTTAACAGATCGGAAGAGCACACGTCTGAACTCCAGTCACAGTCAAATCTCGTA
>ERZ778023.4525-NODE-4525-length-11549-cov-4.279885_pt1 | contig 11549 bp, 10 predicted proteins | sample MGYA00375753_ERZ778023 | MGnify/ENA primary metagenome ERZ778023 (study PRJEB29350, sample SAMN05389822) | bioreactor metagenome | isolation source: Ammonium sulfate bioreactor | place: South Africa: University of Cape Town | collected 2014-04-04 ...
GGCCCCGTAAGCGTCGTCAACGACTTCACGACCCCTGACATGTGGTTCCCGAGCCAGCTGGCGACCACCGGCGACACTCCTATGGGCGCCGCGATCGAGCAGGGGCTCGAAATGCTTCGGCAGAGGAAGGAAGCTTACAAGGCTAACGGTATCTCCTACTATCGCCCCTGGGTCTTCCTCATCACTGACGGCGGCCCGACCGACAGCATCGTCCGCGCGTCCCAGCTCGTCCGGGAGGGCGAAGCGGCCAAATCGCTTTCCTTCTTCGCCGTTGGTGTGCAGGGCGCCAATATGGATGCCCTCGCCAAGATTTCGACGCGCCAGCCGCTGCAGCTTTCCGGCCTGAAGTTCCGCGAGCTCTTCGCCTGGCTTTCGACCTCGCTGAGCGGCGTCTCCAGGTCCCAGGTCGGCGATGTCGTTCCCCTCGAAAGCCCCCAGGGCTGGGCTTCGGTCTGACGCATGGTTTCGAGGACTTGGCGGATCGCCGCAGCGTCGGCGATTGGGACCTCGCATGTCGCGAGCGGCCTGCCTTGCCAGGATTTCGCGCAATGCACCGTCATGGATACCCTTGGCGGCCCGACGCTCGTCTCAATCGTATGCGACGGCGCTGGTAGCGCTGCGCATTCGGACGTCGGCTCATGGCTTGCGGCTTCGACTTTTGCGGAGCTGGTCGAGCTCCACTTCGAGGCCGGCGGCAGCGTCGCCGAGCTCTCGAGGGAAAAAGCCTCAACATGGATCAAGCTTGTCACAGACGCGCTTGAAGTCCGGGCACGGGAATCCGGACACGCGCTGCGCGACTATGCCTGCACCCTGTTGGCTGCGATCATAGGTACCCGCGATGCTGCCTTCCTCCAGATCGGTGACGGCGCGATCGTGGTGTCGCACGGCGAGGAGGATGGCTGGAGCTACGTCTTCTGGCCGCAGCACGGCGAATACGCGAACACGACGAATTTTGTGGTCTCCGCGAATGCCGCAGACGTCTTGGAGTTCGAAATTGCGCCCCGTCGCATCGACGAACTCGCGATGTTCTCGGACGGTATCGAGAACCTCGTTCTTCACCAGGCCAGCCGAACCGTTCATGGACCCTTCTTCGATCAGATGATGCCTCCGGTGCGGAAGGCTGCGGATCCCGGCCTTGATATGAAGCTGTCGGCCGGGCTCCAGAGCTACCTCGGCTCGCCCAAGATCTGCGAGCGAACCGACGACGATAAATCGCTGATACTGGCGAGCCGGCGGCCGCCTATCACTGAACCGGCCGCGCCATGAGCAAGCGACCGCCAGATGTCGTGGACAGCCAAGGGCGAGCGCTCAAGCTCGGCTCGGTGATAGGGCAGGGCGGTGAGGCCGCTGTCTATGACGTGACCTCTCAACCTGGCATTGTCGCGAAAATCTACCATAGGCCTATCGACGCGAACCGCGCGGCCAAGATCAAGGTCATGCCGTCCATCGCCAACAATGGGCTAAGCAACCTGACATCCTGGCCTCGCGACCTCCTGGCGAACCGCCAGGGCCAGCCGGTCGGCCTGCTGATCCCCAAGGTCGCCGGCAAGGACGCGCACCACCTGTGCAGCCCCAAGAGCCGCGCAAACGAGTTTCCCGGTACCGACTGGCGCTTCCTGGTCCGAGCCGTCACCAACATTGCCCGCGCCTTCGCCACCGTCCATGACGCTGGCTGCGTCATCGGCGATGTGAACTATGGCGGCGTCCTGATCGCGCCAGACGCGACGGTCAAGCTAATCGATTGCGACTCGTTCCAGGTGATGCACGCTGGCAAGCGCTATCCCTGCCTTGTCGGCGTGCCGACTTTCACGCCGCCCGAGCTACAAGGCAAGCCTTTCGCTGGGGTCGTCAGGACCGCCAATCACGACAATTTCGGCCTGGCGATCATGACGTTCCTGATGCTGTTCAACGGTCGGCACCCCTTCGCAGGCCGCTTCATGGGTGCCGGCGACATGCCGATCGAGAAGGCCATCGAGGAGGTGCGCTTCGCGTTCGGTTCCCGGCACAAGTCCGTGCAGATGATGCGACCGCCGGCGACGCCTGAACTGTCGATCGTCGGCCAGGACGTCATGCTACTCTTCGAGCGGGCCTTCGCCCGCGAGAGCATGTCCGGCGGCCGGCCCACGGCCCGGGACTGGGTGAGCGGTCTGACTAGCCTGGAGAAGGACGTCAAGCAGTGCACGACGAACCCGTCGCACTGGCATCACAAGTCGACGGGTTGCCCATGGTGTCCGATCGAGAACGCGACCGGCAGCGTGCTGTTCTCCGTCTCCATTCGTGGTGCGGCTGCGATCAACGGTTCGTTCGATCTCGACGGGCTGTGGAAGAAGATCGAAGCCGCTACCCATCCAGGACCCGCGCCGGTCATCGCCGGCGGCAAGTCGCCTCAGGCCAGCGTCTCTGCTCCGTTCGGTTCGAGCTTCAAGAAACTGCTGCCGTGGCTTGTGGGCCTGGGGTTCATGATCGCCTGGTTCAAGGGGCTGGGAGGCTGGATGTTCTTCCTTGCCATCGGATCAGTAGGCGGGCTGAACGCACTGCTCGCGCCGGACAAGGATAAGCTGAAGGCCGCGCAGGAGCGCAAAAGGCAGGCAGGCGTCACCTGGGACACCGCAATCAAGGATTGGGAAACGCAAGCCGGGCCGCAGAGCTTCGACGCCATCCTGACCGAGCTGAACCTGGCCAAGCGCCAGCTGGAATCCTTGCCCGAAAGCCGCCTGGAGCGCCTAGAGCAACTCCGTCGCAATCAGCGGCAGTTGCAGCTCGATCGCTTCCTCGACCGGTTCGAGATCGAGAAGGCCAAGATCGATGGCATCGGCCGAGGCCGCAAGCAGATGCTCGAATCCTTCGGCATCGAGACGGCAGCCGACATCAAGCATGCGTCAATCCAGGCCGTGCCCGGCTTCGGCCCCGTCATGCAACGGCGCCTGCTCGATTGGCGCGCATCGGTCGAGCGCAAATTCAACTTTGACCCCAACAAGGGAGTGGATCCTCGCGACACTGCTAAGGTGGAAGCCGACATCCTGGCCGAGAAGAAGAACCTCGAGGCTAAGCTCTTGAAGGGGCCGGCGGAATTGACCCAGCTACGTGCCCAGATACTCGCCGCTCGCGATCGCCTTCGCCAGCGCGTCGATCAAGCCCATGCATGTGCCGTCGAGGCTGAGAAAGAGCTGCGCTCTTTGGGGTGAAGGACTGTGTCTTCTTTACCCGCGTACGCCCCACGGGTAGTCGTGACGCACGTGCGCAAGACGCTAAGAGGGCCGTCAAAGACTGCAGGAACAGGAGAATTGTTCCATTTGAGAAGGGGGGAAGGGGGTTCCTCTGTTCGCAAAATGCGCCGGCCTGGGCTGGCGGGTACGCGTTGCGTTTTACCATCCGTTGGAACAACGGTCGGGCCGGTCGGAGCAAATTTGGCAAGTCCCTCATTTCAGAGGGAATTTTGATTGAGGCGTGATCTAGCGTGATCCAGAATGCCCGTGGGGTACCGAGCGGGGTCTTTGTGCAACATGCCCCTTATTTGCCTAATGATCTGATATTGAAAGACTTTGCCGACGCGGACCAAAATCCAGTGCGGGTAACGGGGGTATGTTCCCAGTGTCTGATCGTGATCGTCACGCTCAATCATAGGCGCGCTCGACGAGTCGCTTTGACGCACTGCAGTTTACTCTATTTGCCTCGTCCCAAGCTTCAAGCTCGCCGAGTGGATAAAGAACGGCTTTGCCGATTTTTACGAAAGAGGGGCCTATTTTCATAGCGCGCCAATTTCGGAGTGTCCCGACTGATACGCTGCCGCGATATCGCTCTGCTACCTCGTCTGCTGTGAGAAACTTGTTGTCCGACATAGGGCCTCCCTTGATCGGAACGGTGATCCGATCGCCTGATGGTTTTGGAGCGCGAGATGTGCCTGGCAGGGCAAGCGCGCCGCCCCCACCTTCGGATGCGGGCGGGGCACGCGCGCTCACGCTGCTGCATGAACGAACATGCAGGCGGCACGACGCATCGGGAAGTGTGATTCGTTCGGAGTAGGGCGCGCGGCTATCTGCGGATAGAAATCGGCTGGTTCAATATCCAGTATTGATGGATTGGAAAGCTTATTCTTTATTATCAGATGGTTACTTTATGGCCGTGTGCAAATTCTGTGCACGCATGTTCTGCTTCTCTTCACTTGTGTTTCGTGCCCGGTGCTATCCGAAAACTGCCTAGGAGAGGGTAAGGCCCACTGAGACCATTAGTTGACGGCACTAGATGCGTAAGAGTAGCCGCCACGTCGTCATGCTGGATGCTAACCATGCTTCGTTTGTTCCCAAGGCCGCAGAGAACTTAGCGTTGGGGCACTAATCTACGACCGATCTCTCCAAGGCTTAGGCCAACGCTTCGTCCTTCGTCAGGATGTGGCGGCGATTGCGCTCAGCTCCTCCAGGTCGAGGTCGCGCTCCAGTTCGTGGAGCGTCTCGTCATCGATCTCGCCGGCGCGGTGAAGGCGGATGAGCTCCGCGCGTCCGGCGGCGATGGCGGCGAGCACGACGCTGAAATGCGCTTCCAGATCGGCCGCGAACTGGTCCACGTTCTCGGAGTAGGTCGCGGTGTTGGAGGCTTTACGCTGATACTGTTCCAGGAGGCGTGGATGGATGAGCGCGCCGTCTTCCCCAAAAGCATGTTTCTCGACGGTTCTTAGCTGCGCGCTTGCCAGGGCCGCCTCTGCCTGGGGAAGGCTGAGCGAAGCATGGGAAGCCTCTGTTTCCTTCACGCCGAGCCAGCGGATGAGGGTTCCGAGGGTCATCCCCTGAATCAAGACGGTGGCGAAGATCGCGGCGAATGCGGTGACCAGCATGAAATCGCGGCCCGGCATGGTCTCGGGCAATGTGAGGGCGACCGCCAGCGTGACGACCCCGCGCATGCCGGCCCAGCCAAGGATGGTCGCTGCCTTCGGGCCAAGCGGCGATCGTCGCGTCAGGCCGAGCCGCCGCAGGAGACCGACGACCATATCCGATCCATAGACCCATAGGAGGCGCGCAACGATCATGGCGAGGACGATGAGCAGGATGGGCAGGCCCATCTGGTCGACGATGACGGGCAGCCCGCCAGCCCGCTCGACCACGCCGCGCAACGCGGATCCGATCAGGATGAAGACAGCAGCTTCGAGCAGGAATGTGACGACCGTCCAGAAGGACGTGCCCCGTATGCGTATGCTCGCCGAGAATGTGACGTGCTGATACCAGCCGCTGATGAGACCTGTTGTTACGGTCGCGATGACGCCGGATACATGCAGCATTTCCCCCGCTAGATAAGCAATCCAGCAGGTGAGAACGGAGGCCGCGATGATGAGGTACTCATCTTCAAGGCGGCGGACCGTCAGCACCCAGAGAGCGCCGATTGCGACGCCAACCGCCACGCCGCCGAGCACGAGAACGAAGAAGGTTCCCAAGGCGTCGACAACGCTGAACGTGCCAGTGGCCGCGGCGGCGATTGCGAACCGGAACAGGACAAGGCCGGTTGCATCGTTGAGAAGGCTTTCGCCTTCGAGCAACGTCGAGAGCCGTCTTGGCAGGCGCACGCGCTGGAGCACCGCCTTTGCCGAGATGGCATCGGGAGGCGAGACGATGGCGCCGAGCGCCGCGCACGCGGCCCATGGGAGCGTGGGCATCAATGCATGGGCTACGACAGCCACCACGATCGTCGTGAAGAGAACTGCGCCGACGGCCAGCGAGAAAATGCCGGCCAGATGCCGCCTGAAATGGGCGAGCGGCGTGAAATACGCGCCGTCCATCAGCAGCGGCGGCAGAAAGACGATGAGGACGAGTTCCGGATTCAGCGAGACGCTGGGCACGCCCGGCAAGAACGCCAGGATGCTGCCCCCCGCGAGCAAAGCCACCGCGGGGGGAAGCCGAAGTTTACGCGCCGCATATTGGAGAGCAATGATCGCGCACAACATGGCGATCATCAGCTCGAAGACTTGTACTGGATTCATTGGCCCCCACCTCAAACACCAACGGACCGGCTCCGCCATGGTCCTGGGCGATTATTTCGCGACAGAGCCGGACGTCATGGTGTTAGCGCAGCATGCGATTGCAGCACGTTCAGATAGTGACGCGCCCGCACCTCGGAATAATGATCGATCATCGTCTGGGCGAAGAAGAGCACCGCAAAGCCGGCGGCGACGCCATTTGCGGTGCCGTTGCGGCTGAACAGTGCAAGCGCGACACCGATGAGCGCAAGGACGGACACGATGGCGCGGAACCGTGGATACCCTTTCATGACGGCGTCCATGCGCCGGGTCTCGGTCGCGATGGCGGACGCTGCGTCGCCGCTCTCGATTGCGGTCACCAACGTCGTCTTTTGCGGTGCGGAGCGTTGCACGACAACGACTGAGGCGATCGCGAACACCACCACGCCAAGCACGATAATGATTCCCAGGCCTCGCGCGAACGTGTCGCGCTGGCTGAACCAGAGCACGCCGGCCAGCGCCAGCAGCAACGTCGACATCAGGAGGACCCAAAGCCCTTCCTGACGTTCACCCAGGAAATAGGCCTCGATCGTGGAGATCAATTGTTCGGATGCCATAGTCAATGCTCCAATTTGAACTGTCGGATCTCCGAACAATCTGCTTTTGGTAAGATACGGCTGTCTGGGCGTGGCCGGGAAGCGTGACGGCACGGGATCAAAACGGCCCCTACGTCCTTATGATTTGTCGCGAGCAAATTGTAAGCGCGAGCCGCGCCGACGAGATCGATGCTGAGACGCTCCATTCCCAGGCTGCGCGTGAAACGACCTAGGGCGACCAGAGTAAACAACACGTCCATGACCCTGGCGCTGCCGGCCAGATAGGCAAGCGCAATCAGCGGTGCCCCTCAGCGGAAGCCGTCCTTGGCATTGTCAAATGCCTCGACGAGCAGACGCTTAAACGTCGCGACGTCCGCCGGAGCCATCGACTTGGTCAGGATTGCCTCATGGTCGAGACTTGCCTGGCGGCATCTTTTGGCTACGACCTTGCCCTCGATTGTCAAGAAGGCGATGACCACGCGATTGTCCTCAGGATCCCGCTCTCTCTTGACGTATCCCTGCTTCTCCAGTCGGCGGAGAATATGGGAAGTCGTCGACAGATCGATGCTTGTCGCCTCCGAGACCGATCCGACGGGCGCTTCGCCACCCGCCTCGAGGAGGGAGACCATAGTACGGGCGGCCGGAATGCTGAGGCCGTCCTCGCGGAACTGGGTTGCAGACCCGTCGATAAGCACAGCCACAACGCGATGAAGTAGCAGGGTCAGGCGGTGTGAAATCAGGTCGTCGGACGACATCACCTCGGGCATGCTCAATCTCCGCGCAAATAATTGGTCCAGCAATAGTTGGCTATCTTAATAGCGTATGCCTGTGAAGACCATTGGCCTTTTCCAGAAGGAAATCGCACCAAACACGCACTCGCGACGGCCCGAAACGCCTTGACAATATATGGCATACCAACTATTGGTGCAGCCATAAAGTGGAGGCAGACATGACTGAGAAGCTCGCCGAGGAGCGTGTTCGGGTGCTTGTCGTAGGGGGAGGTCCCGTCGGTCTTGCCCTGGCGGCAGGGCTTGGAAAGCGCGGCATCGGTTGCACGCTGATCGAGCAGCGTGACGACAGGATCGGCACCGCAAAGATGATCGTCGTCAGCATGCGCACCGTCGAACTTTGCCGACAACTGGGCGTCGCGGACGCCGTGAAGCATTGGGGATTTCCCCTCGATCATCCGCTGGACAGCGTCTTCTGCACCTCACTGAACGGCTTCGAGGTCGGGCGGATTCCTTCTGCGCCGCTCAGCACCGAGGCGGATACGCCCTACAGCCCGGAAAGGGAGCGTCCGTGTCCGCAAACATGGTTCGACCCGATTATTCGGGAGTTCGCCCGCGAGCAGAAGTCTGTTCGGCTTCTCTACAAGACCAAGCTTGTTTCTTTCGGGCAGGACGAGCAGGCCGTGCGCGTCGAAATTGAGGAGGAGGGCGGTGTCCGGCGAGTCATCGTCGCCGACTATGTCGTCGGATGCGACGGGTACATGAGCACTGTTCGCGATCTTCTGCAGATCGAGGTCCGCGGCAACAAACGGCTTGATTCCTCCACCAGCATCTATGTGCGTTCCGAAGATCTGCGCACGTGCCATGGCCTTGGCGACGCATATCGCTACGTCTTCGTGGAGAAGGAGGGGCCATGGTCAGTCCTGACCACGATGGACGGGAAGGATCTGTGGCGCCTGCAGCTCATCGGAAGCGGGTCCTCCGATCTCACGGAGGAGAAGGTCGCCGCGATTCTCGAGCGGATGGCTGGCAAGCCTGTGGCATTCGAGTTCGAAGGCATCTCGTCGTGGATCCGCAAGATGACGGTGGCGGACCGATTCAGCGACGGTAGGGTGTTTATCGCAGGCGACGCCGCCCATGCGCACCCGCCGAACGGCGGCCTTGGAATGAACACGGGGTTTCAGGATTCGTTCGATCTCGCATGGAAGCTCGCTGCGGTAATCGAAGGCTGGGGCGGACCGCGTCTGCTTGACAGCTATGACATCGAACGGCGACCCGCCAGTGCTAGAGCGGCCCAGGAATCTCTCGCCAACTACTACAGGCTGACAAAGTATCCGCATGAGGGCCAGCTTCTTGCCGAAGGGCACGAGGGCGTCGAGGCCCGCAAGCGGCTTGGCGAGGTTCTCGTTTCCGAGAACGAGAAGGCATGGCATTCGGTTGGGGTTCATCTCGGCTACTGTTACAGTCCGTCGCCCATCATCATTCCTGACGGCACATCTGCTCCGGCCGACGACGTGGTGCATTACACTCCGAGCGCTTCGCCAGGCTGCCGGGCTCCGCATGCCTGGCTCGACGGCGACACGTCGATCCTCGACCTGTTCGGCTCGAACTTCGTCCTTTTGAACTTCGGTGGCCAGGATGTCGAAGCACTCCGCTCATCCGCGTTGGCCTTGGGCATTCCTCTCGAAGTAGCGAAGATCGACAGCATGGAAGCGGCGCAGCTCTACGAGCGCTCGCTCGTTCTCGTCCGCCCGGACGGACATGTGGCGTGGAGGTCGGACGAAGTGCCCGCCGACCCCGTCAGAATGCTCCGCACAGTCACTGGTCATGGCCCGGCGATCTCCGCGCGCCGCGCCTGACCTGCAATCACTCAGATCATCATCGACACGAAAGTGGTGCAGCACATGACTGAATTCGAATATGTCACCGGCGAGCCGGCCAACGCCGGACCTGCCGTTACAGCGCTGAAGCTGAACCCGCCATTCCCGCCGCACGCCATTCCGAAGGGCGCGCAGCCGACGAAGGTCCCAATGGATTTCATGCCGCAGCTTCCGCTCTCGGAGCGCAACCGTCGCTGGGACGGCCTAAGAAAGCGCATGCTCATGGCCGGGGTCGACATGCTGCTGTTCCTGGGCAACGACATCTACTGGGACATGGGCAATTCCAACATCCGCTATGTGGCAAACGCCGCTTTCAAGATGGGCACCCACCTGTCGTTCTTCATGGACAAGGATCCGGTGGTCTGGTCCTTCGTCGCCCACATGAACAGGCCTTACAACTTCCTTCTCTCGGTGCAAGACTGGGTGCAGGACGTCCGTACGGCCCGCGGTCTGGTCGAGATCGCCGCTGACATCGAGGACCGCGGACTGCATCGCGGCCGCATCGGCATCGTGGGTTTCAACTCCACGATCCAGACGACCACCACGCTCCTGAGCGGTGACGTGAAGGCGCTGGAGAAGCTACTCCCCAACGTGGACTTCGTCGACATGACGTGGGCTCTGCAACAGATGCGCATGGTCAAGAGCGAAGTCGAGATCGACGTGATGCGAGAGGCCGGCAAGATCTCCCAGAAGGTGCTCAAGGCGCTGGTGAAGGGTGCAAAACCCGGCCGCCTCGAATGCGAGGTCTACGCGGACATGATCCACGCGCAGATCGCCAACGGCGGCGAGCCGAACATCTTCAATCTGTTCGCGTCAGGTCCGATCGACCACCCAACCGAGGAACTCTGGCACCTGCTGCATGGAATGGATCAGCCCGTCATGCCGAGCAGGCGTCCCCTGAAGGACAATGATCTGATCGTCACCGAGTGGCACACCAAGTACGGCGGCTATCTCGTCCACACGGAATACACCGTCTATGTCGGGGAGAAACCACCGACCGAGCTGACCGACATTTTCAAGGTCTGCGTCGAATCCCTGGACGCAAGTCGGGAGGCGTTCCAGCCCGGAAGGACGCTGCGCGAAGCGTGGGAGGCGATCCGCGCACCAGCGGAAAAGGCGGGTTATGATTTCGTGGAGCTTGGTTTCCACGCAATGGGTCTGGCGTCGCCGGAGTTTCCCACCGTGATCTACAAGCCCGGTTATGGCAGCAACGCCCTGAACGGCAGCAGGATCGGCGACCTAGTTCTCGAGGAAGGCATGTGCTTCGGCAATAACCTCGATTTGTACAATCCGCGCTGGAAATCGGACATCGGCTGCATGTACTCGGACTTCATGGTCGTTAGGCCAGGCGGCGCCGAACTACTGATCAACACGCCCCGCGAGATCGGAATTGGAGGCGAGGCCTAGCCTCAGCTCCAGCGGTCGCTGAGGCAAGAACATCGCCGTTGGTGACCGCGAGGCCAACGGAACGGCAATCGATAGATGGCGGTAGCAATGCCGGAAAACTTTCAGTTCTTCGAAGGGCGGGTAGCGCTTGTCACGGGCGGGGCTTCAGGGATCGGCGAAGCGATCACGAGCAGGCTCGTCGAGCTCGGGGCACGAGTCGCCGTCTGGGATGTCCGGGACGATCTCCTCGAAGCGCTGGCGGCCACGCACGGCGACAGGATCCTGGTCCGGAAGGTCGATGTCGGCGATGTGACGGCAGTCGATGAAGCTGCAGAAGACCTGAGAGGTAAATGGGGCGGTATCGACCATCTCGTTAACAACGCCGGCATCATTGGAAAGCGGATGACCGTAGCCGAGACGGATCGCATCAATCTGGAGCGTGTCCTGACGGTCAATGTGATGAGCGCCTTCCACGTCTCTTCAGCGTTCATCCGGGTTGGCGGCGCAACCAGCCAGCGCTCGATTGTCAATCTTTCATCCACGGCCGCTAGAACTGGCGGCGCGCCAGGATCTATAGCCTACGCGACATCGAAGGGAGCGATAACCTCGTTCACTTACGCGCTCGCCAAGGAACTGTCGCCGGACATCAGAGTGAACGCGGTCGCTCCCGGTATTATCGACACGAAGATCCAAGCGGATGTGTTCGCCGATCTCTCGGACATGGAAACGTTCGCGGCAACCATTCCGCTACGGAGGCTAGGTAGCGCGATGGAGGTTTCCAATGCGGCGGTGTGGCTTCTTTCCGATCAGGCCGCGTATATCACCGGAAGCGTCCTCGACGTAACCGGAGGCCGATAGCGCAAGGCCCCATTTGAATTTACTTGGCGCGTCAAATATTGTCGCTCCACCTATCGCCACCCGGTACGGCATCCGCTTCCCTGTTGAATGGAATGCGAGCAAGGCTCGTTGCGGATCGTTTTTGAGGAGATGACAAGAATGCGAGGAGCGGATCTGCACG
>ERZ778023.4539-NODE-4539-length-11522-cov-4.207727_pt1 | contig 11522 bp, 7 predicted proteins | sample MGYA00375753_ERZ778023 | MGnify/ENA primary metagenome ERZ778023 (study PRJEB29350, sample SAMN05389822) | bioreactor metagenome | isolation source: Ammonium sulfate bioreactor | place: South Africa: University of Cape Town | collected 2014-04-04 ...
ACGTCTCCGAGGAGGCTCTGCAGAACCTCGGACCCGACGGCGTCATCCGCATCGGTGCGGAGGTCAAGCCTGGCAACATCCTCGTCGGCAAGATCACGCCGAAGAGCGAGACCGAACTCGCCCCTGAAGAGCGCCTTCTGCGCGCCATCTTCGGTGAGAAGGCCGCCGACGTTAAGGACACTTCGCTGACCGTGCCCTCCGGCACCTACGGTATCGTCATGGACGTGAAGGTCTCCTCCAAGAAGGAAGTGACCCGCAACAAGATGACGCCGACCGAGTCCAAGCGTCAGCAGAAGATGATCCTCGAGGATTACAAGAAGCGCAAAGATGACCTGCATGAGCAGCTCACCGCCGCGCTCTCCAACATCCTCCTCAACGAGAAGATCCCGCTCGACGTGGTGAATGCCCAGACCGGCGAGATCATCATCCCGGCGAACCGCAAGATCACCAAGCAGCTCCTGCGCAAGCTGGCTGCCGTGTACGATCACGTCGAAATCGACCCGAGCCCGATCCGTAACAAGATCCGCGAGATCATCGGCCAGTACGAGCATCGCTTCGAAGACCTCGAGCGCGAGAAGGAGCAGAACCTCGGCCGCATCGAGAGCGGTGATGACGTCGATCCCGGCATCATCAAGCAGGTGAAGGTCTACATCGCCAGCAAGCGCAAGCTTTCCGTCGGTGACAAGATGGCCGGACGCCACGGTAACAAGGGCGTCGTCGCCAAGATCGTTCCCGAGGAAGACATGCCGTTCCTTTCGGACGGTACCCCGGTGGACATCGTGCTCAACCCGCTCGGCGTGCCGAGCCGAATGAACGTGGGTCAGGTGCTTGAGACGCACCTTGGCGTTGCCGCCAAGGCGCTCGGCTTCAAGGTCGCCACCCCGGTCTTCGACGGTATCCCGGAAGAGAAAATCAAAGAGTATCTCCGCGAAGCCAAGAGCCAGGAGAACTTCACCTGGGTCACCGAAACCGGCAAGTCGACCGTTTACGACGGCCGCACCGGCGATGCCTTCGACCAGCAGGTCGTGGTGGGTTACATTTACATGCTCAAGCTCGGCCACCTGGTTGCCGACAAGATCCACGCTCGTGCGGTCGGACCGTACAGCCTGGTCACCCAACAGCCACTGGGCGGCAAAGCCCAGTACGGTGGTCAGCGCTTCGGAGAAATGGAAGTGTGGGCGCTCGAAGCTTACGGCGCCGCCTACACGCTCCAGGAGCTCCTCACGGTCAAGTCCGACGACGTGCAAGGCCGCACCCGTATTTACGAGTCCATCGTCAAGGGCGACAATTCGCTCGAGGCGGGAACTCCGGAATCCTTCAACGTCCTGATCAAGGAAATGAAGGGCCTGGGCCTCGATGTACGAGTCGGCGGAAGCGAACCTTCCCTCGAAGAATCCGCTGCCTAAGAGACAGCTGAAGTAACGTAGAAAGAATACGAAAGTTACTATGAAAGAAGTCAATATCGGTGAAATCTTCGGCGAGCAGAGGGAGCTTGGGTTCGACGAAGTCGGTATTACCGTCGCCTCTCCGGAAAGCGTTCGCAGCTGGAGCAAAGGCGAGGTCAAGAACCCGGAGACGATCAACTACCGCACGTTCAAGCCGGAAAAAGGCGGCCTGTTCTGCGAGCGTATCTTCGGCCCGACCCGCGACTGGGAGTGCTCGTGCGGCAAGTACAAGCGCATCAAGCACAAGGGCGTGGTCTGCGATCGTTGCGGTGTTGAGGTGACCCTGAGCCGCGTGCGCCGCGAGCGCATGGGCCACATCGATCTCGCCGTGCCGGTTTCGCACATCTGGTTCTACAAGTGCATGCCCTCGCGCATCGGCCTCATGCTCGACATGACCAGCCGCCAGCTCGAGCGCGTCATCTATTACGAGGATTACATCGTCATCGACCCGGGCAGCACGCCGCTCCAGCGTTGCCAGCTGCTCACCGAGGGTGAGTTCCGTGAAGCCGAGGACCAGTACGGTGACGATTTCGTCGCCGGCATGGGCGCCGAGGCCATCCAGAAGCTCCTCGAGCAGACCGACCTGCAGAATCTACACGACGAGATCGAGCAGCAGATGACGGCCACGCGCAGCAAGCAGCTCCGTAAGAAGCTCGCCAAGCGCCTGAAGCTCGTCCAGGGCTTCATGACGTCGAAGACCCGTCCCGAGTGGATGATCCTGAACGTGCTCCCGGTGATCCCTCCGGATCTCCGCCCGCTCGTTCCGCTCGAGGGTGGCCGCTTCGCCACCTCCGATCTCAACGATCTCTATCGCCGCGTCATCAACCGCAACAACCGTCTCAAGACCCTGTTGCAGCTCAAGACGCCCGAGGTCATCATTCGCAACGAAAAGCGCATGCTGCAGGAGGCCGTCGACGCTCTGTTCGACAACGGCCGCCATGGCCGTGCTGTCACCGGTGCGGCGAACCGCCCGCTCAAGTCCCTCAGCGACATGCTCAAGGGCAAGGGTGGACGTTTCCGCCAGAACCTTCTCGGCAAGCGCGTCGACTACTCCGGTCGTTCCGTCATCGTCATCGGTCCTGAGCTCAAGCTCAACCAGTGCGGTCTGCCGAAGAAGATGGCGCTCGTTCTTTTCGAGCCCTTCATCATCCGCCGCCTCAAGGAGCAGGGACACGTCCATACGGTCCGCAGCGCCAAGAAGCTCATCGAGCGCCAGACGCCGGAAGTGTGGGACATCCTCGAAGAGGTGACCAAGGGCCACCCGGTCCTCCTGAACCGTGCTCCGACCCTGCACCGTCTCTCGATCCAGGCTTTCGAGCCGCAGCTCATCGAAGGCGAAGCCATTCGCATTCACCCGCTCGTTTGTACCGCCTACAACGCGGACTTCGACGGTGACCAGATGGCCGTGCACGTTCCGCTCTCGGTCGAGGCCCAGATGGAAGCGCGCATGCTCATGCTCGCGCCGAACAACATCTTCTCGCCGTCCAGCGGCAAGCCGATCACGACGCCTTCACAGGACATTCCTCTCGGCTGCTACTACCTCACGCAGACTCCGCGTGGTGAGAAGGGGGAGAATCGTCTCCCGCTCTTCGCCAACGCCGCCGAGGTGGAACTCGCTCTTTCCGAGGGCGCGGTGGTCACCCACACCCGCATCCGCTACAAGAACCCAAATTTCGGGGGCAAGCCGACTGTTTACGGCAACACCGAGACGAAGATTCTTGAGACCACCGCTGGTCGTGTGATCTTCAACGAGATCTGGCCGCCGGAACTCGGTTTCTACAACAAGGTTTGCGGCAAGAAGCAGCTCTCCGACATTATCTGGCGTTGTTACAAAGCCGTGGGCCAGCAGCGCACGGTCGAGACGCTCGATCGCCTGAAAGAGATGGGCTTCCGCTCCGCCACCAAGGCCGGTATCTCGATCGGTATCACCGACATGATCATCCCGAAAGAGAAGTCTGCTCAGCTCGAGAAGGCTTACCGGGAAATCGCCGAGGTCGAGAAGCAGTATCGCCGCGGTATCATCACCGACGGTGAGCGCAAGAACAAGGTGCAGGACATCTGGACCCACACGGGTGAAGAGCTGGCCAACGCCCTCTTCCGTACCCTGGAGTTCAACGACGGTCGCAAGGATATGAACCCCGTCTTCATGATGGTGGATTCCGGCGCTCGTGGTAACCGCACCCAGGTCAAGCAGCTCGCCGGTATGCGCGGTCTCATGGCCAAGCCCTCGGGCGAAATCATCGAGACGCCGATTATCTCGAACTTCCGCGAAGGTCTCTCCGTGCTCGAGTACTTCATCTCGACCCACGGCGCCCGTAAGGGTCTGGCCGATACGGCGCTCAAGACGGCTGACTCGGGTTACCTGACCCGTAAGCTCGTCGACGCCGCTCAGGACGTCATTATCACCCAGGATGATTGCGGTACCATCAATGGTATCATCGTCCGCCCGATCTATGAAGGCGACGAAGAGGTGGTCAGCCTGTCCACCCGCATCATCGGACGTACCAGCTGTGAAACCGTCAAGGACCCCGTCTCCGGCCAGTCGATTCTCAAGTCGGGCCAGATCATCGACGAGGAAACGGCTGCCGCTCTGGAAAAGATCGGTCTCGAGCAGCTCAAGATCCGCTCGGCCCTGACCTGCGAATCCCGTCGCGGTATCTGCGCGAAGTGCTACGGTCGCAACCTGGCCACTGGCAACATCGTCAAGCTCGGCGAGGCTGTCGGCATCATTGCCGCTCAGTCGATCGGTGAGCCGGGCACTCAGCTCACGATGCGTACGTTCCACGTCGGTGGTACGGCCAGCCAGACCTTCAAGCAGCCCATCATCAAGGCGAAGAACGACGGTATGGTTCGCTTCAACGAACTCAAGGTCGTGGAAACGACCGAGAACAACTACGTCGTTCTCAACAAGAACGGTACGGTCAGCGTGCACAGCAAGGACGGCCGCGAACTAGAGAGCTACAACATCGTTGTCGGTTCCGTGATCGCTATCGCCGACGGCGCCTCGGTCAAGAAGGGTGAGACCTTCATCCAGTGGGACCCGTACAACGTGCCGATCATCACCGAAAAGGGCGGCAAGGTCGAGTTCCGCGACATGATCCCGGGCGTCACCGTCCGCAAGGAGGTCGACGAAGCCACCGGCGTCATGGGCACCGTCGTCATCGAACACAAGGAAGATCTGCACCCGCAGATCGTCATCGTGGACGATGCCAAGGAAGTCCTGGCCAGCTACTCGATCCCGGCCGGTGCTCACATCGAAGTGAAGGAGAACGGAAAAATCTCCGCCGGCACCCGTCTTGCGCGTACTCCGCGTAAGATCGCCAAGACCAAAGACATTACGGGTGGTCTCCCGCGCGTGGCCGAGCTATTCGAGGCCCGCCGTCCGAAGGACGCAGCGGAGATCGCCAAGATTGACGGTATCGTCGACATCGGCGGCACCGTCCGCGGCAAGCGCCGTCTGCTCGTTCGCGATCAGGCGACTGGCGCCGAAGAGGAGCACCTGATTCCTCTCGCCAAGCACATCATCGTCTTCAAGGGCGATTTTGTGAAGAAAGGCCAGCAGCTTACCGAGGGGCCTGTCGTACCCCACGAAATCCTCGAGGTCTGTGGACCCCAGGAACTCCAGGAGCATCTGCTCAACGAGGTCCAGGAGGTTTACCGTCTCCAGGGTGTCGAAATTAACGACAAACACATCGAAATCATCGTTCGCCAGATGCTTCGCAAGGTGAAGATCACCGATCCCGGTGATACCAGCCTGCTGTGGGGCGATCAGGTCGACCGCCTTGAGTTCGATGCTGAGAACGAGCGCGTCGTCGAGAAGGGCGGTAAACCCGCCGAAGCCAGCCCGGTGCTCCTTGGTATCACCAAGGCGTCGCTGGAGACCGACAGCTTCATCTCGGCAGCCTCCTTCCAGGACACGACCCGGGTACTCACCGAAGCCGCTACACTCGGCAAGGTGGACCGTCTGCGCGGGTTCAAAGAAAATGTCATCATGGGCCATCTCATTCCGGCTGGTACGGGCTTCCCAACCAATCGCGAAATCGATATCGTCCATATCGGGGATGCTCTGCAGACAGACCCCGAACCGCAGCAAGCCGCGAGCTAACCCAAAACCATGCCCTCTCCTAACGTCGAATCAATGACCGAACTCCTGGAAGCCGGGGTCCATTACGGACACCAGACCAAACGATGGAATCCCAAAATGAAGGATTTCATCCTCGAAGAGAAAAACTCCATTTACATCATCGACCTGTCGATCACGGTGGACCAGCTCGCGAAGGCGGCTGCTTTCCTCGGCGACATCGTGAAGGGAAATGGCAAGGTCCTCTTCGTCGGAACCAAGAAGCAGGCCCAGGAAGCTGTCAAGGAAGCCGCTGAGGCGACCGGTCAGTTCTTCGTCAACCAGCGCTGGCTGGGTGGAACGCTCACCAACCTGCAGACCATCCGCCGCAGCGTCGGCCGTCTCCGCGAGTTCCAGGAACTCGAGAAGACCCAGACCTTTGCCCGCATGAACAAGGCAGAGGCCTCGGCTCTCCGCCGAGAAGCCACCAAGCTTCATCGCAACCTCGAAGGCGTCCTCAACATGGAGCGCCTCCCGGACGCGATCGTCATCATCGACACCAACCGCGAGAGCATCGCCGTGGCCGAGGCCGCGCGCCTGAAGATCCCGGTGGTGGCCATCGTTGATACGAACTGCGACCCCGAGAAGATCGACTACCCGATCGCCGGCAACGACGACGCCATCCGCTCGATCCGCGTGATCCTGCAGAAACTGGTGGACGCCATCGTCCAGGCCAAGGGTGTTCGTGGCAAGGTTGCCGCTCCGGCTGCAACGGCCAACGAGCTCGAAGCCGTCTCGGAATAATCCAGGTTCCAACTCCGATTTCTCGCAGGGCCGGAAAAAGAACTTTTCCGGCCCTCTTGATTTCGGCACTCTCTCCGTTCCTCTTTATACACACATTTTTTGACTCATGGCTGATATATCTCCCGCACTCGTAAAAGAACTCCGCGAAAAGACCAACGCGGGGATGATGGATTGTAAGAAGGCGCTCACCGAGACGGCGGGCGATCTGGTCAAGGCTGAGGAATACCTTCGCAAGAAGGGCATCGCCAGCGCTGGCAAGAAGGCCTCCCGCGTGGCCAAGGAAGGCATCGTCGCCTCCTACATCCACCTTCAGGGCAAAGTCGGCGTGCTCGTCGAGATCAACTGCGAAACCGACTTCGTGGCCAAGAACGAGATCTTCCGCGAGTTCGTGAAGGACATCACGCTGCACATCGCTGCGGCCAGCCCGCTTTACGTCTCCCGTGACCAGGTGCCCGGCGCCCTCCTCGAAGCCGAGCGTCGCATCTACGCCGCCCAGGTGACCGGCAAGCCGGAGAACATCGTGGAGAAGATCGTCGACGGCAAGATCGACAAATTCTACGGCACGCTCTGCCTCCTCGAGCAGGCTTTCATCAAGAACCCCGACCTCACGATCAAGGATTACGTGAATTCCAAGATCGCCGAGCTCGGCGAGAATATCGTCATCCGCCGCTTCACCCGCTATCTGGTGGGCGAAGAGCTCGCGGGTGAGGCTCAGGCCGAAGCTCCGGCGGAAGCCTGAGACTCGCTGTTGTCTTTCAAGGCGCTTCCCGATTCGTCGGGGAGCGCCTTTTTCTTTGTCAGGATCGGCGCAGTTGCCTCAGGCGCTGGTCGAGTTCCCGCCCGGCGAAGTCGATTTCTTCGCGCAGTTGATGGGCGGACATGGAGGTCGCGCCAAAGCTCTCGACGGTCGTGCGCTCGAGGATGTCATCCGTCGCCACGGTGACATCATATTCCTGGGCGTACTTGGCTGTGAGACGTTCGATGATGGAGTCCGCCGTCTGGTCGGCCTTGGAGTAGAAAATCTGGATGCCGTCGCCTTTGGATTCTTCGGAAGCTTTGACTCCCGTTCCGTCGAAGACCACGGCCACATGCCAGTCGCTGTTATCCTGCAGGCCGGTGAGCATTTTCACCAGAGTCTCCCGCGCGACGACGCCGCGCTTGGCGTGTTGAAGGGTCAGGTCGGGCCACTGAAAAATCATGCTATGACCGTCAACAATAAGCACACGCGGTTTCATAGGAGGAAAAGGGTTCGGGAGAACTTACCTTCAAATGACTTTTGGCGAAAGGGCTGAGCGTCAAAAATTCTCGCAGGTTGCAAAAGATGCCGGGGTGGGGTACAGGAAAAGGGTGAACGCAATCCGACAGTCGCGGCTGATCAAGCTGACGGCATTTTGTTGTCTCGGGTTGGCGTGGCTCGTGGCCAGTAATCACTGTGCTTGGGCGGCGATCATCGATTCCGCTGCGAAGCATCACGAACAGCGCGTCTGCTGCTCTCACAATACCGAATCCAAAAAATCTCCCGTTCAGGAATCAACCGCCTGCTGCACGGCGCTAATCGCTCCGGTTCCTGCGACCTTGCACGCTACGGAGGCTCTTTTGCTGGCGGGTCCTGTGGACTTTGGTCCGATGATTTCTTTGGAATGTCCGGAGTTCGGCGCTGCTCCCGTCGTGCTGGAGTATTCCTCCGGTCCGCCCGGTCTGTCCCTCTGGACCAGTCTTGTTTTCAAACGGAGCATGCCTGCGCATGCGCCGCCCCATGTCGTTGCCTGAAGCGATCCCTCGCAGAACGCCTCTGTATTCATCCGGCAAGGCCGGTATCTCGCAACGCGTAAACAAAACAACGACATGAAATTTCTGACCTTACTCGCAACGATCCTCGCTCCGCTCGGCCTCAAGGCCGCAGACGCCAAACCCGCTTATCCCCTGACGACCTGCATCGTCTCTGGTGAAAAGCTCGGAGGCATGGGCGCTCCCTACGTCTTCACCTATGAAGGCCGGGAGATCCAGCTCTGCTGTGAGCACTGCAAAGCCACGTTCGAAAAGGACCCGGCGAAGTACCTGAAGGTGCTCGATAACGCGGGAAAGACGCACTAACCGTCGCCCGGCGACTATCTGTATCATTGCGTTCCCGGCGTGTATTGACGCGCCGGGGCGCTTACCTACGAGGATTTGAGGATGAGCGATCACCAGCATCATTGCTGCGGTCACAAGGAACCGTCGCGCCCAGCGCCAACGGAACCTTCGAGCGCAGTACCACCCGACGCAACGAACGACCCCGAGCCCGATCGTAAGGCGCATAGCTGCTGCGGCGGGCACAAGGCACGCCACGCCCCTGCGCAATCATCGGCCGCGCCGTATATCTGTCCGATGTGCCCGGGTGTGGAATCGGATAAACCCGGAGCCTGCCCGAAATGCGGGATGGCCTTGGAGCGAAACCTGGCTGTACCGCTGCCCGGAGCGAAGACGGGTTACACCTGCCCGATGCATCCCGAGGTGCATAGCGAGACGCCGGGAAGCTGCCCGATCTGCGGGATGGCGCTTGAGCCGGTGGCCGCGTCGGCGGGGGAAGCGGAGGACCCGGAGTTACGCGATATGCGTCGCAGGTTCTGGATCGGCCTGCCGCTGGCGGCGATCGTGTTTCTGCTCGCTATGAGTGAGCATATCCCGGGCTTTCATCCTCTATCGGGTACGGTGTCGGCCTGGGTGCAGTTCGTCCTCAGTACGCCGGTTGTCCTCTGGTGCGGCTGGCCGTTCTTTGAGCGGGGGGCGCGGTCGCTCGTTTCGCGGCATTTCAACATGTTCACCCTTATCGCGCTGGGCACCGGGGCGGCATGGCTTTTCAGCGTCGCCTCGCTGCTGCTGCAGGGACTGCTGCCCGGCCATGCGGGGCACGGCGGTGCGCCGATCGTGTATTTCGAGGCGGCGGCGGTGATCATCATTCTGGTGCTGCTCGGTCAGGTGCTGGAGTTGCGCGCTCGGGCGGGTACGGGCGATGCCATCCGGGCTTTGCTCAAGCTGGCGCCCAGGACGGCGCATCGTGTCGGTGACGCCGGGGAGGAGGATATTGACTTATCCCTCGTCCGGGCCGGTGATCGCCTGCGCATCCGGCCGGGCGAGAGTGTGCCGGTTGATGGCATAGTCCTTGAGGGTTCTTCCTCTGTGGACGAATCCATGATCACCGGCGAGTCGCTGCCAGTAGAGAAATCCGAAGGGGCTGCGGTAACCGGAGGTACCATCAATGGCAGTGGCAGCCTCCTCATGGAAGCGAAGCATGTCGGTAATGAAACCGTGCTCGCCCGCATCGTGCAGATGGTGGCCGAGGCGCAGCGCAGTCGTGCGCCGATCCAGCGTCTGGCGGATCAGGTGGCGGGGTGGTTTGTCCCGGCGGTTCTGGCCGTTTCCGCAGTGACGTTTCTCGTCTGGTGGCTCGTCGGTCCGGCTCCCGCGCTGGCCTTTGCCGTGGTGAATGCCGTGGCCGTGCTCATCATCGCCTGCCCCTGTGCGCTCGGGCTGGCCACGCCCATGTCGATCATGGTGGCGGTCGGTAGAGGAGCGGGGATGGGCGTGCTCGTCAAGGACGCCGAGGCTCTCGAAACCTTGAGCAAGGTGGATTACCTTGTCCTCGACAAGACGGGAACGATTACCGAGGGAAAGCCTGCGGTTGTCGCCGTAAAGACCTTCCCGGGGCAGGCGGAGGAGGATGTGCTCAAGCTCGCCGCAACCTTGGAAGCCCGAAGCGAACACCCGCTCGGGCGTGCCGTGGTGGAGGCTGCCAAAAACCGCAACCTGAGCGTCGAAGAGCCGGAGGATTTCTCCGCTGTGACGGGAGGGGGCGTACAGGGGCAATGGAATGGCTTGATGATTGCCGTCGGTTCCCTCGATTTCGTCGAGTCAGTTGGTGCGAAGGCCGATGCTGTGCTCGATGCGGAAGCCGTGGCTTGGCGGAAAAAGGGCAGCACGGTGGTCTGGGTTGCATCCGGCGATAAGATTCTAGGTTTTCTCGCCATTGCGGATCGGGTCAAAGCCACGAGCGCCGAGGCTATCGCCCGGCTGCATGAGCTTGGCCTGAAGATCGTCATGCTGACGGGCGATCATGCCGATACCGCCAGTCATATCGCGGGTCAGGTGAAAATCGACACGGTCATTGCCGAGGTCACGCCGGAGAGTAAGCGCGATGCGATAGCGAAGCTCCAGACGGAAGGGCATCGTGTCGCCATGGCGGGAGACGGCGTCAATGATGCGCCGGGACTGGCCGCGGCCACCGTGCGTATTGCCATGGGTACGGGTGCTGACGTGGCCATCGCGAGCGCGGGAATCACGCTGGTCAAAGGCGACCTGCTGGGAATCGTCAATGCGATCTCGTTGAGCAAGGCGACTCTGTCGAACATCCGGCAGAATCTCACCTTTGCCTTTCTCTACAATACGCTGGGAGTGCCGATTGCCGCCGGGGTGCTTTACCCCGTCTTTGGCCTGCTGCTGAGTCCCATCGTCGCCAGTGCGGCGATGTCTCTGAGCAGCGTGTCCGTCATTACCAACGCCCTGCGCCTGCGGAGGATCAAGCTATGAGAACGGTCACGCTTCTTTTATGCGCGGTGTTGCTGGCGGCCTGCAACAAGGCCCCGCAGGAAACGCGCAAGATCAAGATGTACCAGAGTCCAATGCATCCGTGGATCACCTCGGACAAGCCGGGAAACTGCACCATTTGCGGGATGAAGCTCGTCCCGGTCTATGAGGGCGACGAGGTGATGAGCGGGGATAAAAACCTGATCAGCCTGCATGACTCCTCCGTAGCGGCGCTCAGTGTTGCCACTGCGCCGGTGCAGCGGGAGATGATGACGAAGAACCTGCGGTTCACCGGCATCCTGGAGGACGATGAGAATATTCATCGGGTCATCGCCGCCTTTTATGACGGGCGTATCGATCGCGTGTATGTTCAGCATGTCGGCGAGTACATCGAGAAGGGCAAGCCGCTTGCCGCCATCTATAGCCCGGAACTGCTCTACATCGTCCGGGAATATCAGAACGCCATGCGGGGAGGGGATCAGTCTGTGGCCAGAAACTCCGCCCAGAGGCTCGTACAGTATGGACTCAGCCCGGAGCAACTGGCTGGCCTGGCGAAGACGCCCGAGGCGGTTTATACCATCGACCTTCTCGCGCCGATCAGCGGCACGGGGGTGACGAAAAAGGCCTACCTGGGGCAGTTTATCAAAACT
>ERZ778023.4541-NODE-4541-length-11510-cov-3.778263_pt1 | contig 11510 bp, 9 predicted proteins | sample MGYA00375753_ERZ778023 | MGnify/ENA primary metagenome ERZ778023 (study PRJEB29350, sample SAMN05389822) | bioreactor metagenome | isolation source: Ammonium sulfate bioreactor | place: South Africa: University of Cape Town | collected 2014-04-04 ...
CACGGCTTCGCCGCCTGCGGCGTCGACGACAAGGCCGCGCTCAAGGGCGAGATCATGCCGAATATCGGCATCATCACCGCCTATAACGACATGCTCTCCGCGCACCAGCCCTACGAGACCTATCCCGAGGTCATCCGCGCGGCGGCGCGCGAGGCGGGCGGCATCGCTCAGGTCGCGGGCGGCGTTCCGGCCATGTGCGACGGCGTCACCCAGGGCCAGACCGGCATGGAGCTGTCGCTGTTCTCGCGCGACGCCATCGCCATGGCGGCGGCCGTCGGCCTGTCGCACAACATGTTCGACGCGGCGATGTTTCTCGGCATCTGCGACAAGATCGTACCGGGCTTGATGATCGCCGCGCTCTCCTTCGGCCATATCCCGACGGTATTCGTGCCGGCGGGGCCGATGACCACGGGTCTGCCGAACGGCGAGAAGGCGCGCATCCGCCAGCTCTATGCCGAGGGCAAGGTCGGCCGCGCCGAGCTGCTGGAAGCCGAGAGTGCGTCCTATCACGGGCCGGGCACCTGCACCTTCTACGGCACCGCCAACACCAACCAGATGATGATGGAGATCATGGGCCTGCATCTGCCCGGCTCCTCCTTCGTCAATCCGAACACGCCGCTGCGCGAGGCGCTGACCAAGGCGGCGACGAAGCGCGCGCTCGCCATCACCGCGCTCGGCAACGAGTTCACGCCGATCGGCGAGATCGTCGACGAGAAGGTGATCGTCAACGGCGTCGTCGGTCTGAACGCCACCGGCGGCTCGACCAATCACACCATGCACATGGTCGCGATCGCCAAGGCCGCCGGCATCCAGCTGACCTGGGACGATTTCTCCGACATCTCGGATACGGTCCCGCTGCTCGCCCGCGTCTATCCGAACGGCCTCGCCGACGTGAACCATTTCCACGCGGCCGGCGGCATGAGCTTCCTGATCCGCGAGCTGCTCGGCGCCGGCTATCTGCACGAGGACGTGAAGACGGTCTGGGGCCACGGGCTTGCCGCCTATACGAGCGAGCCGAAGCTCGGCGAAGGCGGTGCCGTGGTCTGGGGCGAGGGCGCCACCGAAAGCCTCGACGAAAAGATCCTGGCGCCGGTCGCCAAGGCCTTCGCGCCGAATGGCGGCCTCAAGGTGCTCTCCGGCAATCTCGGCCGCGCCGTGATCAAGGTCTCGGCCGTCAAGCCGGACCGCCATGTGATCGAGGCGCCGGCCAAGGTGTTCGAGACGCAGGACGGCCTGCTCGCCGCGTTCAAGGCGGGCGAGCTCACCGGCGATTTCGTCGCGGTAATCCGCTTCCAGGGCCCCAAGGCCAATGGCATGCCGGAACTGCACAAGCTGACGCCGACGCTCGGCATCCTCCAGGACCGCGGCCAGCGCGTCGCGCTCCTGACGGACGGCCGCATGTCCGGCGCTTCAGGCAAGGTGCCGGCGGCCATCCATGTGACGCCGGAAGCCGTCGCCGGCGGTCCGATCGCCAGGATTCGCGACGGCGACATGATCCGGCTCGATGCCGTCACCGGCAAGCTCGACGTGCTGGTCGATCCGGCCGAATTCGCCGCGCGCCTGCCCTCCAAGCCCGATCTCGCCGAGAACGAGCACGGCATGGGCCGCGAATTGTTCGCCATGTTCCGCGCCCATGCGACGGCGGCCGAGAGCGGCGCGGGCGTCTTCTGACGAAACTGCCCAGCCGCGCCAGATGAGCATGAGCTTGCCAATACACGACCAAGTTAGTCGTGTATTGGGTTGAATAGACCGCCGAGATCGGGCCGCACTTCCGAACGTTTACCGGCGGAAACCAAGGACTAAGCGCGAGACGCAGCTTTCGCCGCCGGCAAGCGCGACTGCGCGGCCGCGTGGGCCTGCGAAGGATTATTTTCCAATCGGACGGTCGAGATTGGAAGCTGCTTGGTGGCGGGCGGGGGTCAGTTTCTTTAGAAGCTTGTGACGGTTCCAACTTGGCCCGCCCCCGGGCCCGTCCGGAGACATGCGATGGCCGCTGCCCATCGAAGGCTGTCGACCTTCCCCGCCTTCCACAAGGTGGAGGGAAGGCGCGTCGTCGTCGCCGGCGGCGGTGAAGCGGCTGCCGCGAAGCTGCGCCTGCTCGCCGAGACCAGCGCCGTCCCGTTCGTGTTCGCCCCGCGCCTCGACGCAGAGGCCGCAGAGGTCGTCGCCTCCGGCGGTGTCGTGCATGTCGCCCGCTGGCCGGGCGCGGCGGATCTCGCCGGTGCGGCTCTCTTCTTCGCGGCAAGCGGCGAGGCGGAACGCGACCGTGCCCTTGCCGGCATCGGCCGCGAGGCCGGCGTGCCGGTCAATGTCGTCGACCGGCCGGACCTTTGCGATTTCTACGTCCCCGCCATCGTCAATCGCGCCCCGCTCGCGATCGCGATCTCGACCGAGGGGACGGGTCCGGTGCTCGCCCGCCATGTCCGCGCGCGAATCGAGGCGATGCTGGCCCCGGCGATCGGCGATCTCGCGGCGCTGGCGGAGAGCCTCCGCGAGCGCGTCGCGGCGCAGATTACGGGCACCGAGGCGCGCCGCCGCTTCTGGGCGCATTTCTTCTCCGGCCCGACCGCGGCCAAGGTGCTCGCCGGACGGATCGCCGAAGGCCATGCCGAGGCGGCCGACGCGATCGACAGCGCCGCCACGGCGACCCTCGCCGGCCATGTCAGCCTGGTCGGTGCCGGTCCCGGCGCCGAGGACCTTCTGACGCTGCGCGCCCAGCGCCTGCTGCAGGAGGCGGATGTCATCGTCTATGACAAGCTCGTCCCCGATGCGGTGGTCGCCATGGGCCGGCGCGATGCGCTCAGGATCTATGTCGGCAAGTCGAAGGGCGCGCATGCGGCCAGCCAGGACGAGATCAACGAAATCCTGATCCGCGAGGCGCGCGACGGACGCCGCGTGGTCCGCCTCAAATCGGGCGACCCGCTGATTTTCGGCCGGGCCGGCGAGGAGATGGCGGCGCTCAAGGCGGCCGGCATATCGTTCGACATCGTGCCCGGCGTGACCGCGGCGATCGCCGCCGCTGCCGATTTCGCGATTCCGCTGACGCTGCGCGACGTCGCCTCGAGCTTCGTCATGGCGACCGGCCACGACATGCGCGGCGACACGCTGCCCGATTGGGCTGGTCTCGCGCTCTCCGGCGCCACGGTCGCCGTCTATATGGGCCGCAGCGTCGCTGCCCGCGTCGCGGCGCGCCTGATCGAGGCCGGGCTCGCGCCGTCGCCCCCGGTCGCGGTGATCGAGAATGCCTCGCGGGAGGATCGCAAGGCCTATGCGGGCCGCCTCGACGAACTCGCCGCAGTCGCCGGCAAGGGCGATGTGGACGGCCCCGCCGTCATCATCGTCGGCAAGGTGATCGCCGAGAGCGCGCTCGGCACCGCGCCGCTGCCGCTCGCGGCGCTGGCGGCCTGACGGAGCGGGACATGAGCCAGAAGATCATCACGGCCAACAATCTCGGCGACGGGCTCGTCGTCTTCCTCGACGCCTCCGGCGGCTGGACCACGGAGATCGCCGAATCCCGCATTATCGGCACGGGCGAACTGGACGAGGCGCTCGCCTATGCCAAGGCGCAGCACGATGCGCAGATCGTCGTCGAGCCCTATGAGATCGACGTCGAGCTGCATCCCGACGCCGGCATTCCCGTTCCCCTGCGCCTCCGCGAGCGCATTCGTGCCGCCAAGGGCCCGACCGTCGCCTATGGCGAGGCGGAACTGGCCGAGCGCGCCGCCCTCCCCACCGCAGCTTCCGCGAGCCGCTGATGTACCGCTACGACGAATTCGACCATGACTTCGTGCAGGCTCGCGTCGCGCAGTTCCGCGACCAGGTCGAGCGCCGCGTCGGCGGAGAGCTGACCGAAGACCAGTTCAAGCCGCTGCGCCTGCAGAACGGCGTCTATCTGCAGCTGCACGCCTATATGCTGCGCATCGCGGTGCCGTATGGCACGCTGAACGGCCAGCAGATGCGCCGCCTCGCCCATGTCGCGCGCCGCTATGACCGCGGCTACGGCCACTTCACCACCCGCCAGAACCTGCAGTTCAACTGGCCGAAGCTCTCGGACATCCCGGATATCCTTAGCGAACTCGCCGAGGTCGAGATGCACGCCATCCAGACCTCGGGCAACTGCATCCGCAACGTCACCGCCGACCATTTCGCTGGCGCGGCGGCGGATGAGGTCGACGATCCCCGTCCCTATGCCGAGATCCTCCGGCAATGGTCGTCGCTGCACCCCGAATTCCTGTTCCTGCCGCGCAAGTTCAAGGTCGCCGTCACCGGCGCCGACCGCGACCGCGCCGCCATCCAGGTGCACGATATCGGCCTGCAGCTGAAGCGCGACGCGGCGGGGCGCATCGGTTTCGCCGTCTATGTCGGCGGCGGTCAGGGCCGCACGCCGATGGTGGCCAAGAAGATCCGCGACTTCCTGCCCGAGGAGGATCTCCTCTCCTATTGCGAGGCGATCCTCCGCGTCTACAACCTCTCCGGCCGGCGCGACAACAAGTACAAGGCGCGCATCAAGATCCTCGTCCACGAGACGGGCGCCGAGGAGATCACGCGCCGGGTCGAAGAGGAATGGGAGCGGATCAAGGATGGTGTGCTTCGCTTGCCCGCCGAGGAAGTCGAGCGCATCCGCGCCTATTTCGCACTGCCCGCCGATCTGGCGCCGCGCGCCGCCGACCCTTCGCTCGCCGCAGCACGCGCGGCGGACCCGGACTTCGATGCCTTCGTCGCCCGCAACACCCATCCCCATCGCGTTCCCGGCCATGTCTCGGTCACGGTGTCGCTGAAGGCGATCGGCGGGACGCCGGGCGACGCGACGGCCGACCAGATGGATGCCGTCGCGGCCATCGCCGAGCGCTTCGGTCATGACGAGATCCGCGTCAGCCACGAGCAGAACCTGATCCTGCCGCATGTGGCGGAGACGGACCTCCGCGCCGTCTATGATGGCCTTGTCGCCGCGGAGCTGGCGACCGCGAATGCCGGCTTCATCACCGACATCATCGCCTGCCCCGGCCTCGATTATTGCGCGCTCGCCAATGCCCGCTCGATCCCCGTGGCGCAGCGCATCTCGCAGCGCTTCGGCGACATCGCCCGCCAGCGCGAGATCGGCGATCTGAAGATCAAGATCTCCGGCTGCATCAATGCCTGCGGCCATCACCATGTCGGCCATATCGGCATTCTCGGCGTCGAGAAGAAGGGCGAGGAATTCTACCAGATCTCGCTCGGCGGCTCGGGCGACGAGAACGCCGCGATCGGCGAGATCATCGGGCGCGGCTTCTCGACGGAGGAGATCGTCGACGCGGTGGAGACGCTCGTCGACACCTATCTGGCGCATCGCAGCAGGCCGGAGGAGAGCTTCCTCGACACCTATCGCCGCCTCGGGCAGGCCCCGTTCAAGGAGGCGCTCTATGGCGCGGCTTGACGCCGTCGACACGGCCGCGGGCATCGGCGAAATCCTGCCGCCCTTCGATCACGAGAATGCCGGCATCGCCGAGGCGGCCGAACTCAGCGCCCGTTTCGCCGACCGCCCGGCGCGCGACGTGATCGCCTATGCCCTCTTCGAGCGCTTTGCGGGACGCATCGCGCTCGTCTCCTCCTTCGGCGCCGAATCGGCCGTGCTGCTGCATCTCGTCGCCTCGGTCGACCGCTCGGTTCCGGTCGTCTTCATCGACACGCTGCGCCTGTTCCCGGAAACGCTCGCCTATCGCGACACGCTGGTCGATCGGCTCGGCCTCACCGACATGCGCACGATCACGCCCGCCGAGGCGACGATCGCGGCGCAGGATCGCTACAAGGCGCTGTGGATGACGAATGCCGACGCCTGCTGCCAGATCCGCAAGACGGAGCCGCTCAATCGCGCGCTCGAAGGCTTCGACGCCTGGTTCACGGGCCGCAAGCGCTTCCAGGCGGCGACGCGGGCGGCGATCGGCTATTTCGAACGCGACGGCGCGCGCATGAAGGTCAATCCGCTGGCCAACTGGTCGTCGGCGGATCTGAAGGCCTATCTGGCCGAACACGATCTGCCGCGCCATCCCCTGGTCGCCGAGGGCTACCCCTCGATCGGCTGCGCCCCCTGCACCTCCAAGGTGAAGCCGGGCGAGGACGAGCGCGCCGGGCGCTGGCGCGGTCTCGACAAGGTCGAATGCGGCATACATCTGGGCGAGACGGACGGCAGCGGCATCTGATGGCTCTCTGGAAAAACGGCAGTTTCGTCGCGGACCGCTTCCGCCATGTCGCCGATGACGACGCGATCGGCGCCGACGAGGCCGTCATCGTCTCGCTCGAACGCTTCCGCGCCGAACGCGAGGCGCTGCTCGCCCGTTCCGCGCCGCTTGGCGTGCGGATCGAGCCGGGCAGCGACTGGGCCGGCATCGTGCAGGACCTGCCGCGTCTCGCCGTGATCGCAGCCTCGCTGCCGAAATTCGCCGATGGCCGCGCCTTCTCGATCGGCCGCCTGCTGCGCGAGCGCGACGGCTTCGCGGGCGAGCTCCGCGCCATCGGCGCTTTCTTCCTCGACCAGATCCCGTTTCTGAAGCGCGTCGGCTTCGACGCTTTCGAGACGGAGGATCCGCTGGTATTGAAGGGGCTTCAGGAAGGACGCTGGCCGGAGGTGAAGGAATATCTCCAACCGGTCGGCGGAGCGGGCGAGATCCCGGCCGGCACGCGGCCCTTTGCGCGCCGCCCGGCCGGCTCGACCGGCGAGCAACGGAATCAGGAATGAAGCTCTTCGTAACCGACCACAAGGGTGTCGAGCACGAGCTCGAGGCGCTCGAAGGCTGGCGCGTGATGGAGGTGATCCGCGACTGGGACATCGGCATCAAGGCCGAATGCGGCGGCGCGCTCGCCTGCGCGACCTGCCATGTCTATGTCGACCCGGACTGGGTCGACCGGTTGATCCCGATGAGCGAGGAGGAGGAGGAACGGCTCGACGACGCCATGCTGGTGAAGTCGAATTCGCGCCTGTCCTGCCAGATCCTGATGACCGACGAACTCGACGGCCTCGTGGTGCGCCTCGCCCCCGGCAGCGAGCCCGACGATACGGTCGCCAAGGTCGCCTGATCCCGGACTTCGGCCGCCGGCCGAGCTGCATCGCACCCTGTCAGGACCCGCCGGATTTCTCCGCGCGGCTGATTGCGCGCCGTCTCTCCGCGATCAGGGCCACCGTCAGGACCGCGTGCAGCAGGACGGCCGGCCAGAGCAGCGGACCACTCGCTGCGCCCGTCAGGCCGCAAAAGGCGAGATAGAGCGCCGCGAGGGCGCCATAGGTCACCATGCCGGCACGCGGCGGACCCGGCCAGCAGGCGACCGCGAGACCGAGAAGCGCGATGCCGGCGACGCCCGCGACCGGCACCGCGACGCCGGTCAAGGGTTGGCCGAGCAGCAGGCGCCCGACGGCCGAGGGCACAGCGAGCAGCGCCAGGCCCGTCGCAGCCTCGGCGATGGCAGCAGCGATCAGCAGACGCCTCATCGGATCAGCCCCTCGATCATCGCGTCATCCTTTGACGCCCGCTATGGCTTGGCCGGCGCCTCGTCGGGATGCAGGCTGACCGTCAGATGGTCGATCGTGCCCGTGAAGCGGAACGGCGACTCGTAGCGATCCTCGACCAGCGCCACGCCCGTGCGGGTATCGAGGCCGACATCGAAGGTCTCATCCTCGGGGAAGGTGACCGGCGTCGTGTGATCGAGCGTGTTGCGCGCGACTTCCTTGCCGTCCACGGACAGAACGCCCGTGCCGCCCTTGCCGAGGCCGGGCTCGTCCGACTTGAAATCGAAGACGATGGTGTGCTTGCCGGGCTCGAGCTGCGGCCCCTCCCAGATCGTGCGCTTCAGGTCGAGCAGATTGTAGAGGAAGATCACCTTGCCGCGGCCGATGCCGAAATCACCCTTGCTGAGATAGAGGCCATAGCCGCCGAACCGGCCACCCTCGGTGACGATCATGCCCTCGGCGCCGCCGTCGGGAATCTCGACATCCGCCGTGATGGTGTAGGACTTGTTCAGGATGCTCGGCGCCGCGCTGGCCGGAACGCCGCTGAGCGCGCCGGAATAGGTGAACTCCGTCTGGCCGGCCGTCAGGCTCGGGCGCGGCGTATTCCAGCGCGCGAGCGTCGAATTGTCGAGCGGCAGGACGTTGTATTTCGCAGCCTCGGCATAGAACAGCGCCTGCATTTCCTTGACCTTGTCCGGCATCTGCGCCGCCAGATCGTCGAACTGGGTCGGGTCCTTGTCGACGTTGTAGAGTTCCCAATTGTAGCCGGTGATGACATCGGGCGGCGTCTTGGTGCTGAGCTCCCAGGGCAGCGTCACCGGCGTCGTCGCCGCGACCCAGCCATTGTGAAAGATCGCGCGGTTGCCAAGCATCTCGAAATACTGCGTGGTGTGATGCGTCGGCGCGTCGGCGTTGGCCTTGTCCCAGGTATAGGCCATGCTCGTGCCCTCGATCGGCTTCTGCACGATGCCATCGATGGCGGCGGGCGCCGGAATGCCGGTGGCGTCGAGAATGGTCGGCACGATGTCGATCACATGCGCAAACTGCCGGCGGATGCCGCCGCCCTCGGGGATATGGCCCGGCCACGCCATGGCGACGCCCTGCGCCGTGCCGCCGAAATGAGACGGCACCTGCTTGACCCATTTGAAGGGCGTATCCATCGCCCACGCCCAGCCGGCCGCGAAATGCGGGAAGGTGCGCTCCGAACCCCAGAACGGATACCAGAGATACTGGTCCTTCACCGGCACGGAAACGCCGTTGAAGGTCGTGAACTCGTTCGGCGTGCCGTTGAGCATGCCCTCGGCGGAGGCGCCATTGTCGCCGCCGATATAGATGATCAGCGTATTGTCGAGTTCGCCGAGATCATCGACCGCCTGGATGACGCGGCCGATCTCATGGTCGGCATAGGCGAGATAGGCGCCGTAGACGTCCGCCTGGCGAACGAACAGCTTCTTCGATTCCAGATCGAGCGAATCCCAGCTCGGCAGCGTGTCGGGCCAGGGCGTCAGCTTGGCATTCGCCGGCATGATGCCGAGCCGCTTCTGGTTGGCGAAGATCGTCTCGCGCAGCGTGTTCCAGCCCGCGTCGAAGAGGTGCATGGCGCTGATCTTCTTGACCCATTCCTCCGTCGGATGATGCGGAGCATGGGTTGCGCCCGGCACGTAGTAGACGAACCAGGGCTTGCCCGGCGCGATCTCCTTCAGTTGCTTCACATGCTGGATCGCCTCGTCGGCCATTGCCGTCTCAAGGTTCCAGCCGGGATTGCCTTCGAACGGATAGATCGCCGTCGTGTTGCGGAAGAGGTTGGGCTGCCACTGGCTCGCATCGCCGCCGACGAAGCCGTAGAAATAGTCGAAGCCCATGCCGTTCGGCCACTGGTTGAACGGCCCGGCCTGGCTCGACTGGAACGACGGCGTGTTGTGGTCCTTGCCGAACCAGGCGGTCGAATAGCCATTGTCGCGCAGGATCGTCCCGATCGTCCCCTTGTCGATCGGGATGATCGAATCATAGCCGGGGAAGCCGGTCGAGACCTCGCCGACCACGCCGAAGCCGACCGAATGGTGATTGCGCCCGGTGATCAGCGCCGCGCGCGTCGGCGAACACAGCGACGTCGAATGGAAGTTGGTGTAGCGCAGCCCGGCATTCGCGATGCGATCCATCGACGGCGTCGGAATCACCCCGCCGAAGGTGCTCGGCGCGCCGAAGCCCTGGTCGTCGGTCATGATCAGGAGAATGTTCGGCGCACCCCTGGGCGGCACGACGCGCGGCGGCCACCATGGCGTCGAGTCCGACGCCTTCTCCTTGATCACGCCGCCGAAGGCCGGTGGCGGCGGAGGCAGCTGCGCGCCGCTGATCGTCGTCGTTGCCGACGGTGAACCGAGGGTGCCGGTCAGGGTCTGCGCTGCGGCGGGCAAGGCGCCGATCAATCCGAAGACCATCAGGCCGGCGAGCGCTGATCGGTTCCATCGCATGGTCATCGTCATTCCCCTGTCCGCCGCTCGATCCGGCGTCACGGGCGCGCTTCGCCCCCCTGACGCCAAGGTGGCATCTCCGATAGGGTAGCGAGCGGGGCAGGGTCTGGATTGGCATTTGGCGCCAAAATGGTGCGTGGTCGCACGGCTCGAGCGAGGTGCCGCAAGGCGATGCCCGTCATGATCCCCTTGATCCGCGCATTCGCGCTGCTGCCGACGCTGCGCTGGCTCGCCGATGCGGGCGCGCCGATCGAGCGCTGCCTCGCCGAGGTCGACCTGCCGGCGGCGGCGCTGGTCGACCCGTTCCGTCCGGTGCCTCTGGTCCACGCCGCCGCGCTGCTGCGCAACGCCGCGCGGGTCTATGGACCAGACCTGCCCAGCCGGATCATCGCGACCACCGGCAATCTCGAGATCGCCATGCTCGGCAAGGTGGCGCTTGGCGCGCACACGCCGGGCGAGGCGCTCGCGCGCATCGCCGCCGCCCTGCCCTGCTATTGCTCGCACGAGCATGTCTCGTTCGAACGGAAAGAGGGCCAGTACATCGTCCGGGAATTCTTCGCCCATCGGTTCGAAGCCGAGACGCTGCACATCCTGCTGCAATACGCCGCCGCCATGATCGATCGCGTGCTCGCGGCCACCGGCGAGACGTCGCCCTGCTTCACGCGGCTGACCATTCCGCCGCATCCCGTTCTCGGCGTGGAGCACCTTCGGGACCGGTATGGCGAGCGCGTGGTCGCGACGACGGCGCATGGCATCACGATGACGATCGACGCATCGATCATGGAGCGCCGGTTCAGCAAGGCAGCGCGGGAGCGGCTCAACCCGCGTTCGCTCGCCGATACGCAATCGCTGCGTTCGGCTGGCGCGCTGACGCATTCGCTCGCCGCCTTCCTGGCACTGATGATCCAGGGGGACCAGGCGCCGACGATCCAGCGCGTCGCGGCGGCCGCCGGCACCAGCGTCCGCAGCTTCCAGCGCCAGCTCGAAGCGGACGGGACCAGCTTCTCGAAGCAGCTTGCCGAAGCACGGCGCAGCGAAACGCTGAAGCGGCTGCAACAGCAGGAGCTGACCATCGCATCAATCGCCGCCACGCTCGGCTACAGCGACCAGGCAACGTTCACGCGCGCCTTTCGCCGCTGGACCGGAGCCGCGCCGGGCCAGTACCGTGAACGATCGGCTGATCCGCGCGGCGGGTCGCAGGCGGGCAGGGAAGAGAGGAGCATTTCATGACATTCGAACACTGGCTGGCCTTCGCGGCGGCTTCGGCGGTGATGCTGGCGATCCCCGGGCCGACCGTGGTCCTCGTCATCTCCTACGCGCTCGGCCATGGGCGGAAATCCGCCTTCGCCACCGTCGCGGGCGTCGCGCTCGGCGATTTCACGGCGATGACCGCCTCCATGCTCGGCCTCGGTGCCGTGCTCGCCGCCTCGGCCGCGCTGTTCACGGCGCTCAAATGGATCGGCGCCGCCTATCTCGTCTATCTCGGCATCAAGCTCTGGCGCGCGCCGACGGGCACGCCGGCCGAGCAGGCGGCACCGCAGATGCAGCCGCGGCGGATCTTC
>ERZ778023.4552-NODE-4552-length-11481-cov-61.523718_pt1 | contig 11481 bp, 11 predicted proteins | sample MGYA00375753_ERZ778023 | MGnify/ENA primary metagenome ERZ778023 (study PRJEB29350, sample SAMN05389822) | bioreactor metagenome | isolation source: Ammonium sulfate bioreactor | place: South Africa: University of Cape Town | collected 2014-04-04 ...
TTCTTGTTGTATCCATAAGCTTGATAAACTATCGTTCCCGCTCGTTGGAACCTCCAAAGACGCAAGAAGGAAAACGCGATGGAAACATCGGAACGCGTAAACTACGGAACCCCGAAGCGTAGTTTACGGAGCTCACCCACCCGCCGAAAACCCAACGGCAGCCCGAACGAACGAAGCCGCTGCTGCTGAGGTGGCGCAGAGGCACCTCCGCCCTCTCTCTCTCGTTGTTGTTGCTTCTTGGGCCATCGCATCGCTCGTCGTCTCCTTTCCCCGGTCGTCCTCCTCGAGGTTGAGAGTGGTGGTGTACTCGCGAGTACTGATTGGTAGTCGTTGTAGAACCGATCGTGTGATATCATGGCGTTGGTGTTTGCTGCGGTGGCTGATGCCAACAAGGTTCACGTGCGCGTGAGCGACAAGGTATTACTCTCGCGCGCTCTCGCTCGCTCTCTCGATCGTTGCGGAGTCGCCTACGAATCCACGACGAACACGCTCACACCACCATGCAATCGATCGTTCTGCATGATGATCATCATGACCGCTCGTGGCGGTATTCCTTGTTCTAACACGGCGATGTTGCATATGTACCATGAATCCATCTCGTTCGGTTGATTGGCGTCTTTGCGTGACGACGACGACGACAGCCGGCGCTCGATCAAGTACTCGGCGTCGTGATGAAGAACATTGACTACACGCACGAACACAAGCGTTCGTTCTCTGCCAACGAGAAGACGTTCAACCACTCGGTGCAGTACTGCGTGCGCGATGGCTTTGCCTTCATCTCTGCGGCCGAGGAGGGCCTCCAGATCCGCATCTGCTTCGCGTTCTTGGAGTCGTTGATTCGTACGATCTCGCGCGCCCAACGACTCGCGAGCCATGCGTGCGTGAGAGGCGGTGGTTGACTCGCAAGTCGGCGTGGGCGCGTGTAGGTGAGTGGTTCGAGTCGCAAGACAAGGCCTCGTGGCTCGATGGCAAGTTCACGGCCCATCCGTTCGAGAAGGTCATTCGCACCGAGATGGAGTTCTTCACCTCGAACCCGGAGGCCGATAAGATTCGAGGTCTCGCAGCCAAGGTCGCTGACATCTCGGACATTATGCAAGAGAATATGCGTACGACTGTCATGCATTCGTGACACGAGCTCTCACTCGGGGGCACTAACAAACGAATGCCATGCTTGGTGCGCGCTCGCTCTCTCACTCGTTCGATCGTACAGAGATGCTGCTCAAGCGAGAAGAGAAGAACGAGGCCATCATCGTCAAGGCCGATGCCATGAAGACCAAGGCCCAAGTATTCGAGCAAAAGACGCAGCAAGTGCGATGCAAACAATGCGTCAAGGCCTGGTGTCCCATCTGCTGTTGCTGCTACTGCATCTGCCGTCCCTGCTGGCAGAGCGAGAAGTGCGCCAACTGCGTCATCCTGTAGACGCACTCAACTCGTTCGCTGGTCTTCGAACCATTCATATTGATCGTTCGATGATGCGATCTCTCTCTCTCTCTTTTGAGGAGTCTATCTAACTCTCATATGCACGCACACGTACACGTCCCACCTTCTACCTCTACCCCTTGCATCGTTCTATCTCTCTCTCTCTCTCACGCTCCAACTCCAATTCTCTTCGTTTGTTGTTGTTTCCTATCTATCCATCGTGTCTGTGCCTCGGTCAATCTCTCTCCCTTCGCGCCCCGTACACTCCTCATTCTAACGCCAAGCTTCTACTTCTGTAGCGACCTGTAAATCGATTAAACGTCGCCCAAGCTTCTTCCATGCGAATACATTACCAATCATGATACCCGCCAGGTTGTGTTCAGTTGTTGTGAGATGGATTGCATGCAACATGAGTGTTGTCTCTGAGCCAGTTGCTTGCTTGCGCGCTCTCTCGTACATCATCGATCCATCACGACCCCCGTTGCACCATCATGTCACAAAGCTTCAAAGCATGGCTTCAACAACGACTCGAGTCTCTTGGTCTTACGGATAACGATGAGATTGCGGATTACATTGTTGCGATCATCAGCGATGAAGATACACCGTTCAGTGAGCGCGCAGAGACCATCGTCGCGTACGCTGCTGATGCCCTCGATCTTCCTCAAGTATGAGCTCGCGTTCAACTGCACTCGACGGCTCATCGATGGTCCAACTCCAATGAGCGCTGGGTTGCTGATTTCACCTCTCGATGCACGACATATCTGTGAGCATAGGAGTCGGAATCGATACAGCAACTACAACGCGATCTTGAACCTGCATGGCAACAAGCTCTCGCGAATGACAGTGCTGCTGCTGCTACAACAACGACCACATCTACCACCAAGGATATCCATACAATCATTGCAGAGATTCAAGAACAAGATGGTTCGTGTGGATTCGACTCTCGAGGCATCAATGCATTGGTTAGTTGCTTGATAGATAGATAGATATTGATCGAATGATGCTGATGCTGTCGAGTAGCTCACGCTGCTATTCGAACCTTTGTACCCAAGTATGCTCCCTCCATTCCTATCGACCCACCACATGCACTGAGGAGCCACAACACAACTGATGAATGCGAGTTGTTTGTCGATAGGGAGCTATCAACTCAAGAGAGAAAGAAACGAGAGGCTCTCTTAGCGACGTATGGTTTCGATACCGACGCTGTCGATGAAGATGGACAGGTCTATGTCAAGACCGAGGTCGCTGCTGACTCGGGCTTGGAAGGTACCTGACTCTCCATGCATCACTCGAACGATTGAGAGAGAGAGAGACTGAGTGGGTGGATGGATACTCATGAACATTGATTGTGACAGCGAATTCCAATGCGGCTCGAGTGGCAGCTGAGAGTGCTCGCAAGCGAGAACAAGCACGAAACGAGCATCAACAAAAGGTCCAGCGTGACAAGGAGCAGCAAGAGAAGGAGAAGCTCAAGAAGGAGAAGGAGAAGCGACGCACTCAGAAGAAGGAGAAGCGTCGTATGTGAGAGACAGTCAGTATGCGCGTGGTACACTCACAACAATCAATGGCGAGTAAGTATCGCAGGAGGCGTAGGTATCAACAGTGGACAGAAATACATTCATCACTTGATCTCGGAAGTTGACAGTCGTGATTCGACGTTACTTGATAGATAGATTGACGTGATTAACGTGATTGACGTGATTGATGTGATTGCTCGCTCTTAAATGATCTCAGGTCGTGACGGGTCGGATAGATAGAGCGCGACACGTCGAGCCTCCTCCTCGGTTCCCGGTAGTACACGACGAACCGTTCCACCGTCTCGCTTCTCGAACACAAAGTGAAAGGTGTTCGAGACGAAGCTCAGTCGCTCCTCGGGTCGAGTGACGCGTGCGACGACCTCGACGTGCACCAGCGGACGCATGGTGGTCTTGGATTGCGAGGTGTAGAGCACGACCGAGTCGAAGCGAACCATGTTGCCGACATCGACCGGCTTCTCGAACGTCACCTCGTCGACCTCGCGGAACTGTGGCTGCGAGCCGATAAAGAGATAGGCGGTCGCGAACGACAGCTCGAAGGCGCGGCGCATCAGGAAGCCGCCAAAGATTCGACCGTGCGTGTTGCGCTGCTGCGGCTGGCACACAAAGACGTTCGAGAGGTGCGTGCTCGACATGAGGATCGCGTCGCGATTGGCCAGCGCCGGCATGTCGGTCAGCGGGCGCGCCTCGAGCAGCAGGTCGGACGCGAGCTCGGACGCTTGCTCGAGTCGCGTCGGTTCTCGCAGGGCGGTGGGCCGCGTCGAGCCGCCACCGACGGCCGAGCCCGAGGCAGCACTACTGAGCAGGCTCGGTGGCGAGGGCGCGGCAGCGCGTTGCTTCTTGCGCAGATCGTTGCGGTGCTGGCACTCGGCGAACTTGGCCTTCTCGGCCTCGGTCTCGAGCAGCAGCGGCGGGATCGGCGCCGCGCGGCCGGTCTCGGTGTTGCGCGCCACGAACACGAAGCGAGCCGAGAGCCACGGCGTCGTGGTCCACGCCGACACGACGTTCATCTCGATCTCCATCGACGACTTGCCGACCCACACGACCGAGCCCGACAGCGTCATGTCGTCCTTGAGGTTGGCGCGGTGGCGCATGTCGATGCGATCGACCGACGCCGTCACGAGCATGTAGTGCCCGCGCCCGTTGCTGATCGCCTCGGCGCAGTGCAGCGCCGCAATGTTGCCGGCCAACGCGTCGAGATCCTCGATCAAGCGGCCCATGCGAACGAAGCCCCACGGATTGGCGTACGACTCGCGCAGCACCGCGTCGCTCGAGAACTCGTACGTCACAGAGGTGTGGCTCTCGCGTGGTGCCTTGGGAGCAGCGACCTTGGTGTTGGCGGCGTCCTCGGCCGCTGCCGCAGCGGCTGCCGCTTGTGCCAGAGACTCCGACGCCGTTCGAAGTACGCCCTCGCGTTGACGCCATAGCTTGTTGACGATTGGAGTCTGGTGTTTGCCGGGGCCGACATCGCACGCGTCCGAGGCGTTGGTGCTCGACAGCGGCATTCGACGTCGATGATGCGGTGCATCGGACAACACGACCGACATGACGGTGCCACGTGATCGGCGGGAGATGCCTAGAACCTCATTCCTGACACCAGATGGATGCCGAAACAGCAGTAGTGTCACTGTTCGTCGCAACATATGAGAGACACGAGATGAGACACGAGATGAGATGGATCGTGTCGATATCGTGCGGCAGCGAAGCGAATGTGAACCGCGTGCTCCTCTCAGCCCTCGATACTTTCTGCTCCCAAATCCAACGGTGGTGAATTGGGGAGCACCAAGGCCCATGCTGCGAAGGAAGATTCTCGGGCATGGGCTCCAGATCCCATTGGTTCACACAGGTACAGGCCACAGGCACAGTGCTTGTGGTCACGAGAAAGCGCCTCGCGTTCGTTCGGTCTGGCACTCAAGTGGCGAGAGGAGGAGCGCTCCTCGGAAAAGTCGATGGCGGCGAACATAAAAGCACTGACGCTCTCGCCTACTCCACTCCTTCGCTCACCTCAAACCAACCACCAATACACTACAATCTCCCTCACTCCACCCAACTCTCACCAACTCTCTCATCATGGGCTACGACCAAGTTCCGCTCTCTGACCCCTCCACCACCACTCCCACTCCCAATGGAGTACTCCCTACTACCACGCCGCCCACGCCCATCTTCGTTACGAGCGCGCCGATGGTCACCGGCACGCTGTTGTACTCTTCGCCATCGGCGTACTCGTGGCTGACGCTGCTCTCGATCGTCATCTTGGTGGCCTTCGAGCTGGTACTCGGCATCTACTTCATGTTCTTCAGCATGCTCGCTGGCTTCGTCATCTTCGGTTCGTTCGCCCTCGTGGTCCTCATCTACCTCGTGCTCCTGCCGCGCCGCATCGACATCTACACCGACCGTGTGTCGGTGATCTCGCTCTGCGGCGTGCCGTACTCGACGCCGTTGTGCGACATCATCTCGGCCACCAAGCACGAGGGCATTTGGATCTCGTACCCGTGCTCGACGCTCAAGTTCGCCACCAGCTTCTCCGACATCATCGTGATCCAGCGCCGCAACTCGTGGTTCCAATACGTCACGTTCTCGCCCACCGACTCATCGACCTTCCTCTCGCACCTGGCGGCCGCCTTGCGACCAGGCATGTACTCGATCGCCACGCCGGTCACCGTTGCTCCTTCTCCGTTCATGTTCCCGAATGGCGCCGCCGACTACAACGCGGTAGCTTCGCAGGGCGGTGCACACAACGTGTAGAAGAGGAGCTCGATTGTATCCCCGTTCGCACATAGCCCACATACATACATACACACATACCACCTCCTTAATTAAACTGAACCCACCAACTTGTCTATCAACCAACCAACAATCAACGAGAGAGCCTTTCTACTCAACCATCATTCTATCCATTCCACACAAAGAGAGAGGTCTCTGCGGCTCAGCATCTCGACCTCCATTCCTTCACTCGCTCGTTGGCCCGCGCACCACTCAACCAACACTCGGATTCTCTGCTGCCTCCTCCTCCTCGCTCACGCTCGCTCTCACTCGCTCACATGGGCTACGACTCCAACGACCTTCCCAGTGGCCCGCTGATCCATGGCGGCCTGTTGTACTCGACACCGTCGTCGTACTCGTGGCTGTTGAGCCTCCTCATCGCCATCGTGCTGCTCTTCAACCTCGGTCTCGGCGTCTACTTCCTGATCATCGGCGAGCTGCTCGGCGGTGGCATCGTCTTTGCCGCGCTGGCCTTCGTCATCGTGCTGTACCTCGTGATCCTGCCGCGCCGCATCGACATCTACACCGAGCGCCTGACGGTGGTCTCGTTGGGTGGCGTGCCGTACTCGACGCAGCTGTGCAACATCATCTCGGCCACCAAGCACGACGGCATCTGGATCTCGTACCCGTGCTCGACGCTCAAGTTCGCCACCGACTTTGAGGACGTGGTCGTGATCCAGCGCCGCAACTCTTGGCTCCAATACCTCACGATCTCGCCCGCTGACCCAGCGACCTTCCTCTCGCAATTGGCGGCCGCCATGCGACCAGGAATGTACTCTGCCGCACCGGCATCGGCTCCTGCTCCGTTCATGTTCCCGAATGGCGCCGCCGACTACAACCGGGTGTAGTTCCCTCGGAGACGCAGCGCGCTACACCACGTAGAGAGCGCTTCTACCAACATCTCCTGTGTGCATATGTCGTGCACCTCAGAAGGCGCCCGATCCACAAAATACACACGCACCGACGAGATCCTGTCGGTCGGTCGTAGGTTTGTGAATGATATTCAAGAGGAGGCTGTCGTGATGCTCTTGCGCATCTACACAGCCTCGACCTTTAGAATCTTACGGTATCCACGAACAACCTCCTCATACGTCGTCCTGCAGCATTGAAGGTCAGTGTATGTCGCGTATTGATGACGAGGTGAGGTCGTCGGCATCGCGTACCATGTGATGGCAGCCACGCAGCTTCTACGGAGAGCCCGCGCTGGAAAGCCACGAAAGAGTCCCCGCAGCCCTTGTACCTACACCAGCGTGTGGCTGTGAGTAATGCATTCTCCCCTGACACGTACACGATCTGCGACGTACATTCCAGATTTCGAGAAGTGTCTGCAGCGTCTTGGCGTGTCGAAGAGGTCCTGGAAGACTCGACGACGCATTACTCGTACCCGATGCAATAACAGCAGCAGCTGCAGTTGTGGTGCTACTACTTTGCAGTTGCAATCGGGTCTTGATGACATCTTGTGGCATGGTACACGCAGTCGCGATAACGCCAGCCGTAACTCCTGCGACGATTGCACCAAGGATCAGAGGCACACGCAACAGCAGCAGGCAATGATCGGTGTCCCAGCTCGTAAGGCGTACCAACTCCAAAGTGTACGACCGGCATCGGCAGCGATTGAGGCAGATCAGGCGTGATGACGTTCCTCTTCAACGAGGAGTAGATCATAAAGTACAGCGCCGAGAAGGGGGCATCTCGCAGCACGGTAGCCGTGAGGCCACTGTACATACCTACGATCACACCGATGCGTCAATACTCTCGAGCGTAAATCCCAACCACCAACACCTCTGGTGGCATACTTGTAAATCGATCTTTGAACAGCATGGTGCTCAAGCCAGCTCGAAGCGAGTGGTAGCCTTCACGACCGGCCTCCATTCGCGTCTTGAGCACCGTGAATGGCATCAAGGTGACGACCATGGTTGCGCGGCCCGTGCCAGCAATCAACAGCGAGCCGAGGTGGCTGGCAGGCAGTCAGTCAACAAGTGATTCAAGCACGCCAGTCAGTCGTTCAATGGTATTGGTATTCTCGATCTCGGGGCAGGTCGTGCGAGGTCGAGGGGTTTGTACGTGTTGTTCGCTTGCGGGAAGGCTCGCGAGAGTCGATGCAGTATCGTAAAGTACAACGATGTACCGGGCAGTGTTCGGAACAAGGTCGCACTCAAACCTTGTAGATCAAGCATCTCTCGTTCCGTCAGTATCATGGTTCATCGCGAGAAGCGTTCACACTGGCGAGATACCGACCTCTCCACAGACTGCGCACTCCGCCGTTGGCGAGTTGTTCCTGCACGACGGTCGCCATCCTGTCGATGCAAGCTCCCTCTCTCAATCATCACGTAACAACACGAGATCGATCCATCCCATCACCGACATACGATGTTCTCTTGGTCCACGCTCGCTGCTGTTGCGTCTTGATGACATCGAGCGGCTGCAGCGTCGCACACGCGAGCAAGCTCCCCGTGCCTCCGCTCAAGGCATCTGCGATCGAAGCGCGCATCTTCACCGGCACTCCAAGCCACTTCTCGGGCCCTGTCAAAGCTGCTGGCTCGACCTTACGTCCCGGAGGCATTTCTTCACACACGAGCACACACGCGCACGCTACCAAGAAAACGAGACAATGACCAATGAACGCGAACGAATGATGAATGAGATGTGAGACCGATCGACGAGAAGAACAGTACCTCGAGCGAGGTAGAGTGGATGAGCTTTACTATGACCCATCATTACCCGCTGTTCTTACATTCATCGATTCGATCACTGACGATGATATTCTCGTCGTCGTTGTTGTTGTTTGTTCTCGTCTTGGGTGTTGCGTCGAGGGTGGCAGTTGGAGATTGACTACCATGTCTCGGAGCGAGGTGTTCCCGATCGTGGTGATGATGGGAGTATCGGGGGCCGGCAAGAGCACGTGTGGCGAGGCAGTCGCGAAGGCGTTGCGGTGTCGATTCTCGGATGCCGATGCCTTCCATCCCAAAGAGAACGTGGCAAAGATGTCGAGTGGTATGTTCGCAAGGTGGGAGTGCGTAGAAACATCACAAACAAGATCGCGCGTGCTGATCGAGACTCTATGCCACAAGGTATACCGCTGAATGATGATGATCGTCGCGAGTGGCTCGCTCTCTTGGCTGCACACATGGCGCAAGCGTACCGCGAACGAGATGTTACGGGCGACAAGGCCTTGGTTCTCGCGTGCTCAGCCTTGAAGGCAAGATACCGCGACACGCTCACGTCTTGGTGTGCCGATGAGCTGCACTCCGAGACCGCACGACCTTTGGTGCTGTTCTGTGTGCTACATGCGCGATGCGAGGTTCTCGTCGAGCGCCTCGAGCAGCGCAGCCGTGCAGGAGGCCACTTCATGCCGCCTTCTCTGTTGCAATCACAACTCGATACATTGGAGATGCCATCTCCTGGAGCGCAAGATGACTTCTCAGCCAACATGGCGATTGATGTCGAATCCGCTGAGCCTGATCAGGTTGCCGTTCAAGTCCTTGCTGAACTTACTCGCCTCGGCGCTCTCGTGCCACCGCAGTGAGCAAATGACGTCTCTCTCTCTCTCTCTCTCTCTTGGGTGCTCTCAAAGTTGGTGTAAAGAAACAACTCTGAACAACCGCGGTGTTTATATGACTCAAGGTCTTGATGAAAAAGACGTGGAAAATGTGACGGTGCAGACGGAGTAAGCACTGAAAGGAGGGACAATCAAGCAAGCAAGCTAGAGATGCGTGTGTTTGTACAACGTATGGTATGATCAATCTCGCACAACGACGTCAATCAATCGAGGAAGAGGACGATGAAACGATGATCAGTGACGATGCAAGCGAGAGAGAGAGAACAAGCAAGAGCAGTGAGGGCACTGATGGCTCTGATAACGAGTGCGCCAGGAGCCAGCCAGTATGGGAGTACTCTCTCAGTACTCCTCGACTACTGGTGCCTCGGTCACAAAGACTGGCGCTGCCTTTCGCTCCTCCTTGACCATTCGTTGGAGCTCTTTCTTGGGGCCGATCTTGCTCAAGAATGGGTGCTAAGATTTCACGCGTGAAAAGAGTGACTGCATTAGCGACGCACCATTCCACACGATGGTTCAGTATCGCGAGGCAACCGTACTTGCAGTAGTGCAGAAGCGCTCGCGCGCTCATCGGGATTCATCTTAGTACACTGCGCCAGGAAGTCCTTGAACTCTGGAGACATCTTGGAAGCGTTGAGTGGCGCTGGGATTCCTTCGGAGCAAATCTTGAACAACGCCTGTCGTGCCAAACACACAATTCAAGCATGGGCTCGAGCAGAATGAGATTATGTTTGTTTGATTGCTAGCGCAAGTGATTGTTGGTCGTACCTTGAGGGGTGGTAGGTCGACATATGGCGGTGCGCCATCGAGCATCTCGACGCAAATCACACCGAGACTCCAAATGTCAATCTTGTAGTCATAAGCCGTTTGTTGGATCACCTCCTGCACCGACGACGACGATGATGATGATGATGAGTAAATTCCAATCATTCAACCGACGCAACAACGGAATATTGCAAGCGTACGGGTGCCATCCATAGGGGCGTCTGCATAGTCAGATCGGACGTCGTTAGAAGAGGTGCGCAGCGATTGCATTGAGCTCGCGTGAGTACGTACGCCAATCTTCGTTTTGCGCTTGTCTGCCTCAGAAGCAAGTCTGGCTCCAAGGCCAAAATCGGCTATTCACAAACACGGTGGTTAGAGGCAATCGCGAGCACGACAGCGGCGAGTCTCATTGAATACGTACTGATCTTCACATCGCCATTTACGCTGATCATGACGTTTTGGCTCTTGATATCGCGATGAACGAGCTTTTGACCGTGCATATGCTCCAGCGCACGTAGAATCTACACACGACACGTCCAAGAAAGGCCGCCTGTCAGTTGTGCAGGAACAAAGCTTGACACTCGAGTCGAGGGTGTGACTCGTCGTACATCACGAGCGATGCGAGCGATCACTGACTCTTTCATGGTCGGGAAGATGCCGGTGAGGTCGCACAGGTTGCAGCCGTCGACAAACTCCATCACGACCCATAGCGACGATGAGACCAGGTACGAGTCGATAAAGTTGACAATGTTCTCGTGGTTGCATTGGCGCATGAACTCGATCTCCATCAAGAGCGTGCCGTCTTGGTTGAGTTTGTCGTTCGTGCGCATCTCCTTGATGGCGACCTTTTGCCTGCGCACAGTATCGTTGGCCTTGTAAACCGTTCCCGACGCCCTGCATTACGTTCGCGGTGAGTCGCGTAGCGCCGGAAACCATCTACGTCAGACGAGTGTACCCTTGGCCGATGGGCTCCATGTCCTTGAAGCGCTTCTTGGGGTTCTCGTGGCTAACAATCAATGACAAGGCTGTGAAAGCAAGCGTTCACGTGAGCGCACGCTGTCATCAGGCACATTGTGCTCGTGGTTCACGAGAAGACACTGTTGGTTCGAGGTCGTACCTGCAGTTTGATCGACAGCAGGTCGGCGCGCTACGTGCGTTGTATCCGGACGCGATGCTGCTACGGCCGGTCGAGCCTTAGCAGCGGTCTTGGGTTGCATCATTGTGGCGGGCTTTGCAGGCATCGGGGGCTTGGCTGGCTTGTTGGGAGTGGGTGCCTTGGTGGCCGTTAGGGCGGCGGCTGGCTTGTTGGGAGTGCTTGGGATGGGTTTGCGAGGAGTGGTTGGCTTTGGTGCCGACGGTACAGGAGGTGGCATAAGGCTTGTTGGTACCGGTGTCGGTGTCGGTGTCGGTGTCGGTGTCGGTGTCGGTGTCGGTGTCGGTGTC
>ERZ778023.4563-NODE-4563-length-11469-cov-3.947258_pt1 | contig 11469 bp, 9 predicted proteins | sample MGYA00375753_ERZ778023 | MGnify/ENA primary metagenome ERZ778023 (study PRJEB29350, sample SAMN05389822) | bioreactor metagenome | isolation source: Ammonium sulfate bioreactor | place: South Africa: University of Cape Town | collected 2014-04-04 ...
CGCGCAGCGCCTTGCGGATGATCTTGCCGGTGACGGTCATTGGCAATTCCGGCAGGAACACCACCTTGCGCGGGTACTCGTGGGCTGCCAGACGGTGCTTCACGAAATCCTGAATTTCCTTGGCCAGTGCGGCGGACGGCTCATACCCCTCGCGCAGCACTACGAAGGCCTTGACGATCTCCGTGCGGAGTTCATCCGGCTCACCGATGACAGCGGCGAACTGCACGGACGGGTGTCGGATCAAGCAGTCTTCGATGGGCCCGGGGCCGATACGGTATCCGGCGCTGGTGATCACATCGTCCGAGCGCCCGGTGAACGTGATGTAGCCCTGCGCATCGACGAATCCCGAGTCCCCCGTGAGCAGGAAGTCGCCGCGATACTTGTCCATCGTGGCTTCCGGGTTATGCCAGTAGCCGAGGAACATGACCGGGTTGGGTCTTGCAATCGCGATGTTGCCGACGGCGCCCACCGGCAGCGGCGTGCCGTCGTCGTCGACGATGGTCACGTCATGCCCGCGAACAGCGCGTCCGATAGCGCCGGGCAGCGCCGGAAATTCAGCCGCGCATGACGAGACGACCATATTGCACTCCGTCTGCCCGTAGAACTCATTGATATCGACACCGAGGTGCTCGCGCCCCCAGGCCAGCAGTTCGGGGCCGAGTGACTCGCCACCGCTGGCGACGGAACGAAGTTGCAGCGGCCAGTGTTCGCGCGGCGACGGGACGGTGCGCAGCATCTTGAGCGCGGTGGGCGGCAGGAAGGTATTGCGCACGCCGTGGCGGGCCATCAGATCGAACGCGGCGACCGGATCAAACTTCTCGAAGCGTCGCGAGAGCACGGGCACGCCGTGATGCAGCGCGGGGAGCAGAACGTCCAGCAGTCCGCCGATCCAGGCCCAGTCGGCAGGGGTCCAGATCAGGTCGCCGTCTTGCGGAAAGCCGTTGTGCGACGTCTCGACGCCGGGCAAGTGGCCGAGCAGTACCCGGTGCGCATGCAGTGCGCCTTTGGGTTTGCCGGTGGTGCCGGAGGTGTAGATGATCAGCGCGGGGGCGTCGGCGCGGGTTTGGACGGGTTCGAAATGGGTGTCGCGCGATGCAATGGCGGGCCAGAGCGCGAGCAGGCCATCTTCGGCGACGCCCCAGTCCTGGTCGTCGGCGACGTGATGATGGGCTTCGGGGAGGTCGTCGTGGACGACATATACGAGGCGCAGGTCGGGCAGTTCGGCGCGAATGTCGTCGATCTTCGCAACGCTCGCGAGGTCGGTCACGAGCACGGCGGCGCCGGAGTTTTGCAGACGATAGGCGAGCGCCTCGGGGCCAAAGAGGGTGAAGAGCGGGACGGCGATGGCGCCGAGCTTGTAGGCGGCGACGTGGGCAACGAGGGTGGCGGGCGATTGCGGCAGGAAGATGCCGACGCGGTCGCCGGCCTTGACGCCGTGGGCGCGCCATTCGTTGGCGAGCTGATTCGAGAGTTGTTTCAGGACATCGAACGTGAGTCGCACGTGCGAGCCGTCGGCGCTTTCGTGGATGAGGGCGAGCCGGTTGGTGCCATCGGCCCACTTGTCGCAAACGTCGACACCGATGTTGAACAGGATCGGAATCTGCCAGGTGAAGGCGTTGGCCGTCGGCGTGTCGGTCGCGCGCTCGCCGCTGGCGTCATTTGACGTCTCTTGGGCGGAATCGCGGGAGGTGTCGGCATCCATGAGTGTCTCCGGTCATGTCAGGCCTCGCACGGTAACGCGAGGGGCGTTCACCGTACGTCTTCAAGCATGATGCATGCCGGACGGGCACAAAACAAGAGGGGGACGGGGGAAGCGTGAGCGTTTGGGCGGGGTGTGAGGCGATTTGGGTGGAATGAAGGCTTCACACGGCGGGATGAGCGGGTATAATGCCGGCTGCCGTGCGGTACCGGTCTGCGCCGGGGTTCCGACGCCGATTCTCCCGGACCGCACGCATCCCAAGTCGTCGCACCAGACGACCTCCCCTGCCACGACACCCGGTCGTGCGCAACGCCTCGGAGGCGTGCCAGAGTGGTTTAATGGACTGGTCTTGAAAACCAGCGAAGGGGTAACCCTTCCGTGAGTTCGAATCTCACCGCCTCCGCCAGTTTTTCCTTGGTTTTCCCGGTAGTAGCCACTGGCGTTTTCAGGCAGTGCTCCGCAACTTTTTTCGGGGTTGCTCCGCAAAAGGAGGAAGTTACGCCGTGTGAGACGTCGTTTGGACAAGGCGGTGACGAAGGCGCTTAGGTGCAATTGATGTCGGCTTTCGACCCAAACCAGTCCTTCTACAAGTAGCAGAGCCGACGACAGCTTCGAGCCTATAAGGAGACGTCCGCGCGGACACATTGCTGACGATCTCCACGTCACCTCTACGAAGAACCATGTAGTGGCTGGAGCAGTTGATCTGGTGCTTTCATGTCTAAGGTCGGCACCGCTTCAACGAATCATGGCTTGCGCGCGCAACGGCTACGAGCGTTCACAGCAGTTCGAGTGCCAGCGCGATGCCCTGTCCTCCGCCAATGCAAAGCGTCACGATCCCGCGCCGACCGCCGCCACGCTGCATCTGATGTAACAGTCGCGTAGTCAGCACAGCGCCGCTCGCACCGATCGGATGTCCATGAGCAATCGCGCCGCCCTCCACATTTACAACGTCTTCCGCAAAGCCCAGCTCGCGCAGACACGCCAGTGCGATGGCCGCGAACGCCTCGTTGATTTCTACGCGATCCACGTCCGATATAGACCAGCCGGCGCGCGCAATCGCCTGTCGCACCGCAGGGATCGGGCCCAGGCCGAAGAAACCCGGCTCCACCGCTCCCACGCCATAACTGACCAGCCGGGCCATTGGTGTCAGGCCATTGCGTTCGGCCCAGCCCCGCTCGGCGACGACCATCGCAGCCGCGCCGCTGTTCAGGCCGGGCGCGTTGCCTGCGGTAATCGTCCCGTCCTTGCGAAAGGCCGGCTTGAGCCTGGCAAGCGATTCGGCGCTGGTATCCGGCCGATTGTGCTCGTCGCGGTCGAACACCGTTGGGCCTTTGCGACCTGGCACCTCCACCGGGACGATTTCAGCATCGAAGCGTCCAGCTGCCTGAGCCTGTGCGAAGCGCTGTTGAGATCGCAGCGCCCAACGGTCCTGGTCTTCACGAGAGATGCCACACTTTGCTACGAGATCCTCAGTGTGCCAGCCTGAATGCTGACCGCTGAAGGCGTCATTGAGCCCGTCGAGCAGCATGCTGTCGAACAACGTCACGTCGCCCATTCGAGCACCCCAGCGCCCTTGCGGTAGCAGATAGGGGCTGCGATCCATGTTTTCCATGCCACCTGCGATCGCGCACTCGATCATGCCAGCCCAGATTTCGGTGGCCGCACTGACGATGGCCTGCGCTCCCGACCCACAGACGCGGTTGACCGTAAGCGCCGGAACGTCGACCGGCAATCCCCCGCCGACGCCCGCCTGCCGCGCCGGATTCATTTTTACGCCGGCCTGAATCACATTGCCCATGACCAGCGAATGAACCTTGTCGGCGGCCAATCCAGCGCGCCCGAGGCTTTCGCGGATAACGGCAGCGCCAAGCGTCGGCGCCGGCACGTCCTTGAGTGTCCCGGCGTAGGTGCCGATCGCCGTACGCACAGGGCTGCATAGGACCACTTCAACGTTGCTCATGACCTTGCTCCTCAAAGGAATGACGCGGAATCAGGTAATACGGAAGATGATGCCGGCCAATGCAGTCCTGGTACGAGGGTGTTAAGGACCGTCCCGCCTTTCTTCAGGTTCAGATGACACTACAGGCTTGTCCGGACCCCTGGGCCCCCGTGCGGTTCTGTTCCCGCGTTGACGGCCTTCTATGATGGCAGAGGCAGTCGTGGCCTTCTTGACGTATGTCAAGACACGTATAGCGCCGGCAGCGCGCCAAGCGGCCGTATCGACCCGTTTGCGCTGGATGCCCTGTCGAACCCGAGCGCCGACGCCCGGGGCTATTGCAGTAAGAGTTGGGGCAAATTCGCTGCGGAAGGTGCGCCTCGTCGCCGCGCGGCACGACGGGTTCGACGCCCCAGTTGTGCGATTATGGGCACGATGCGATAGCTGGACACGATCCGGGCGCGATGCATCCCCCTCCGGCAGACATGTCCGTGATGTCCCGGCAACGACCGTAGAGGAGCATCGGCATGAGCACACGTGATGACGAAATTCGCCCGGCAGCCGCCACCGACTTCGATGCCATCCGCGCGTTGCTGGACACCTGCGGGCTACCCGCCAGCGACCTCACGACGCAAAGCCTCGACGGCTTCCACGTCGCCGTGCGCGACGCCGGGATTGTCGGGGTGGCGGGACTGGAACAGGCCGGCATGGCAGCCCTGCTGCGTTCGGTCGCTGTTCACCCGCGGCTGCGCGCGTCCGGTCTCGGTAGTCGCCTTATCGACGCTTCTATTGCGCTAGCGCAAACGCGATCGCTGCGCGCGCTGTACCTTATTCCGAACGACGAATCCGCCCACACATTCTTTGCACGGCGCGGGTTCATTCGCATCGAGCGAAACCACATTCCCGAAGCGATCCGCGCTCTGCCCGAATTCACTCATCTCTGCCCGCAGACGCACCCGTGCTTGTGGAAACCGCTGAATCCCGATGGCTCCAAGGTGCCTGCCATGAAGAAACTCGAAGTGTTTGATCCCGCCATGTGTTGCTCGACAGGCGTTTGCGGTGTGGACGTGGACCCCGTGCTGGCGCAATTCGCTGCTGACCTGAAGTGGGTCGACGCGCACGGCGTCACCGTGGCCCGCTACAACCTCGGCCAGGCGCCGCAAGCGTTCGCCGCCAACGCGGCGGTGGTCAAGGAAATGGAAGCCGGTATGGAACGGCTGCCGATCCTCGTGATCGACGGCCACATCGTATCGACGGGCATGTATCCGTCCCGCCAGCAACTCGCGCAGAAACTCGGCATTGCGCTGACTGCGGCGGAAAAGCCGCACATCAAGGCCGGCAACTGCTGCACGCCGGGTTCAGGCTGCTGCTAGGGGGCGCTCATGTCCCTTCCTGAAACGCAGACCCGATATCTGTTCTTCACCGGAAAAGGCGGCGTCGGCAAGACATCGCTTTCCTGTGCCACGGGGCTCGCCCTAGCGGATGGCGGCAAGCGGGTGCTCATCGTCAGCACGGATCCGGCCTCCAATCTCGACGAGGTACTTGGCGTCGGCCTGAGTCAGTTGCCGACGGCAGTGCCCGGCGCCGCGGGGCTGTTCGCGTTGAATATCGACCCCGAAGCCGCCGCGCAGGCCTACCGGGAACGCATGGTCGGGCCGTATCGCGGCGTCTTGCCTGCCGCGGCGATCCGCGACATGGAGGAACAGTTTTCCGGGGCCTGCACGGTCGAGATAGCGGCCTTCGACGAATTCTCCAAACTGCTCGGCGACCCGGCGGCAACGGTCGATTTCGATCACGTGATTTTCGATACCGCCCCGACGGGCCACACGCTGCGTTTGTTGACGTTGCCGTCGGCGTGGAACGAGTTCATCTCGTCGTCGACTGGGGGCGCCTCGTGCCTCGGGCCACTGGCCGGGCTAGAGAAACAGAAGGCGCTGTACGCGGCGACTGTCGAACGCCTCTCGAACGCAGCGCAGACCACCGTCGTTCTGGTGAGTCGCCCGGAAGTTGCGGCGTTGCGCGAAGCGAATCGCACGCGGCACGAACTGGCCGAACTCGGCATTCACAACCAGGTGCTGGCCATCAATGGGCTCTTTGCCACGGACCGGCGTGACGACGCCATCGCGACCGCCATGGCGCAGCGTGCGCAGCAGGCGCTGGCCGACATGCCGCGAGAACTGGCTGGCTTGCCGCAGACGCGCACTCCGTTTCTGCCGCGCGGCACGGTCGGCCTGGACGCGCTGCGCGACATGGCGCATCCCGAGCGCGTGCGCATGCCGACCGAGCGCCGGATGCCCGAAACCGCCTTGCCGCCGGGCTTGGGGAGACTCGTCGACGAGCTGGCAACCACGGGCCACGGCGTAATCATGACGATGGGAAAAGGCGGCGTGGGCAAGACTACAGTAGCGGCGGCTATCGCTGTCGCGCTGGCGGGCCGTGGACACGACGTCATCCTCTCAACCACCGACCCGGCCTCGCATGTAGCCGCCACCGTCGATGGCGTCGTGCCTCGGCTGAGCGTCACCCGCATCGACCCGGCGCGCGAAGTGCAGCAGTACACCGAGGAAGTGCTGGGCAAAGCGGCATCGCATCTCGACGCGGGCGGCCGGGCGATGCTCGAAGAAGATCTGCGCTCGCCCTGCACCGAAGAGATCGCCATCTTCAGGGCCTTCGCGCGTACCGTCGATCAAGGCAAATCCGGCTTTGTGGTTCTGGACACCGCGCCCACCGGGCACACCATCCTGCTGCTCGATGCAGCCGAGGCTTATCACCGCGAAGTGATGCGTACACAGGGTGACATGCCGGAGTCGGTCCGTCAGTTGCTGCCGCGCCTGCGCGACCCGGACTACAGCCGAATCCTCATCGTCACGTTGCCGGAAGCGACGCCGGTTCACGAAGCGGAGCGCCTGCGCGCCGACCTCGCGCGCGCCGGGATTTCGCCGTACGCGTGGGTCATCAACCAGTCGTTGCTGGCGAGCGGCACGACCGATTCGATGCTATAGCAGCGAGGGACTTGCGAGGTGCCGTTCGTGCGCCGCGTGGCGGACAATCTGGCGGAGCGCAGCGCATTGATTCCGTGGCTTGCCGCGGCACCGGTCGGGGCAGCCGGCCTCAAGCATGTGATCACGTCGCGGGCGGCCACGTAGTGCGCCGACCATCGCCTTGAAGCGCAATAGGCTGCGACACCGCTGAAATTCGAATCAGGAGATGGAACGAAAACGCATGCCTACAGACATTAACGCCGTAGTCATCGGAGGTGGCCAGGCCGGGCTTGCCACCTCCTACTTCCTGCGCCGTGCGGGACTCGACCATATCGTGCTGGATGACCAGAGCGCCCCCGGAGGCGCCTGGCGACATACCTGGGACTCGCTGCATCTGTTTTCGCCGGCGCAATGGAGTTCGCTGCCAGGCTGGCCGATGCCCGTATCACAAGACACGTACCCGACGCGCAACGAGGTCATCGACTATCTGGCGAGATACGAGGATCGTTATCACTTCCCGGTGCGACGCCCCGTTCATGTCGAATCCGTTTCACGTGTCCAGAATGGCTTGCTGGTCACCACTGATCGTGGGGAATGGCTGGCTAAGGCAGTGGTGAGCGCGACCGGTACGTGGAGCGCACCCTATATCCCAGACTACGCTGGACGCGAGATCTTTCGAGGTCGCCAGATGCATTCGGCGCAGTATCGCAACCCGGACGATCTGCGCGGACAAAACGTGCTGGTGGTGGGCGGCGGCAACTCGGGTGCGCAAATCCTGGCGGAGGTATCGACAGTCTGCAACGCTATGTGGGTGACGTTGCAGGAGCCCGCTTTTCTTCCAGATGACGTGGATGGCCGAGTCTTGTTCGAACGCGCGACAGCCAAATGGCAGGCGCTTCGCGATGGGCACACGATGACGGCGCCGGTGGGCGGTTTGGGCGACATCGTCATGGTTCCGCCTGTACGCGACGCGCGTGCGCGAGGCGTTCTGCACTCAATGCGTCCGTTCAACCACTTCGATGCAGACGGCGTCGTGTGGAGCAACGGCACGCACTCCTGCGTCGATGTCGTGATCTGGTGCACAGGGTTCCGCCCCGCACTCAGACATCTTGACCCGCTGCAGATCTGCGACAGCGACGGATTACCAAGGACAGATGGGACGCACGCCCGAAACGAGGAACGCTTGTGGTTGGTTGGCTACGGCGAGTGGTGCGGGGCTGCGTCGGCCACGCTCATTGGTGTAATGCGTAGCGCTCGAGAGGCGGCGGGGAACATAGTCCAATATGTACGATGAAAACAGGACCGTTCCTTCGCGTTAAGCGGACGCTCGCAAGGCCATATAGAGCCGCTTGCGAATGACCGGTTGAATCCACAGCCGATCTCGGCCTTTCCCGTGTGTGCGCCACCGGCCATGAGCCATTACACAGGGCGACGCACTTGAAAGGCGATGGATTCGAGCACCCACTGATCGATGTCCCATTGCATCAACGCCTCGACCACCCCGCCCGATGCGCTCGGCGCCGCGTCGCTACGGACGAGCTGAATTGGGAAACGATCAAAAGTCCTGTCGCGCCTTTTTTCCTGCCAATGAAGTTCGACTTCGTTGCGGGTCATCAGAATCGAGTCACATAGCTCGCTGGTAGTCCCCTTCACTTACGGCTTGACATGTCGCTCGAGCAAATCAATATCGTCACGCAATAGCTTCAACACGCCCCCCACACTTTGCTCGCTGAGCTGCCGCCCCGCATCTTGCTCGACCGAGCGCAGCGCCATGTCGGCAATCTGCTCCGCGATCTCGTCAGCCTTGCGCGGGCCGGACGGCGTGAACCACCAGGCTGTCCAGTTGCACATGCCGATGATCGAGAACGCGGCGACCTTGGCGTCCATCATACGAAACTGACCGCGTTCGATACCCAACTCAATCGCCTGCCGGAACTGTTCAAGCACCGCGCGCCGCGATTGCTCGGCGAGCTTCCTTTGCTTGAGCGGCAAGTTGTCCTCATTGCGCTCCACCACACGAAATTGCAACGGATGCGTGAGGATCAGATGAGCATGCCGCAACACTAGATGCCGCAACATCGCGGCCGGTTGCCGCAAATCCTCCGGTAACGCCTCGGAGGCCAACTCCCCCGCTGCGCGAGTGACCACCGTGGTCAACACTTCGAGAATCGCTTCCTTGCTCTTGAAGTAGTAGTACAGCGCCGGACGACTCACGCCCACGACATCCGCAATGTCGTTGAAGCTCGTCCCGTCGAAACCCCGCTCGATAAACAGCCGCGTTGCGACCTCCAGAATGTTCTCCCGCAGCGCGTCGCTCTTTGTCTGTGCTTTGCTCATGACGACCTTCAGTTCCTCTTTTGACGCAGGCGTCAGAAAACCCCAACGATAACCAAATTCCCTTGCAGCGCAAAGCCCCGCAAGCATTTCGCCCCAGACTTTTTTACATCTCCGTCAAATTTCAACACGAATGTTTACTTATTCGTAAAAAACTGGACTAATATGTAAAAAAGGAGGTGAGGAGATGAGTCAACAACTGCAAGGTCGTAACGTCGGTCACGGGGCGACGGCGGGATTTCTCAACACGGACTGGAATCCGCGAGATCTGCCATTGGGCGCGACGACGCGTAATGTCGTCCTTCGCACGGCAGACGGCGCGGCAACGAGCGGCGCACTCTATACCGACGGTTCGCCCGATACTGTTGTCTGCATCATGCATCCGCGTGAGTTCATGGCATGTCATTACCTGATCCCGGATATCGTGAATGCCGGCTATGCCGCATGGACACAGGCCCCGCGATCCGTCGGCAACGACATGCGGCTGGAACATGAGTTCGCGCTCTACGACGTCGCCGCCAGCATGCGATTCCTGCGCGAGGCGGGGTTCAAACGCATCATCCTGCTCGGCAACTCGGGCGGAAGTGGCCTCTACGCCCTCTACGCGCAGCAATCCGGGCTGGCGCCGGAAGCGCGAATCGAGCGCACACCAGGCGGACGTCCGACGAAACTGGCTTCGCTCGACATGCCGGCCATCGACGGTGTGGTTTTCGTCGCCCCCCACCCCGGACAAGGTGCCCTGCTGCAAACCTGCATCGATCCGTCGGTGACCAACGAGCAGGATGCGCTTTCCGTCGACCCGACGCTCGACCCGTTCGACCCGGCCAACGGGTTTTCGCCGCGGCAGTCGGGGGACGCCCCCGCGACGCGTTACGACGCCGACTTCGTAGCGCGCTACCGCGCCGCGCAAACCGCTCGTGTGGCGCGTCTCGACGCCATGGCGCGCGATCTCATCGCGACGCGTCAAGGCGCACGCGAGCGCCTCAAACACGACTCGGATCGGACCGACGCACGCCTGCGCCGCATAGCCGCGCACACGCCCGTGATGACGATCTGGCGAACCGACGCCGACCTGCGCTGCTTCGACCTGACGCTGGACCCGTCCGACCGGCGTTTCGGCTCACTCTGGGGCAGCGATCCGTTCACCTCGAACTACGGTTCGGTCGGTTTCGGCCGCGTCTGCTCTCCCGAGGCGTGGCTCTCCACATGGTCCGGGTTGTCCGCGAACGCATTGCTGTCGAAAACCGCATCGGCCATCGTGCAGCCTACGCTGCTCATCGAGTACACGGGCGATCAGGCCTGCTTTCCCAGCGTCATCGCCGACATCTACGCCAGTCTCGGCTCGACGCGGAAGTCGCACCGGCGTGTACGCGGCGACCACCACGGCCGCGCGCTGGCCGATGGCGAAGAAGCCGGACGCTACATCGCCGGTCGCCTGCTGCAGGACTGGCTGCGCGAGACCTTCCCGCAATGACACGCCCTGCCCCTACCCCCCCAATGCACTACCGAACTTCGGGAGACCCGACATGAAGTTGAACGACATCCCCGCAGCCGATCTCGCCTTGCGTCTGCACGGCGTGGATCACACGGCGCGGCCGACCTGGCGACTGCGGCAAACGGTCGAGTTCTATCGCGACATTCTCGGCCTGCCGCTGATTCACACGATTTCCGCTCGCGGCTGGGGGCCGGCAACGCACCCCGACTTCCTGCACTTCTTCTTCGATAGCGGCCACGGCAGCACGATCGCCTTCTTCTACTACCTGGGCAGTGCGGAACCGGCATTCCTCGCCAATCGTCCTGGCCGGGCTCCGTTGCCCGACGACCACGTATTCGACGCCACGCACACCGCATGGCGGGTCGACAGCCCGGAGGCATTGCGGGCCTGGAAGACCCGGCTGGAAGCGCGTGGCGTGGAAGTCTCGACCGAGACGGCGCACGAGGTGATCGAGTCGATTTACTTTCGCGACCCGAACGGCTACTTCATCGAGATCACCCGCAAGCTGCGCGCGCTGGAAGGCATCGATGCGCGCGACGCGTCGGCCACGCTCGAGGCCGCCATGGAAATCGAAGATGAAGCCCTCGCAGGAGGCGCCCCCTTCACCTGCATCGACACCGTTTGGCAACGCAAGGCTCAGCGCCTCGGCCAACGTCTGCATGGGGAGCGTCAGTCATGAGGACTCAAACGCCACAGCCCCGCCAACCGCTGCAAATCTTCGTCCTTAATGTGCCCGAATTTGCGCCGCTGACCGAAGCCGCACGGCAGTTGCCGTCGTGCCGGGTCGAAGCCCGCGGCGACTACACCGTGATTTCCAGCGATGTGCCGATTGCTTTCGAGCGTCGCGCACTGGGCCTGAAGCCCGCCGTCTGGTACGGATTGTTCACGGGCGGCCTCGACGGCCGAATCGAAAGCTATGAACGCGACATCGTGCGGATCGCCCCGCGCGCATAACGTCGCCACCGGAACGTGCAGGAGACACTATGAGCGGTATTTATCACCGTATCGACGGCGTGACGTACTG
>ERZ778023.4581-NODE-4581-length-11431-cov-6.889680_pt1 | contig 11431 bp, 9 predicted proteins | sample MGYA00375753_ERZ778023 | MGnify/ENA primary metagenome ERZ778023 (study PRJEB29350, sample SAMN05389822) | bioreactor metagenome | isolation source: Ammonium sulfate bioreactor | place: South Africa: University of Cape Town | collected 2014-04-04 ...
GTCCGACGACTGGGCATCGGTCGCGTACTGGTACCAGACGCTGCCCACCGCACCGCTGACGATCCCGCCTGTCGAGGATCGCCTGCCGCTGCGTCCGCGCGACGCCGTCGTCACGTCACCCCTGCCGCCGCTCAGCCCGGCGCAGCAGGCGGCCCGAGAGGCGACGGCTGCCCGGATGGAGAAGTTCGTGGCCGAACGCGACCGGGTCCGTGCCGAGCGCGTCCCCGAGATCGACGCCTGGGAAGCAGGCAACGCCGCACAAGCGCGGGACATCCGCGCACGCTTCGACCAGCAGCGCTGAGAGGGACGGACACCGATGAGCAACGACCTGACGCGTCCCCTCCTGCACTTCACGGCAAGGGAGGGGTGGATCAACGACCCGCTCGGGCTGACGTACCACGAGGGCCAGTACCACCTGTTCTTCCAGTTCGTGCCCGGGCAGACCGAGTGGGGCCCGAACCAGCGGTGGGGGCACGCCACCAGTCCCGACGGGCTGCACTGGACGGAGGGGCCTGTCGCCCTCGAGCCGGGTGACGGTGACGACGGCGTGTGGTCCGGCAGCATCGTGCGGCCGGACGGCGAACCGGCCGCGCTGTTCTACACGACAGTCCAGCTGGACGACGTCCAGATCGGCAAGGCCCGCATCGCGCGCCCGGCCGACGCGACGTGGAACACCTGGACCAAGGGTGCCGTCGTCGCGGAGCTGCCCCCGGGCGTGGACGTCGTCGCGTTCCGCGACCCCTACGTGTTCCACGACGGCACCACGTGGCGCATGCTCATGGGCGCCGGTCTGCCTGACGGCACCGCAACCGCTCTGACCTTCGCCTCCGAGGATCTCCAGGAGTGGCGTTACGACGGGTTCCTGGCGGAACGGCATCGCGACGAGACGACGCCGGTCTGGATGGGCGCCGTCTGGGAGTGCCCCCAGCTGTTCCGCCTCGGCGACAAGTGGGTCCTGACCGTGTCGGTGTGGGAGCCGTTCGTCCCCTACTACGAGGGCTACGCGATCGGCACCTACGAGGACGGCCGGTTCACGGCCGAGTCGTGGGGTCGTCTCTCGTACGGGCCGTCCTACTACGCCGGCTCCGCGTTCGAGGACAGGGACGGGGAACGCGGGCTGATCTACTGGCTGCGGGACGTCGACGGCCCTGCCGGGACGTGGGCCAGTGCACACTCGCTGCCGCACCACCTGGCCCTGGCCGGCGATCGTGTCGTCGCATCGCCTCACCCGAGCCTCACCAAGGCCCGGACAGCCGGAAGCACGGACGTCCGCGACTCCTCGGTGGACGCCGGCAGCACGGTCGACGTCACGATGACGCTCGACGGTCCGGGTTCACGGGCCACGCTCACCATCGGCGACGACGCGGTGCGTGTCGTCGCGGCGGCTGCCGAGGTGACCGTGTCCACGTCGGCGGGGACGTTCACCATGCCGATCGACGGAGTGGACGTCCGCGTCGTGCTGGACGGCCCGGTCGTCGAGGTGTTCACCGCCGGTGGAGTGCTCGCCGCCCCGGTCGCCGTTGATCGGGACAACCACGTGACGGTCGAGGGCGGCGCCAGCGCCGACGTGTGGACCCTGTCCTGATCTGCGAATCGTTGGACAGGCGCGCGCTTTGTGGCCGCGCCTGTCCAACGATCTCGCCAGTTCTCCGCGGTCATCGAGAACCGTGTGACTAACTGAGCCCGGCGTCCTTCAGGCGTCGGGCTGAGCCATCGCACCGCGCGGTCCGCGCCCTTCCCCGGGGTCGCCCCTCGCCTCTCACGCCCGCAGCCGGCGGGTAGGCCGCTAGGCCGCACCCGGCCCCCGGCGCGCCTCCCTATCCGCCGGGGGCCAGGTGTGCCCTCGCGCGTGACCGCGTCGCAGAAGGCTCCTGGGATCGACGAGCTCCAACCTGAACTCCTCGAGTCGTCAGTGACCTCGAGGTCCGTCCGACACTGCCAGACATCCCGACGGACGACGCGCTCCGCCCCTCGCCTCAGACGCGCATCGTGGCCGCTGTTCCGCACTCCAGCGCGCCGTGTCCGAACCGTGACGTGACGCGGGTTGACGCCCGGAGACGGACCCCTCTACTTTGTGCGTGAACGTTTTTGCAAAACGTTTGCGCACCTCGACGGTCGCGGTGCGTCCCGACAGGACGAAGGAGTCCCCTCGATGAGGTCGTGGGAAGTTGGATCGCGCCGCCTGGTGCGACGTTCAGTGGTGGCGGGTCTGGCAGCAGCCACCCTCGTCACGGTCGCGGCCTGCGGTGCGGGCGGCACCACCAGCAAGAGCACCTCGTCCGGAACCGCAGCTGCCGGCGGTGCCGGCACGCTGACCGTCCTCGTTGAGGGCGGCGGTCACGGCGAGCTGCAGCCGGTCGCCGACAAGTTCACGCAGGAGACCGGAACCAAGATCACGTTCGTCGAGCTGCCGTACGACGGCCTGTACGACCGGCTCAACAGCGAGCTGTCCTCGGGCAACGTGTCGTTCGACGTCGCGGCGCTCGACGCAGTCTGGCTCACGGCGTTCAAGGACGGTCTGACGCCCATCGACGACCTGTTCACCGACAAGGTGAAGGGCGACATGTTCCCGTCGCTGTTGAAGGAGGCCCAGTCCAACGGGCACTTCATCGGCATGCCGGCGTGGACCAACGCCGAGCTGCTGTTCTATCGCACCGATCTGTTCAACGACGAGTCGAAGAAGGCCGCCTTCAAGGCCAAGTACGGGTACGACCTGGTCGTCCCGACCACCTGGCAGCAGTACCTCGACGTCGCCAAGTTCTTCACCCAGGACAGCGCCGCAGCCAACGGTGGCACGCCCAAGTTGTACGGCACGGACGTCAAGGGCAAGGTCGAGACCGAGTGGCTCGCCACGGTGCTGCAGGCCGGTGACAAGAACGTCGTGCTGGACGACAGCGGCAAGGTGATCATCAACGACGCCGCGCACAAGAAGGCTCTCGACTACTACACGCAGCTGGCGACCAAGGACAAGGTCGCACCGGCCGGCGCCTCCCAGATCGACTGGGCCGCGGCGCAGAACCTGTTCAACCAGGGCGGTCTGGCCATGACCCGCTTCTGGGCGCACGCCTACACCCAGATCCCGAAGGACTCCCCCGTCTACGGCAAGGTCGGCGTCGCCCCCATGCCGGCGGGTGACGGCGGCATCGGCGCCATCCCCGGCGCCTGGTACCTGTCCGTCCCGAAGGCCACGAAGAACTCGGCCGAGGCCAAGAAGTTCATCGAGTTCGCGTACGAGAACAACGCACTGGGGCTGAACACCACTTTGGGCCTCGCGGCGACGAAGTCGGCCCTGCAGAGCGCGGCGGCGCAGGCGGGCCACGAGAACCTCAACCCGCTGATCACGACCCTCGGCGCCAACGGGACTCAGCCGCGGCCTGCCAACGCCAAGTGGCAGCAGATCGTGGACACCGTCCTCGTCCCGAACAACCAGAAGCTGCTCGACGACGCCAAGAAGCAGATCGAAGGCATCGTCGGCTGAGCGGCCCGGGTGTGGCCGGCGCGCCCTGCAGCGCCGGCCACACCCGCCCCACCACCCGTCCCATCCCCGTAGCGCGGCAACGCCGCCGGCAGAAGGTTCCCCGTGCGTCTCACCGACCGACGCTTCGCCGCACTCCTGATGGTGCCGGCGGCGCTCTTCCTCGCAGCCTTCGTGGCCTGGCCCATCGTGCGGCTGGTCATGAACAGCTTCTACGACATCTCGCCGATCGCCGGAGGTCCGCGCACCTTCGTCGGGCTGGGCAACTACACGACCGCCCTGGCCAGCTCCGGGTTCCGCAGCTCGGCTGTACGGACCCTGGCCTACACCGTTCTCGTCGTGTCTGCGGAGTTCGTGCTCGGGCTGGCCACGGCGCTCCTATTCAGCGCGATCGGCCGTCGGTCGGCGGTGTTCCGGACGATCTTCATGTACCCGCTGATGATCGCGCCGGTCGTGGCAGGTCTGCTGTGGCGGTTCCTGCTGATCGACAACTCCGGCATCGTCAACACCCTGCTGGCCCGCGTCGGCATCCTGCATTCCGCCAGCGACATCGGGTGGCTCTCGAACTCGCGGATCGTGCTGTTCTCCGTGGCGATCCCCGACATCTGGCTCACCACGGCGTTCATGGCCCTCGTCCTGTTCGCCGGTCTGCAGAACATCCCGGGCGACGTCATCGAGGCCGCACGCCTCGACGGCGCCAAGGGGTGGACTCTGCTGCGGCGCATCATCGTGCCGCTGCTCCGACCGGTGATCGCGGTGACCCTCATCGTCCGCGGCATCGACGCGGCCAAGGCGTTCGACATCATCCTGATCCAGACCGGCGGTGGACCTGAGAACGCGTCACAGACCCTGAGCCTGCTGATCTACCGGACCATGGTCCGGTTCGGCGAGCCCGGTCTGGCCAGCGCCATGGCGACCATGTACCTGCTGGTCATGCTGGCCGTCGCGGTCGCAGCGGTCGTGACCATCTGGCGGCCGGGGGCCGACGCATGAACGGCCTCGAGATCCGCCGACCCGCCACCCGGACCCTGCTGTGGGCACTTCTCGTCACAGTGGTCGTGCTCTACGCCTTCCCCTTCCTCTACCTGCTCCTGACGTCGTTCAAGCCCCCGCTCGAGACGCTTGCTGTCCCGCCGACGGTCCTGCCGTCGCGCTGGACCACCGCCAACTACGCGGCGGTGTGGGCGTCCCACGGGGTGCCGGCGTCCTTCATCAACAGCATCTCCACCGCCACCATCAGCACCCTGCTCTCGCTGGTGCTGGCAGTACCCGCCGCCTACGCGATCACCAGGTTCCGCACCAGGGCCGGCCGCTTCTTCGTGATGCTGGCGCTCGTCACCCGGATGGTTCCACCGGTGGCGGTCGGCATCCCGCTGAGCTCGACGATCAGCAGCCTGCACCTTCTCGACACGCCGACAGGACTGGCGATCGCCCACACGACGATCTCCCTGCCGCTGTCGATCTGGCTGATGTCCAGCTTCTTCGAGGCCGTTCCGGACGAGCTGGACGAGGCGGCCAAGGTCGACGGCTGCTCACGGCTCGGAGCGTTGTGGCGCGTGGTGATCCCCGTGGTGTCCGGCGGGATGGCCGTGACCGCGATCTTCGCCTTCCTCGCCTCGTGGAACGAGTTCCTCTTCGCGCTGCTCCTGACCAGCGTCCGCGCACAGACCACACCGCTGGCGATCGCGAACTTCCAGACCCAGTTCGGCCTCGACTGGGGGTCGATGACGGCGCTGGCAGCCCTCTACTCCATCCCCGTGATCCTCCTGACGCTCCTGCTCCAGCGGCACATCGTCGCCGGCCTCACGCTCGGGGCCGTGAAGGGATGACCGCGACGCCGGCACGACTTCGACCCTCGAGCACTTCCCGTCCGACGGCGGTGGTGGCACGACCCGAGCAAGCAGGGCACCAGGAGGAACAGCGCATGGCCAGCAACAACCGCTACGACGTCACGTCGTGGCCGGTGGGCGACCCTCACGAGGACCTCGGCGAGGTGATCAACAGCATCCTCGCCGACATCAAGCACAGGCAGACCGCCACGGATCTGAACGACGGCGGCAAGCCCGGCGCCGTCATCTACCTCCCGCCGGGCGACTACCACCTCCGCACGCAGGTGCACATCGACATCAGCTACCTGCGGATCGAAGGCTCCGGGCACGGCTTCACCTCGTCCAGCATCCGCTTCAACGTCCCCGAGAACGAGTGGTCCCAGCTGCACGAGCTGTGGCCCGGCGGGAGCCGCGTGCTGGTCGACCTGCCTCCGAACAGCGGTGCCGACCAGTCGGTCGCCGCCGCGTTCCGGGTGGAACGTGACGGCAGCCCTCGGATCAGCTCCGTCGAGTTCTCCAACTTCTGCATCGACGGCCTGCACTTCGAGCCGGACGGTTCCGACCTGCACCCGGAGAACACCTACCGGAACGGGAAGACCGGCATCCTGATCGCGAGCGCCAACGACTCGGTCCGCATCACGGGGATGGGGCTGGTGTACCTGGAGCACGGCGTGACGGTGTGGCATGCCGATGCTCTGTCCATCCACGACAACTTCATCGCCGAGTGCGGCAGCTGCATCGAGCTGCGCGGCTGGGGCCAGGCCTCGAAGATCACCGACAACCTCATCGGGGCGGGCTTTCGGGGGCGCTCGATCTTCGCGGAGCACCATGGTGGGCTGCTCATCGCCGCGAACAACGTATTCCCCCGCGGGGCCAGCAGCGTCGAGCTCGCAGGGGTGACGCGGTCGAGCATCACCAGCAACCGGCTGCACTCCTTCTACCCCGGGATGGTGACCCTCACCGCGGCCTCCTCGGAGAACCTGGTGGCCTCCAACCACTTCCTCCGCGACAACGAACCGTGGGCGCCGTTCCTCGGGATCGACAACGGGCTGGATGACACCACCGGCCTGCTGCGGATCGAGGGCAGCGGCAACTCCGTGATCGGCAACCACTTCTCCGAGATCGTCGACGCCACGAGGATCAGCCCCGCCAGCGCGACGCCCGTCATCATGCGTGTCGCCTCGGGGAGCGGTAACTACCTGGCCAACAACCACGTGGTTGCCAGCGACGTCCGGGCCGGCACGGGCGACTCCGCGTACGCGGCACAGGTCGACGCTCTCCTGACCGCGGCGTCATCGAGACAGCTGCCGGTGACCACTGTTCTGGTCGACGGCGCATCGTTCGGCAACACGGTCCTCGACTCGGGTGACGAGACACAGGTGGATCTCGACCGGGCGACCAACGCGTTCAGACCGACACCGACCCTTGGCGGCTTGGTCAGATGAGCACCCGAGGAGTGAGCCCCTTTGGCGAACGTTTTGCAACCGTGCCGATGTGCCGGGCCGTGCCGTCGGACCGCGCTGCTGTCAGCCGCGCCGTGAGCCATTCGCAGCCGGTTCGACCCGCATAACCTACGTGTGCTGCGTGCCCCACGTGCGCAGCGCCAGCCGTGAGGAGTATCAGCGAAGTGGCTCGACGAGTCGGCATCAAGGACGTTGCCCAAGAGGCGGGCGTCTCCCTCACGACGGTCTCGCATGCCCTGAACGACTCGCTGAACGGCCGGGTCAACGCCGAGACCCGCGAGCGGATCAAGGAGGTCGCCCGGCGGCTGAACTACCACCCGAACCGGTTGGCCCGCGGGCTGCGTACCAACAGCTCGGGGATGATCGGACTGCTGACCGAGGAGATCGCCACCACTCCGCACGCCGGCCGGATCATCCTCGGCGCGCAGGAAGCCGCCAGCCGGCACAACCTGACGCTGGCGATCATCAACGCCGCCCTGCAGGCCGATGCCGACGAACGCCGGAACGACGTGGTCGCCCTCCTCGACCGCCACGTCGACGGCATCATCTACGCGACCGTCTACCACGACACGGTGACCCCGCCGCAGGAGCTGCTGTCGGTGCCGGCGGTGCTCATCGGTGCGACCGACCGGACCGGGAAGCTGCCGTCTGTGGTGCCGGACGAGCGACAGGGCGCCGCGGACGCGGTGCGTGACCTGCTGGCCGTCGGCCACAGACGCATTGCCTTCCTCAACGGTTGCGAGGACGTCCCCGCGACCCGCGGGCGACTACTTGGCTACCACGACGCCATGGCGGAAGCCGGTGTCCCGGTTGACCCCAGGTTGCAGGCCGAAGTGGAGTCAGAGGCACGCGGTGGGTACGCCGGAACGATGCGTCTGCTCGAGCAGGGTGGGGACCCGACCGCGATTTTCGCCTACAACGACCGGATGGCGATGGGCGTGTACCGCGCTCTCGCGGAGCGGCGCCGGCGGATCCCTCAGGACGTGTCCGTCATCGGCTTCGACGACCAAGCACCGATCCCCGAAAGCCTGTTCCCAGGGCTGACCACCGTGGCGCTTCCGCACTACGAGATGGGTGCCTGGGCCGTCGAGACCCTCGCCACGCTGCTCGGGGACGAGGCAGCCACCGCAGACTCCGTGCTGATGCCCTGCCGCACGGTCCAGCGCGAGTCGATCGCCAAGCCGCACAAGACGCGGGCGCGGACTGGCACCGCCGCGTCCTGAAGGCTGCCAGCGCGCACCCGTCCGCTACTCCCCTGTGTTTCTCGGGTTCTCCTTTAGTAGAGGTGACTGCATGCCGAACGGCGTCGATGTCAACGTGCTAGGCGAATGTGTCGCGGACACCATTCGATACAGCGCCCAGCACGAAGTGACCTACCCCGGCGGGAGCGCTGCGAACGTCGCGGTCGGGTTGGCCCGACTTGGCCGACGCGTCGACTTCGCCACCTGCCTGGGGGACGACGAGCACGGACAGCTGATGCGTGCGCACCTCGCACGCGAGCACGTGCGCGTAATCAACGTCGCGGCGGAGGGCACTCCGACGCCCTCGGCGGTCGCGGTGCTCGACGAGAGTGGTGCGGCCGCCTACGAGTTCTCGGTCACGTGGGCAGCAGGACCGAATCTGCCGGCACCGCGAGGCTCGCATCTGCACCTCGGCTCGTTCCCCGTCTTCTTGTCTTCGGCCCCTGCTGAGCTGGACGCTCTGCTGCTGTCCGTTCGGGACCACAGCTCGGTCAGCCTGGATCCGAACGTCCGCCCCGAGCTGATGGGTGACCCGCACCGCTCACGCGAGCGGCTGGAGAGCGTCCTTAGGTTCGTCGACGTGGTCAAGGCCAGCGACGAGGACATCGCCTGGCTGTACGACGGGGCCGACGCCGAGTCGGTCGCGCGAGGCTGGCTGGAGGCCGGTCCAGGCCTGGCTGTCGTCACGATGGGCGCCAACGGGTGCTTCGCGGTGAGCCAGCACGGCACGTGCCGTGTGCCGCCGGTTCGCGTGGACGTGGTCGACACGGTGGGCGCCGGCGACACGCTGATGGCGGCTCTCATCGACGGCTTGATGGATGCCCGCACTCTCGGGCCACGGTCCAGCCACCGTCTTGCGGGACTGGACGCGGACGAGCTGCGGAAGGTCCTCGCTCGCGCTGGTCGCGCCGCGGCGATCAACGTCTCGAGGGCAGGAGCCAACCCACCGTCCAAGGAAGAGCTCGACGGCTGACGCCCGCTGCCGTGCGCGACCGTCTGCGGGCGTCAGCCGTACGGGACTAGCGGCGCCGACTGACTTCCCGCACCTCGACGCGAGACAGCGGCGAGGTGGCCAACAGCCGTTCGCAGAAGGTGATGGTCCCGTCGGCCGCGAACACTTCGACGACGGATCCGTCGACGATGATCGTGACGTCGATCTCCTCACTCGCGGCAAGGGGAGCAGTCGCCGCCACGGCCGTTGCCGCCGGAGGCATCGCTCCGCAACCGCTCCGGTCGAGGCTCAGCGTTCCCGCGTCACCATCGACCGTCAGAACGACAGTCTGCTGATCACGGTCGTCGAGAAGCCTGACGGACGCTGACGTGCCGTGCCCGCACGGCAGCCTCAGGTGCGTCACGGCCGGGCCGCCGCCCTCTTGTCCGCCCAGGACCGGCTGTTGCCTCAGTCGGCGAACTCCGTCCGTGCCGGTGACGACGTCGAGCTGGCGGACGAGGGACATGGCTCCACGCCACGGCGCGGAGGGCAGGTCGCGGGCGTACTGCCATGAGTCCGCCCATGCGATCGTCAACGCCCGGCCGTCCGGAACTCCTCCCCACGCGACGGCGGCGTAGTAGTCGTGGCCGTAGTCGAGCCAACGAGGCGACGCGTCGCCGTCGGGGACGAACGTGTATCCGTCGAAGTCCCCCAGGACGTACTGGCTCGCGGATCCACCGGTGGGGCCACCGGGGTTGACCGACAGCATCAGTACCCACGCCCGGTCGCCGTCCGCAGTCGGGACCGTGAGCAGAGCCGGGCACTCCCACAGCGCCGCGGTAGTCCAGGCCGGCCCCACTGTCGACGAGAACGCCCACGAGCGCAGATCACGCGAGGTGTAGAGGGACAGCCGGTGGTCGACGGACTCGGCGACGACCATCACCCAGTGGTCCTCGTGCCAGAAGACGTAGGGGTCACGAAAGTCCGTCGCGCCGACGTCGAGCACGGGGTTGCCCTCGTAGCGCCGCCAGGTGAGCCCGTCGTCGTTGCTGATGGCGAGGGATTGGGCCTGCACGCCAGCACGCGGAGACGGAGAGCGGTAGGCGCTCGTGTAGACGGCCACCATGGCACCGGCGCCGAAGCCGGCGGTGTCATTGGTGTCGACGACTGCGCTGCCGGAGAACACCATCTCGTCCGGAAGAGCCGGGATGGCGGTGCCGAGGTCGGTCCAGTGCACGAGGTCCGTGGAGGTCGCGTGACCCCACGACATCTCGCCCCACTCGGGACCGAACGGGTTGGACTGGAAGAACAGGTGGTAGGTGCCGTCGTGGAAGACGAGCCCGTTGGGGTCGTTGAGCCAGCGGTCGGCGGTGGTGAAGTGCCAGGACGGTCGCAGAACGGTGCTCACATCAACCCTTCACACCGGAGGACGCGATCGACCCGATGAACGCCTTCTGGAAGGCGAGGAACAGTGCCAGCACGGGAAGGGTGATCATCGACGCGTACGCCATGACCTGGCCCCACGAGACGTTCAGCTGGAAGAAGTACTGGATGCCGAGCATCACGGGCCGCAGCTCCTCGGACTGCACCACCATCAGCGGCCACAGGTAGGAGTTCCAAGCCGGCAGGAAGGTCAGGATCGCAACTGTGGCGATCGCAGGCCCGGACAGCGGCATGACGACGTTGCGGTAGATCCGGAACCACCCGGCCCCGTCCATCCGGGCCGCCTCGTCCAGCTCCTTCGGGATCGACGTGAAGTACTGGTAGAAGAGGTAGACCGAGAACGCGTTGGCCACGAACGGGATGATCAACGTCGCGATGATCCCGGTGAGCACGAGCTGCTTGCCCCGCCACTGCAGCCGCGCAAGGGCGAAGGCGGCCAGGGAGTTGACGAGCAGACCCAGCATGACCGTGACCACGGAGATGCCGATCGAGTTCATCAGGAACCGGGCGAACGGCACTCTGGCGAACACGGCGCTGTAGTTGGCGAACGAGACATGGCCCAGCGGCACGAACGCCCGCCACGAGCGCAGGTCGGCGAAGATCTGCAGGTCGGGCTTGAGTGAGGACACGAAGAGGAACAGCAGCGGGCCGGCGAAGAGCAGGGCGAGCAGGATTCGTCCTGTCTGGACGAGCCAGCCGGTGCGCCGGCGGTGCGCGGAACGGCCCGCGCGAGGCGGGTTCTCGACGACGGTGCTCATGGTCAGTCCTTCTCGCGAGTGAGGAACCGCTGCACGCCCGACACGATCAGGACGAGCACGAAGAAGACGAGGGAGATCGCGGAGGCGTAGCCGGTGGCCAGCTGCTGGTACCCGGTGCGCACCGCCATGTAGACGACGGTCGTCGTCGAGTCCAACGGGCCGCCCTGCGTCATCACGCTGATCTGCGTGAACAGCGACAGCGCTGCGATGGTGATGGTGATGAGGATGAACGTGCGGGTGGCGAGCAGGCTCGGCCAGGTGATGTACCGGAACCGCTTCCAGCCGACCGCA
>ERZ778023.4592-NODE-4592-length-11407-cov-27.920278_pt1 | contig 11407 bp, 12 predicted proteins | sample MGYA00375753_ERZ778023 | MGnify/ENA primary metagenome ERZ778023 (study PRJEB29350, sample SAMN05389822) | bioreactor metagenome | isolation source: Ammonium sulfate bioreactor | place: South Africa: University of Cape Town | collected 2014-04-04 ...
TCAATTCGAACAAGGTGCCAAAGAGATGTTCCTCCAGCAAAGGCGTCCCTTGTTTAGCTGATGCCTTCCTCCCACCGGTGCGCAAAAATATCCCTAGACCAGCTGCCTTGCTCTCCTTGGTGCGGATGGGGCTGGAGGGGGCCAACAACGCGGCATGATAGCGATACAAGGCCGCCAACATGTCGTTGGTGTTGCGGGAGTTGGTTGCCTCGCTGCGTTTCCGGCGACAGAAGGAAGGACCGTATTTCATTGGGTTTGCATGTTGCTTCACCAAGGAAGCGAATTCTTCTCGCGTCAACTCCCTCTCGAACACTCCTCTGACCTGAGGCTTCTCGAGGATGTGCCTCTTGAAAAATAACCAGTACCGTATCCCTACGGGGATGCTGTGGCGTTTGCGTTTCAATACCGTTGGCCCCAAGACCTTCAATTCCTCCATCCGGTCCGGACAACTTCGAAAAGAAACGAGAATCATTTTCATCCCTGCATGCATGCATGAAAAAACAACTGAAGAGACGAAGAAAAGTTCTCCGGCAGGTGGTAGGAAGTCCTATCGAAGCTCAGGACACCTGTTGCCTTAAAGGCGGTCTTCTCACAAATGAGGAAACAAGTTTGATGGGAGATCAACAGTAACTTGGGGGAAGATGGGGCAATGATAACAGAAAAAGGGTGCTGGGTTTGAAGCTATAAACATACAAAGCGTGAGGTCCAGCTGCGCAAAGATCATTTCTTTCTTCAAAAAAGAAAGAGGAGGTCAGTTGGGGCCTTTCTCCTGTGGCTTCACATTTTCAGAAAACACTTCACGAATCCACTGAACGGCTGTCTATAGTCATAGGCAGACCGAATCTGCCCCATCGTGGGGGCTTCCTCTTTTGGTGTTCTGAGGTTTAGCGTTTGCAGTTCTGCGATTCACAATGCAACTTCCGATACCACGACTACCAGTCTGAGTCCCTGTTGTCGTCTACTCTTCCTCCTTCCAAGAATTCCGGACGGAGAAATTTTTCTGTCGATGGAGGGAGGAAGTAGACGACTGTTTTTATTTTCTTGAAGCAACACATTGTTGCCAGAGTTCAATGGCCAGCTTTTTACAGAACACATCCCAGTCTATGTTCTTAGCAATGGCATAGCACTCATGGTAGAGTACATATGTGTTCCACACAATTGAACTGAAATGGAAGTCATCAAAGGAGTACCTCCATCCCTTCCTCCTGTAGGGCCACCCTTTGTTTGCAAGAAAGTGATTACATCAATCACAGCCATTGAAGAAGAGAGCATATACATCCTCAAATGGTGGCCTCTTCATCTCTCCTCCCTTTTTCTGGTACTTGAAGGCATTGGTCAACAGGTACTGCCTCCCCCTCTCTGGATCCCAATACACATAGGCTACTTCTTCAGTTTGCTGGTTCCATGCTACCACCCACTGACCTGGCTTCTTCACTTTCAATTGCAGAGGTTCCCAGACTTCCTGAAAGCGGGATGAATTGATGGCAGCCAGGTATTTGAATCCTTCCCCCCTCAACCATAGTCTTGATGCATCATCCATGTAATAGGCATCTGTCACCACCACAATCCCCTTTTTCTAAGATGGTGCTATTTGCTCAAGAGATGATTGATATAATTCCACCATCTTTGGACCTGAGTTTTGCTGCACTGGCTTGCAATTCAGCAGGTATGGTAGCCCTGTATACTTTCCCTTGATTACTGACTCTGTGATCCAATGGCCTTTAGGTGGGTCCTTGTTTGGCACATATCGCTTGTAAGGGCTCTTTCCTTCATATGGCTTCAACTTCTCATCAATATTTATCACCTCAGGCACCAAAACCAGTTTCTCACTTGCTAGGTTCAACTGCTCCACAGCTTTTGGGGGAATCCACAATTGATGGAGGCGGAAAAACCTGCTGTGGCCCATTGGATTCTCACCAAATACCTCTGCAGGTAATGGCCAGTTACTCCTCAATGGTTTTTTATGGGTTGTTTGCAGGTAGACTCTGACTGCCCAGTATTCTCTCACTTCTTCTATTGTTATCTGGTGCACTCCCTTCTGTCTAGTTTCATGTGCCTTTTCAATCATCCCTTCAACAACTGAATCAGGTGTGAGGGCCAGGAAGATATCAGTGCAGCTTGGCTTTCTTGGCAACCCCACTATCCCTCCTTGCTCTCCTGTTCCTGCCCAGCTGAACTCCCCCTTGGTTATCACCTTGAATCCCTCTAGTGGTACCCTCTTGTGGTCTGGTTTTGGATTTGCTTTTTGCTTTTTTCGCTCGTGCAGGGCTTCTGCGACTGTTAGTGTGTGCTTTTCTCCCTGTCTTCGCTTGCACAACCTCTGTACACTTATGTGCTGTGACATTTACGCAAGAAAGTGTGCACCAAATTTACTGTAAAATTTCTGCGTCCGGAATTCTTGGAAGGAGGAAGATAGGATATTGATTAGGCCGCCGCTACTTTTCTTCCCTCGAGAAATATATATTTTTTCTTTTCGCTGTCCTCACGTAGGGGAGAGGAACGCACGGCAAGAGAGTAAGGAGATTCTCTTGATCCTTTTGGGGGGAGGAGAAGCTCTTGAATTTCACCTTTCTTTGGTGAGTTAGGAATTAACTGGTCTTCTTTGAAGAAAGGGAAATATTCATAGGTTCTTGTCCCCTCCCGTTTAGTTTGGCATCTTAGACGGTTGCCATTGATGCAGGTCCACATTATCGCAAAAGGGCAACCACCTAACCCAGGACACTAAAAGAGTTGCCCTATATGGCTTAAGAGCTTAACATGGAAACAGAAAAAAAAAAAAAAAAAAAAGAATACCACCCAACTTTCCTGAGCCACCACGATCCCTAACATAAGATGAAGTCGTCAGGGTGTTTTTGTTTTTGATGTTCAGGTTTTATTACTCTCGCCACATATGGGCAGGGAGAAGAAACAACAATTTCTACTACTTCAAGATGAAGTATCTACAGGCTTCATTGGTGAGGAGAACTTGCGCGCTTTTTCTGCCTGCATCTTCTGTTTTGAAACCTATGAGCGAGCAACGGTGCGAGTTAGAGGGAAACCCAAGAAAAACCTCCTCCCTCATCTTACCACTTGTGCACAGCCTTTGGTTCGAGCGACAGCAGCTGGGCGATGTGCTTGCGCAGGGCGAGGTCGGGGCGGGGATCCTCGTGAAAGAATGCCAGTCCAGAAGATCTTTCTCGTGTGCAGCGAATCTTCTCCTCGCGACATTGCCACCACCAGGAGAAGGGCGAACGAGGAAGTTCGCTTGCGGTTGCAAAGGATCGCCGGATGAGGGGGAGATCGTCATCATTACCGAGTTGGCGAGAAGATCGAGGCCAGCAGTGGCTGCTGCGAATTGCTCGCGCAGGTCCACGAAGAAAGGATCGAGCGACGCAAAGGGGGCGCTGTACTCGAAGAGCGTTGTGCCTGAGCCTTGAGGTTCCTTTGCGCCCTCGAGAGGATGGTCTGGATCGGGAGGAAGGATGACTGTTGCCGTTGTTTCCTGTTTTTTCAGCTCCTCCTCCTCCTGATTCAGGAGAAAGGAGACAGAGTGTTTGTTCTGTTGCTCGCCCCGTTGCGCCATCGTCGTTCGTGGTTTGGCTATTATTTAGTTGTCGTCGTTCGTTTGTTCGGACATAGGAGGTGGGTTTACCATATGCGTGCTGTTGCCTTGCAATCGCGAGACATTCAATTGACAGGAGGATGGATTCTTCACCTCCCCACCGGTCGCTTCTTCAAAACATCTCCTCCTCCTCTTAATATAGGGGGGAAAAAAAAAAAAACTCTCGCAACCAACTGAGGGGGGGGGTGCGGTGCCACAACAGCCCTTGCGCCTCCTTCCCAGCTTGTTCTTGGAAACCTCTGCCATAAAAGAAAACGACGAAAGGAGATAGGGGGAAAAAAAAAAAAAAGACTCTACAACAGGGTCCTCTTCAAGTGAAATACCAAGAAGAGGGAGGGGACCACCTCGGGGCCTCGCGGTCCACTTGCGCAGAGGAGAAACAGTAAACTCTTGTCTTTCCAACGCACACCAGGAAACAAGCAAGAACACACCCACGGATATAATGAACGGAGGAGATGTGAGTCCAACCGAAAAGACTCCGGGGAGGCCTGTTGGTAGGGATGATGGATGCAGCGTGCAGTCTTTATCATCCAAGATGCCCAAGACATGACAAGAGGTACGCAGGAGGCTGTTGGCAACCAGGTGCGACTTGTCTCACACACACCCCAGCCTGATGTGTGGACCTCGTCAGCCAGCCCTCTAGGGATAGAAGCAAGGGGAAAAGGTGTTTCTTGAAACATAAGCCGCTAGATCTAACAAGCTTCTGGGGGAGGTGGAAAGGATGCAAGTCTTTGGAGGCGCTCCGCCATCAAAAAAAAAAAAAAAAAACCAAATTCTTGGAAGCAGTTTCACCGAAATGTGTGGCCGAGCGGCCGGGAGGCCGGGCCCCTTTGGTGGGAAAAATTTTTTTTCGTTTGACTTAGAAATTTTTTTTTTTGGTGGCACCCTCCTCGGGGGGGCAAGGGATGCTCTTCGGTTTGGCGCCCGGGTAAAGGGGAAGGGAAACGGCCTCCTCTTTGTGGTCAAAAGGGAAGAAAATCGCTGCTGGTCCTCTCAAGGGCCCGGCTGGCGGTGGTTGAAAGGGCCCGGCTACTGGCAGATGTGTGAAAAAGGGCCTGCACACCGTCAAAAAAAAAAACCCTCTCTTCTCGCACAAGATGAGTCCTCAGCGCGGAACCAAGCAAACTTTTGCCTTGTTTTTTGTGGTCCGTAGGATTTTGTGTGCGCGTCATTTTGAGATGAGTGTTTGATAAGATGGGCGGGCGCACGCAAAAAAATCAAACTCCTCGCACAACAAAAAATACCTTGGTTTTTTTTTCTTCTCCCCCCCCCCCAAACAATGTCTACATGCAACGCACCCTCTTCTGTCTGTATGCGTAAAGTTGTTCAATAATACATTTGAAGAGAGATAACATCCCTTTCCCAAAAAAAAAAACCCCCTAGTTGAAAGGAACTATGACTACTTGTGAGGAACCAGTCACCTCATCTTGCACATCCAGGAAACTTTGGGAAGCCAGTGGGATCGCTTACTCCCATTCCTTGCAATCGAGATTTTCCCAGTTCCTTTCATCCAAAATTTATGTTGGTGGGGTTTAACAAAAATGGAAGGGACGCTAATGATATCCATTGGGTTGAAAGTGAACACCATCACTGCCTTTGCAGTTCTTTGACCGTCGAATTCACCATCCGTCCCTAATGGACTTCACAGAGGAATCGAATGCTCTCCCGCCCCGCCCCCACGCTCGCTGTCCTATGCAGCCCGCAAGAGGAGAAACAAAAGCGTCAAGATTCATTTCGAGAAGGTCTCCATTAACGGTTCTTCAGTTCAGTCATCGATCGTGCTACTTGCGCGTATCTCAGGGAAAGCAAAAGCCCATTCCGGTAAGCCCGTGTGGCTGGCCCTACGCCCCACGGGAGGGAACCGATGCTAACGAACGAAGTTCCAACCGTTAAAAAAAAAAAAAATTGCGCTCGCTTTCCCTGCCCATATTGAACGATCAAGAGTCGTTCTCATGGTAAACTCCTTCACATTCGAAATTCAAACCCTCACCATGGAATTCACGCTTCCATAACAATAATTAAGTATAAAAGTTGTGTTTATTCAATAAATGTGCTTTTCCTTCTTCCTTTACTCCTGTCTTCTACAGCGTCTCCGTTCAATACGGATACACTGCCAGGGAGGAGAGAAAAATCGCGGTGTCTACAGGTTTTTAAAACAAATGGACCAAATTTCTTTGCGGGATTTGAATCGGCATCGGTCTAGGCATCATCGGTCGTAACTCCAGTATCACGCTATGACATACGTGTTACCAGCTCGCATACACGAGCTCTTGGGGGACACCAGGTCATCTACACGCAACGATAACATCAGGGAGTTTGCGCGAATCATACATGGCTTTCAGCTGCACAACATTACCAATATGGACAACACCCAAGCGGCGACAGAGCTCAACGATCTGGATCTACTTTACCAAGCTGCTGAGAATGCCTTTAGCACTGCGAGGTACTTTTTTTTTTTTTTTTTTTTTTTTTTTTTTTTTTTTTTTGCAGTTGTTTTTTCCCCTCTATCTCTCAACAAGTCATTGTACCTTAACGTGTGTGTACTCCATATGTCAGCAACACTACCCAGCATTGGCTCAATGCGCCACAACTGTATGATAAACTGCTCGTAGTGGAAAACGACTTCCGCTTCAGAGTGCAGCGGAACATCGTCATCCTGAACAACCAGCTCCACAACTTCAATATCCCTATCATGGCGGCAACGGGATACAATCTTGATAGTCTGTTTGCGTAGGGAGTTCGTATCAAGTATGGATATACGCTTGTGCCCGACAGTGTCATGTATACATGTCAATAGTTGTACCTAAACCCCCCCCCCCTCTTCGAAAAAAAAACACAATAAACCTACCGTGATGCTGCACAAGAGTGTTTTTATTAGCTTTCATTTCATATTGGCAAGGGCCTGAGCTTCCTGATGATGTAAGTGGGGAATGCGGAGTGTCCATATCCATAGGAAATGCAAAAACCGCCAAAATTTGTAAATGTATAGTGGAAGCCCTTAGACAGGTCCAGCACCTGCCATCCTCGTAAAGTTCCATTTTTTTCCCTTCAAATGTATGGGCCACACTCTCGGGGGAGGAAAAAAAAAAACTCTCATCATACCTTCTCCCCCCCCCCCTCTTCCAAAGAATCTCCCAATTGATGCAAACAAAACAAGCTGGAAGAGTTTGTCATGTATTTTTTTCTTCTTCTTCATCATTATTATTTGATACAACGTCAAAGAAGTTGGTTGCCTCTCTCATACGATGTTGAGCTCAGTAAATTGTGCCGTCAATTCCTCACAGAGATCTCTGGCGGCGGTGTTGCCGAGAGTCGAATAGCACTTGAAATGTTTCTTCGTGAAGAATTGGTTGGCTGTCGAGTCATGCGGGAACTCGCCGCAGCAGCACGAAACGGTGCAGAAGGGGCAACAGCAACCACTCGGTGGGTGTTTCAGCCTGAATTGGTTCCTGCTGCTCTTGAGGTAATACAGCATCGTATAATCGCTTGCTTCGTCATCATCATCATCATTGTTCTCAACATCCTCCTCCAATGTTGCTTCGTAGACGTAGTTGTCGTCTTCCAATACTTCCTCCTCCTCGTCTTCCACCACCATCCTTTCTCTTCCGATTGCTTTTTCCATGCTCTTTTCCTCATCTTGTCCCTTCCTCTCCCTGACTTTTTCTGGCTCCTCCTTCTCCTTCTCGCCGGATTCGTTTCTCCTTTCCCTTGCCTCCAGCATCTCCCTTGCAGTCGCCTCTCGTCTCATGGCGCGAACCAAGATAGGATTTTCCTGTTTCTTCCAGATGATCTTCAGGGTAAGGTGCGTCTGGTGCACCGAAAGGCTTTCCTTCTTGAAGAACTTGAAAATGTCTCTGTTTTCAGGCAGTTTAATCCACCTCCCTTCGATCCTCCGGCCGTCCTTTGTGGTGTGGGGCTTCTCCCATCTGAGGGGGATGTAGCGGTAACCCCTTTGCTCGATCCTCTCCAATGCTCGCTTTATATCGAGACACTCGTAGGTCGGGTCGGCCGCAACATCCACGACGACGATGGTCGAGCACCTCCTCATGAGGAGTTGTTCGACCCCGAGGTTCTCCAGGTGGCCGCCATCGGAGAGGTACAGGATGGGGGGAGGACGCAGCAGCTTGTGGGAGTATCCGAAGCCTTGGTACAGTCCCATGAGGAAAGGAGAGTACAGCACCGACCGGAGGAAGACCTTGTCGATCTTATCCAGCACGAAGTGCACGAAGTAGGGCGCATTGCGATCCTTTGCGGCTTTCTGCAGCCTCTCCATCGATCCCGCAAAGAGCCCCGAAAGAAAATACAACAGGTACCCCACAAACGCGCTCGTCACCACCACTTTTTGCCACAAGCTGAGAGAGAGTGAGAGATGAGCTTATGTTACACAAGTACAGAAGAGCGGTTTAATAAGTTTACCCCGAAAGGAGGTTGCCCATTGCGAGCGCGAAGAGGACCAGCAGGTGAACGGACATCTCGTACACTCGCATGTGGAATTTTGGCGGGAATGGAAGCCAATCCCCGAGGCCCAAGGATAGATAGGATTGCAGAGGGCGCACGACATGATTTGCATACTCTCCCATGCTTGCTGCAATCGCTGCTGCAGACACGGCCATCGCTCGGGACATTGAGAATCCCGGCAGCTACAGAGATAATTTGCTTCTTGTCTGTACGGTGTGATATGCTGTGTAGGGGCGTGCGGCTTTGGGAAGGGGGAAGGGGGAGAAGGGGTGTTGCGTGTGGGGATGGCATACGAGGGGGTACCTGTGACGTTCTCATGTAGCCCGTTCTCTTGCTTCCACAGAATCGCGGTGCTAGGGAGAAAAGGTGAAACGGCTGAACTCGCTTCTTCCTCTTTCGCTCGATCTCTTCTCTATCCAGCTGCCCGAGCTTCCCCTTGTGCCCGTCGTCTTCTTCTTCAAGCTGCTTCCCCGCCTCACGTCTATTGGTCGGATGATCCTTGGCAAGCACGAAATCGTTCATGACGACTGAGCTGATGAAATAGGGTACCGTTCTCCCGGCCTTCTTTTTGATTGTATCGCAGAGGACGACATCCTTGTGACGGTAATAGAATGCTCTCCGTAATTTCCAGCGATAGTAATAATGGAGCATCTTGCGAGTCTTATCGTATGGAAACATCGACAACAGGAGTATCAACATCGCCAGAGTGAAGAGGATGTCCCACAGGGTGCTGTCATAACATATATACCCCGGCAGAAGCCTCAATTCAAATATTCTCCATTGCACCACTCTCACTGTTGTACGGTTGCGATTGGTTGTAAAGTGAGTAACCTCGTGATGCAATGGAAAGAGGGGAGGGGGGAGGGGGGAAAAAAAAGCTGGATTGGCCAGCTCGCACTTGATACCAATGATGAGAAAGGCGGAGGATAAGCCCAAGATGGAAAGGGCAGCATACAGCCAAGGAGAGCCATGAAACAGAGCAAACAGCCCAGACATGGCAGACACGAAAACTGCCACGACGGTCAACAGCACCAATAACTGAATCCCCCCGACTTTCAGACCCGCACTACAAAAGTGGTCCGCCGAAGATGATTCGAGGATGTTCTGTGGATATGATGCAGGGTCCAAAAAGGTAAACCCTCTCTCCACGGTGGCGATAACAGTGGCATTGACCGGGCAGAAGTAACGCTTCCAGAGTCGGTATTCATCGCCATCATCTCTTCGTATCGTCTGGCTTAGCAGGGTCACCCCGCACATGAGAACAACATGGCCCAGGCTGATCAAGGTGAGGAACATGAAACTCCATCGTAAACTGCGCTAAAAGTAAGTTGGGAGTGAGGGTGCTGACCTTTGAATATAACGGGAGAGCGAACCCAAGAAAAAAAAAAAAAAAAATACCATGTACCATAATTTGAGATACGAACATCGCTCCTGGATAGCTAGAACAGCTCTCCTTGGTCAGGACAGATGCGAGGTAAAGAACGGCACAGGCAAGCGCACACGAGGCAGGGATGGCAAACATCGTGACGACCGCTACGAAATGCTTGTCGAGCATCGTGGCCCAGCAATCTTGGAGGTCTACACAGCACAGCGCGTCGATGAGGAAGGCTCCGTGCAGGATGTCGACCAAAAGGGCAATGGGCAGGGAGATGCAGAATATCATGAGCGGTCCCGCGGTGAGGGTGACCAGAAGGACAATCGTCAGAAAGAGAAAGTCTCTGAGGCAGCTCCAGAACGCACTCCCGTTGACGAGGTAGCCCACCCCGTTTAGCATATCGGCATGCAAACTCGCGACACTCTTTTTAAGGAGTTGGTCGCTTCTCTTATCGCCACGATCGCTGCTACCTCCGACAGCGTTATCGCTCTCCTCACTCGTGTCCCGGCTCAAACCGAGAGAACCATTCTCGTTCTCTTCCTCCTGGTAGTTGCCGATGATGTGAGAGATGAGGGCACTACCAGCATAGCCACCGCCAGACACGCAGGAAAGGTAATCAAAAGCCTTCAGCAGGTTTTTGTCGGCGAGCGCCTTTATCACCCCCGCGCAATAACAGGCAGACCGGATTCCTCCGCCCGATAGTGCCAATCCTTTTTTTTTTTTTTTTTTTTTTTTTTTTTTTTTTTTTGTTTTTTTTTTTTTTTTTGAAAGCAACGGTTACGGAGGTCGAACGTGGGAAATGAATACACAACCTACGGGATTTCTGTTCATCGCTGCATTTTGTTTGGGGTTCATTTTCTCTCTTCGCAAACGAATGTAGCGCATCTCCTGTTCGAATACTTCCTGTGCATAAACTTAGGTGAAAAAGCGCAGTGCCACAATAAAACTAACTTTTTGTGTTAGAAATTCTCCTGCCACCCGATGTCTAATTTGCGTGCCCCTCGGAAGGTCCTCAGGCCCGGCACCGCTATCTGGCCTCTCATCCAGACACTCCATCAGCTCCTCTTTCTCCCACTCCTAATTCGAAATTTTTTTGGTTAATTAAACATGTGGCACCCAGTCTGTGGTGTTGGGTCCTCCTGTTTCCCCCCTCCCCCTCTCTCCCTCTCTCCCCTCCTTGCCATCCTCACGGGGATAGGATTCGCCACTTTCTGGTTTGGTGGTAAAGGAGTGTAGCCCTGAACCTTGCATGCAGAGGGTGGATCCGCAGGGATAAACTGACGTGGGTCTCTACAAATTTGTGAGCCCAGTGTTGATGTCCCCATTTTTGTTTTTACGGGCTATGAACGCAGCGAGCGGTCAGAACAGGGATGCACATTGTGTCTGGAAATTGGTGCCATCACTGACACCTTTTGTCGCACACACCCCCAAATAGTATCGGGATTATTGCAGGGAGAGGTAGAGGGCGTACACAATGGTTTCTAACAAACTAACAGAACACAACCAGTTTTTATTCTTGTTTCTTCCTGCTGGCAATCCAGTGGCGGTACTCTTGCAGCAAAGCCACACTGAACCCAGCAGCAACAGCGAGGATGAAAACTTTGCTGACCGTTTCGAAATAAAAAGCCTCAACGAAGTAGTGCACAATCAAGAACCCGTCCATGTAGAAGGCCAACAGAGCGATCTTTGCATCTTCAAAGGAAGAGTGAGTAAGCACGTTTTAATCAAAAAATGGAGACGAGGAGGAAGAGAGGGGGGGGGGAAGAGAGAGGGGAGGTACCATGGATGTTGATAACGGCAACAGTGTTAGCCGCACAAAGGAAACCCATTAAAAGGGAGGTTGTCCTGGAGAGGACTGGATAGCGGAAAGTCACGAACGACTTTGCCAGATCCTCTTGAATACCCAATACAGGGGCCCAATAAAACAGCACACAAAGCAAAGCCGAAAACAAGGCTGTGACGATGAAAAATCC
>ERZ778023.4601-NODE-4601-length-11388-cov-5.025589_pt1 | contig 11388 bp, 11 predicted proteins | sample MGYA00375753_ERZ778023 | MGnify/ENA primary metagenome ERZ778023 (study PRJEB29350, sample SAMN05389822) | bioreactor metagenome | isolation source: Ammonium sulfate bioreactor | place: South Africa: University of Cape Town | collected 2014-04-04 ...
GAACTCAAGGGCGCGCATCTGCTTCGTCTCCAGGTTGAAGAGCGCGCGCTGGCCGGTCAGGAGATCGGTCGGGGTGTAGAGGCGGATGTTGCCCACGAGGAGCACGTCGCGGGTGTCGGGATTGTACTCGGCGTAGTCGCAGTAAATACTGTAGTCGCCGTAGTGAATCTGCACGTTGTCCTCGGCGATGGCGACGCCTCCCTCGAAGCGGGTATTGCCATCGGCATTGATCTCAACCGGCACATCCCCGAAGCTTCCAAACTGGGCGAGCGCGCATACAGCGCCAGCCAGCCAGATCAGGGCAGCCGTAAAACAACGTGTCATCATGCGAAATGGGCAGGCTATTTTGCGGGTCTGGGGTGGCAAGAGAAAAAGACGATTTTCCCCGTGAGCGGGCATCTTTGCGTGTGAGAAACAGCCATCTGCTTTCTGGCGGGTGTGTTTGCTTGAGGAATGAGCCATTTTTTACGAACGGTTGGCGAGAAAGACGACGCCCACGCCCGAGAGGATGAGCAGGCCGCCGAGCATGGTCTGCCAGTTCATTTGCAACTCACGGAAAAACAGCCAGGCGAAGAGTGCGACGAAAAGCGGATAGGAGATCTCGATGAGCGAGGCCACGGTGGCGTTGCGACCGCCGATGGCGTGGTAGATGCACAGGCCGCCGATGCAGGAGGTGACGATGGAAAGGACCAGCCACCAGATTTCGCCGCCCAATGCCCTGGGTTCCGCCAATATCCGGGAGCCTTTGCCTGAAATCAGCAGCGAGGCGAGCGACCAGGCCGCCCCGGACAGGGTGAAATAGAAAAAGAACACGAGCGGCGACAGTCCGCGCTCGATGACCCGACCGCTGGAGGCGTAGCTCGCTCCCCAGCAGATGGCGGCGACAATGGCGAAGATAAACCACATGGTTTTATCCTCCGACGGACTCGTACCGGCGCAGCCCGGCTTTCCACATCCCGCGGGCGCCGAGGAAGGCAATGAGGACCCAGGCAGTCTGGATGCACAGCCCGGTCCAGAGTTCCGCGCCCTTCACCTTCTCGGTCAGGATCGCGACCGGGAAGTAGAGTTCATACGGGAAAGGCAGGAGCATGAGGATATTATGCAGCCAGTCGGGCATGATGTTCAGCGGGAACAGGCGGCCGCTCAGGAAGTACTCGAAGGAGTACAGGATGAAAACGATGGTCGAGATCTCGAGAATCCAGAACGCCAGCATCGCGAGTGAATATGCGATGAGAAACTGGAGAGCCCCTGCCATGACGAGGGAGACGAGAAAGAGGGGCCATGTCGTCCAGGACTCCGGCAGGGTGATGAAGCCGCGGAACCAGAAAAACACCGCCGCGACCGGCACGATGGTGATGGTGGTGTAGAGCAGGCGGGAGCTGAGGAAAATAGTGACCCGGTAGGCCAGGTAGTCGACGGGCTTGGAGAGGAAGTTGTTGATCTGGCCGTTGCGGATGTCGGAGGCGATCTGCCATTCGTCATCCGAGGGGGTCACGAGATGCTCCACCAGGAGGATGAGCAGAAAGTAGTAGATCATCTGCCCCAGGGTATAGCCCGCGATGGTCTCGCCCCGCGCCGCGAAGAGCGCCTTCCAGATGAAGACCGTGCCGATGAGCGGGACGAACTCGAAGACGGAGCGCAGGAGGAAATTCCACCGGTAGACAAAGGTATTCTGCAGGCCGGTCGTGAAGACGGTGCAGTATTTGGCGGCGGAACGCATCCGCGACAGCCTAGCGGCTCCGGGCCCAAGGCAAAGCCCGGAGATGGGGAAATGCCGGACGGATTTTATGCTCGCGACGCGGCGCGCTTCCATCCAGCATGGCACGTTTGTTGCCAAATGAAGATTCAACGCGCGCTCATTTCTGTCTCCGATAAAACCGGTGTCGTGGAATTCGCCCGCGAGCTGCATGCTCACGGGGTGGAAATCCTTTCCACAGGAGGGACGGCGAAGACCCTGCAAGCCGAGGGCATCCCCACGGTGGAGGTGTCCCAGTTCACCGGTTCCCCGGAAATCCTCGACGGACGCGTCAAGACGCTGCACCCGAAGATCCACGGCGGCCTGCTTTTCATCCGTGGCGACGAGGAGCACGAGCGCCAGGCGGCGGCCAACGGAATCAAGCCCATCGACCTCGTGGTGGTGAATCTCTATCCCTTCGAGGCAACCATCGCGAAGGAGAATGTGACTCTCGCCGAGGCCATCGAGCAGATCGACATCGGCGGTCCTTCGATGATCCGCAGCGCGGCCAAGAACTACCAGTCCGTCACGGTCGTGACCGATCCCGCCGACTACGGTGCGGTGATCGAGAGCATGAAGGAAGAGGGCGGCGGCACGAGCCTCGCGGTGCGCGAGCGCCTCGCCATCAAGGCCTTCACGACGACATCCTCCTACGACCGGACGATCGCGGGGTATCTCAACAAGGAGCAGGAAACCTCGGCGGCCTTCCGCCTGGAACTGCCTCTGGAACTCCGCCTCCGCTACGGCGAGAATCCCCACCAGCATGCCGAGCTTTACGGGGACTTCAGCTCGTACTTTGAAAAGCTCCAGGGCAAGGAACTCTCCTATAATAATATCCTGGATATCAGCGCGGCCTCGGCGCTCATCACGGAGTTCTCCAAGCCCACGGTGGCCATCCTCAAGCACACGAATCCCTGCGGCGTCGGCACCGATCCCGACCTACGCGAGGCCTGGGACAAGGCCTTCGCCACGGACAAGCAGGCCCCCTTTGGCGGCATCATCATCTGCAACCGTCCGCTTAATCTCGCTCTCGCCAAGGGCATCTCGGAGATTTTCAGCGAGGTGATCATCGCGCCGGAATTTGACGCGGACGCCCGGCTGCTCCTTTCCAAGAAGAAGAATCTCCGCCTGATGAAGCTCCTGCGCCGCCCGCCGGAGAGCGGCCGCGACATTCGCTCCGTCCTCGGCGGCCTGCTCGTGCAGGACAGCGATTCCGCCGACGTGCCGGAGCTCGAGCACAAGGTCGTCACCCAGCGCCCGCCCACGAAGGACGAGATCGAGGCGATGGAATTTGGCTGGAAGGTCGTGAAGCATGTGAAATCCAACGCCATCGTCTACGCAGGCAAGGACCGCACGCTGGGCATCGGCGCCGGCCAGATGTCGCGAGTGGACTCCTCCCGCATCGCGGTGTGGAAGGCCCAGGAGGCCGGCCTGTCCCTCAAGGGCAGCGCGGTGTGCAGCGACGCTTTCTTCCCGTTTGCCGACGGCCTCATCGCCGCGGCAGAGGCGGGTGCGACGGCGGCAATCCAGCCGGGCGGCTCTGTACGTGACCAGGATGTGATCAACGCCGCGAATGAACACGGCGTCGCCATGGTCTTCACCGGCCTGCGACATTTTCGCCACTAAATTCGCAACTTTCCCTCTGCCGGGGCGTTTCATCCTCTGAAGCCATGAAACCGTCTGACGAACGCGACCAACTCTGGGATCTGCTGGGCAAATCGCCCGGTCGGACCGCGTCGCCGTATTTCGCCCGACGGGTGGTAAATACCGTGCGTGCCGAACATCAGGTGCGCGCGGGTGGCTTCATGAGGTGGTTCCGGTGGGTGGCCCCGATCTCGGCGGTCGCCGCCGTGGCGATCGTCTGGACGGCGGACTACTCCACCCAGAAGAAACACCAGGAGGAGGTCGCGCTTTATAACGCCTACTTCGACAAGGCGGCGGACCTCCAGTCGCTGGTGGTGTCCACCGACGAATCCTCGTGGATTGCGTCGGGGAACTAGGCGGCCTCATTTCTAGAGAGGCGCCTGAGTGTCTTCAGGTCGCGAGGACTTTTTCGAGCTTTTGCACCATCTCGCGGTTGTGCTTCACGCGGGTGCGATCCTTGAGGATATCGAGGCTTTTCTCCGGGGACCCCCACTCGATGATCTCGATGGTGACGTGACGCACGCCCCAGTTGTTCATCGCCCGGGTGGAGGACTTGAAGAGGTCGATGGTGTTGGTGCCGACGAGGGCGCTGCCCGTGTCGTCGACGATGTATTCCTGGCCGGTTTCCACGACCCGGAAGTGGGTGCCCACCGGCCATTGCGACCAGTCGGCGGCGGCGCTTTGGAGCTTGCCGGTCTTCAGGGGTTTGCCCAGGGCGTTGCGGGTTTCATTGCCGGAGCCGTTTTGATCTGCTCCGTAAGTGTATGCAGTCGTGCGAATTCCATCGAATCGCGTGCGGGCTTCCCCGCTGGCTGAGGCGCAGGCAAGGCCCATCGCGCACAGAAACGACAGTGCGGTCGGTAGGTGCTTTCGAGCGTTCATAGGGCGGACACCCTACGGAGGGTTTCCGCCACCGCAACCGGTTTTTTCCTTTACTGCAAGTCGGTTGCAGAACGGCCTTCCATCAAATTGATGAGGATCGGATAAACGAAATCGGTCTTTTGATAGGTCTGCGCGGGGTCGATGAAGTCGTGCATGACGTTCTCCTCCTTGGTGAAAACATGAGTGGTCACGGCTTCGGGGCGCTTCGCTTGCCAGAGTGCGATGAGACGCTTGTTGATATGGTTGTTTACGGCTTTGTCGGCGTTTGTTGTAACGACGATGATATGTCCGGCCTTGGGCGGTTCGGTGCGGGCGGAACGCATGACCGATTGGCCGAGGATGATGACCTGCCCGATGACGTGGGTGGGAAAGCGCGGGTAGGTTTGCGGGGGAGCGGGCGCCTGGTCCTTGAGCTGCGGGTTCCACCAGAGAAAGGCGTTCGGCAAGGTGACGAGCAGTCGGGCGGTGGGTGTGAGCAGCCACTGGGGCAGGCCTTTTGGTCCGAGGAAAGGAGCCAGGACGACAACCTGATCGATGTCGGAGCGGGTCTGGGCGAGGAAGGCGGCGCAGGTGCCGTTGACAGAAAGGCCGACGACGGTGAGGTGCTTGCCGAGAGGGCGGGCCAGGGTGGCGGCCTCGGAGGCGCTGTCGGCGAACTCCTGGGCGGTGATGCCTTTCCAGGAATCCGTCAGCCGGTCTTTTTCGCCATGATGCGGCATGCGGGGGATGACGACATTGGCCCCGCGTTCATAGAGAATATGGCCGAGCTTGTTAAACTGCGCCGGGCTGTTGGACAGCCCGTGGAGCAGGACATAAACCCGCTCGGCCGGAGCGCCGTGGGAGAGGACCACCGGGCGGCTGTCCTCGCGCACGGAGGAGGGCGTTTCCGCGATCTTCTGCTCCAGGGCGGTCATGGCTTCGGCGTAGGTCAGGGTCTTGGGAGGCATGGCGCCGACGGTGGGTAGGGGACGAAGTAACCAGATAAGGAACGCCAGACCAAGTACCAAGACTCCGGGGAGGATGCCGGCGAGGCGTTTTCCAAGAGACCTCTTGATGGGATTGCGGACCACGGGTCAAGGATGCTAGAGGAGTTGCCGCCGTTATTCCAATTCCCACGTGAAACGAATTTCCACACTCCTCCTTTTGGTCGTCGTCCTGGCCGGGTGCGCCCGCAATGCCGAGCAAGCCAAGTCCCCGGCAGCCGTTTCCTGCAGCCTCGTTCGCGAGGCGCGCAAGGAGTCCGATCCCTCGGAGCGGCTGGCGCTCCTGGTCGATGCCTCAGCCAAGGCCATGGCTGCGGGGGAGGCGGGACAACCCGCCTACGCCAAGGCGATGGAGAGCCTGCTGCGCATGGTGGAGACCGGGCAGTTGAAGCCGGGTGCGCGCTACGCCGTGCGGGGTGCTGATGGCAAGTCGTGGACCTTGCAGATCGGTGGGAAGTCCCGCGACGAGCGCGCGTTTTCCTACTTCACGGATTTCGAGAAAAGTGTGCCGAATCGCCGCGCTGCGGAGCGTGGATTGCAATGGCCGGGCTGGGGATTCCCGACCGTGGGTCATCGCAGTGTCACCGCGGCGAATCGGACCGATGACCCGTTTGCTCCTCCGACCGGCTATCATCTGCCCGCCACGGTGTTTCTCGACTTCGACGGCAACAAGGCCACCTTGCGTCTGCTGGACACCTACAAGATCAATAACTTCCGATCTGATGGGAAGGAGTGGAAGATCGCCGGGGATATCGCCACTCCCACCAACCTGACGTTCCGCTCGCGGCGCAACCCCATTCTCGCATCCATCGGCTTTCTCCTGATGACGGATCGGTTCAATTTTCCCAACCAGCTGATCTTTACCGAGCCGTACGACAAGAGCCGCACCCCGGTCGTGCTGGTGCATGGCCTGCTTTCGACCCCAATGATGTGGGGCAATCTGGTGCGCTCGCTGGAGGCGGACCCGGAGATTCGCCGCCGCTATCAGTTCTGGGTCTTCTTTTATCCCACAGGATGGCCGATTCCCCTTTCCGCCGCGCAGTTGCGACGCAGCCTTGCCGACGCGGATAAGCGGTATCATTACAAGGAACTCGTCCTCGTGGGGCATAGCATGGGCGGCATTCTCTCCCGTATCCAGGTGACGGATTCCAACGGGCGGGGCGTGCTGGCCGATGTCGTGGGCGACAGGGCGGCGGCATCGCTGGAGAGGCGCATGCCCGGCCAGGGAAAACTGAAGGACGCCATGTTCTTCAAACCGAACCCGAAGGTGGAGAAAGTCATTTTCATTTGTACACCACACCGGGGCAGCAACCTCGCTCTCATCGGGCCGGCTGGCTGGGTGGCGGGGCTCATTCGCCTGCCGAGCTATGTCGTATCCCTGGCGAAGGATGTGGGGCAGTACTTTAGCGAGGATGAGCGACGCCGCATGCCGACGAGCATCGGTGGACTGTCGCCCAACAACCGGTTCCTCCAGGCTATCGCGCGTCGTCCGATTCACAGCCGGACCTTCAGCATCATCGGAGACCGTGGACGTGGAGACACGCCGAACAGCTCGGATGGCGTGGTGCCTTACTCCAGCTCGCACATCGATGGCGCCGAGTCGGAGCTGATCGTGCCAGCCGACCATGGAGCTTTCAATCATCCCATGGCCATCCAGGAGCTGCGCCGCATTCTTTTGACTCAATAGGGCTGGCGAGACTCGCCCGGCATTCTACGAATGACTAAAGCCAAGGATTCTCCCGAGGACGGAGTGCGGTCGCCTGTGGTGTACCGGCTCGCTGTGGGCATTCTGCGTTGCATCCTCTTCTTCGGGGCGCGGGTGCGGGTGAACCGGGAGGCGGAGCTTCCCGAGGGCGCCTGTATCGTCGCGTCGAATCACATCAGCCACTTCGACCCGCCGCTCATCAGCGGGAGCTTTCGGCGGAAGTTTCGCCGGGATATTGACTGGCTCGCCATGCAGGATCTCTTCGCCCATCCGGCGTCGAAGAGATTTTTTGAGGGAGCCAATGTCATCCCGGTGAATCGGGGGGGCGGTGATCGCACTTCCCTGCGCGTCGCCCTGCGCCGGTTGGCGGCCGGGCGTGTGGTCGGGATTTTTCCCGAGGGGGGAATTCGCGACGGAGAGTCCTCCATCCTGAATGGCGCGCCGATGAAAGCGGGCGCCGCCCTGCTGGCGAGCATGGCCCAGGCGCCCATCGTACCGATGGTGATCGTGGGCAGCGACCGCCTCTATAATAAGAGACGCTGGTTTCCCGGGCGCCGCGCGACGGTGTGGATCGGGATCGGTCCGGCGTTTTTCCCGCTCCCGGATCGCGCGGAAACCGAGAAACGGCTGGCGCAGGAGATCGTCGCCCTGCGTGACCGCCTGATCGCCAGATATGGCCTCACTGCTGCCGACCTGCCTCATCCGCCGAAGGAGCGGATGAGCGAGGCATGAAACGAGTCCTTCAGAAGTCCATGGCCCAGGCCATGGACGCCGCGATGTGCGGCATGATGAACGCCCTGCAATGGCGGCGACGCTCGGGCGTGTGCACCCGGGTGGAATTTGACACCTATCTTGCCTCTTGTGAAACGGTGACGCGGGAAGAGTTTTATCCGCTCGTTTCGTTTGCTCCGCGCCGCGAGGATATCTGGCTGCGCTGGGAGAGCCCGGTCTTTAGCGGCTTCACGGAGAATGACCGGGTGAAGGTGCGCCTTTATTTGTGCGACGAGGCCTTTCGCGCTCCGACCGTGATCATCCTGCACGCTCTCATGAGCGCCAGCGACCTCGGCTACCAGCGGGTGGCTCGTTGGTTCAACGCCCATGGGTGGAACGTCGCCTTCCCGCACCTGCCCTTTCACTATTCCCGGACGCCCGGCGGGTATTTCAACGGAGAGCTTGCCATCACGGCAAACCTAGTCCGCAATGCCGAAACCCTGCGCCAGGGCGTGATGGAGCTCCGCCAGCTCATGGGCTGGTTTCGCGAGCAGGGAACGTCTGAGTTTGCGCTGCTGGGCACAAGCTTCGGCGGATGGAACGCGGCGTTGCTGAGTTCGCTGGAAGCCGATCTGCGTTTTGTGGGGCTCGTCCAGCCGATCGTGAATGTTGAGGCCGCGATCTGGGAAAACCCGACGGCGGCGGTGATGCGGCGACTGCTGGTCCGCCAGGGAATCAATCGCGGAGAGATCGTTCGCCACGCCCACCTGAGCTCGCCCATGCATGGGGTGCCGCTTTGCGGAGGCGAGCGCGTCATCCTGACGGCTGGGGTCTACGACACGGTTTCGCCGCGGGCTGAGCTGGTGGCTTTGCGGGAGCTTTGGCCGGGGACGACGCTCCTCGATGTGAAACAGGGGCATTTCGGGTATTCCGCCCTGCGCGAGACGCTCCGGGAAATCGCCCGTCGGCTCGGGGTGCCCGACGCCGTATAGGAAGAACATCCTATTTCCGTCCGGCCACTTTTTTCTGAAAATTTCGGATATGGACGGCACTTCCCCATCTCTGCTCCCGCTAGCGGCGGGTGGAATGGTCATGCCGTCTCCGCCGCACGCGGCATGAATATCGCTGTACCCTTTCCGACTTTATGAACACCACCCTGTATGCCGAAACCCTCCCCGGAGGGGCGATGTGGTCGATGCGCATTCCCCGCCAGCGCCGCATCCGGCTCACGGCGCTCGATGCCGGAGCCAACGTCTCGGCGCTCCTGTACAACGCCGACCAGCCGCTCGACCGGCTGAATGTTCCCGATACCCTCAAGGCCCTGCATACGGCCAAGCTCACCAGGGGCCACATCCTCATGAGCGACATGGGCAATGCTCTCGCCTCGATCGTGGAGGATTCCCTCGGCTGGCACGATCCGCTCGGCGGCCATCTCACCGCCGCCCAGGCGCTGGCGAAGTACGGTGACCACAGCTACCAGCAGTACCGCAACGATTTCCACCGCAACACGCACAACGATTTCCTCGTCGAGCTGAGCAAGCACGGCCTCGGGCTCGCGGACATCGTGGCGAATGTGAACTTCTTCAGCAAGGTCGCGGTGGACGACGACGGCAAGATGGCCTTCGTGCCGGACCACGCATCGGCCGGAGATTCCATCGATCTGCGCACGGAGATGAACCTGCTCCTCGTCCTGGCGAATTGCCCGCATCCCATGAACCCGGCGACCGACTATCCCGTGTGTCGTGTGCAGGTGGAGATCTTCCCGAGCGAAGCTCCCGGGGCCGATGATTTCTGCCGAAACTTCCGCCCGGAGTGTGGTCGCACCCTCGCACTGACCGAACGCCTTTTTATCTGATCCGATGAGCACGCTGATTTACACGGAAAGCCCCCTCGATCCGAAACACGCTGTCTACGACGCGACCATCCTCGCGGGCGACGGATGGTTTCATCCGGTGAAAAAGGGGCAGACGCTCCGCATCGTCGACCTGGAGGGCAACCAGGCGGCGGATACATTCTTCTTCAACGCGGCTGACGTGAAGGAGCGCTACAGCGCGCAGGACACGATCCGCGAGCAGGGTTCCATTTACCTGACGACCGGCACGCCCCTCATGTCCAACCTGTGCAATCCGCTCCTCACCATCACGGCGGATACCTGCGGGCGTCACGACACGCTGGGCGGCGCCTGCGCGGCGGAGAGCAACATGGTGCGGTACTCGCTCGACAAGCGCTTCATGCACGCCTGCCGCGACACATTCCTGCTCCAGATGGCGCTCTCGGGGTATAATGTGACGAAGCGCGACCTCGCGCATAATATCAACTTCTTCATGAACGTGCCGGTGACGCCGGAGGGCGGACTGAGGTTTGCCGACGGCGTGTCGGAGCCGGGGAAATATGTCGAGATGAGGGCCGAGATGGATGTGCTCTGCCTCATCTCCAACTGCCCGCAGCTCAATAACCCCTGCAACGCTTACAACCCGACGCCGATTCAGGTTCTTATCTGGTAATCCGCCATGTTCACCAAGGTACTCATAGCCAACCGGGGCGAGATCGCCTGCCGTATCATTCGCACGCTCGACCGCCTGGGCGTGGCATCTGTCGCCGTGTATTCCGAGGCTGATGCCAACGCCGCCCATGTCCGTCTCGCGGGCGAGGCGGTGTGCGTGGGACCGGCGCAGGCTGCGCAGAGCTATCTGCTCATCGATCGCATCCTCGATGCGGCGAAGCAGACCGGGGCGCAGGCCATACACCCGGGCTATGGGTTCCTGAGCGAAAATCCCGAGTTTGCCGAGGCCTGTGAAAAGGCGGGCATCGCCTTCATCGGGCCGACGGCGGGAAACATGCGCGACTTTGGCCTCAAGCACACGGCCCGTGCGCTCGCCATCGCGAGCGGGGTGCCGGTTTCGCCCGGTACGGAACTGCTGGCCTCGGTGGAGGAGGCGCGCGAGGCGGCGGCGCGTATCGGCTATCCCGTGATGCTCAAGAGCACGGCGGGCGGCGGCGGCATCGGCATGCAACTGGCAAGGTCGGAGGACGAATTGGCGGAGAAATTTGCCAGCGTCGAACGCATGGCCCGCAGCAGCTTCAAGGAGTCAGGATTGTTTCTTGAGAAATTCATCGAGGCGGCGAGGCATGTGGAGGTGCAGATCTTTGGCGACGGCGAGGGAACGGTGGCGGTGCTGGGAGAGCGGGATTGCTCGGTGCAGCGTCGCAACCAGAAGGTGATCGAGGAGACGCCCGCGCTGCATCTCTCCGAGGAGGTGCGCCAGCGGCTGCACCAGTGCGCCAAGGGACTCGGCGAGGCGGCGAAGTACCGCTCGGCGGGTACGTGCGAATTCATCTACGACGCGAACGAGGAGAAGTTTTACTTTCTGGAAGTCAATACGCGCCTTCAGGTCGAGCATTGCGTGACCGAGCAGGTCTCGGGCCTTGATCTCGTGGAGTGGATGGTGCGTCTGGCGGCCGGGGAAAAGCTGCCGCTGGCGGAATACCGGCATGAGCCGATGGGCCACTCGGTGCAGGCGCGTGTCTATGCGGAGGACCCGAACAAGAATTTCCAGCCGAGCTGCGGATTGCTCACGGAGGTGAGTTTCCCGGCGGGCGTGCGCGTGGACGGGTGGGTCGAGCGCGGCTCGGAGGTGACGCCGTACTACGATCCCATGATCGCCAAGGTGATCTCCCACGCTCCCACTCGCGAAGAAGCCATCGCCCAGCTTGAAAAGGCGCTCGCG
>ERZ778023.4613-NODE-4613-length-11366-cov-5.279197_pt1 | contig 11366 bp, 10 predicted proteins | sample MGYA00375753_ERZ778023 | MGnify/ENA primary metagenome ERZ778023 (study PRJEB29350, sample SAMN05389822) | bioreactor metagenome | isolation source: Ammonium sulfate bioreactor | place: South Africa: University of Cape Town | collected 2014-04-04 ...
ACATCGAGCAAGGCCATGCGATCCTCGCCGGCCATTCCTTCGAGCATGAGTTGGCCTTGGCGAACGCGCTGGGCATCTTCGGTTCTATCGACATGAACCGCAACGACTACCAGTCGGGCTGGGACACCGACCAGTTCCCCAACAACGTGCCGGAAATGGCCTTGGCCTATTACCAAGTGCTGCAAGGCGGCGGCTTCAAGACCGGCGGTACCAATTTCGACGCCAAGCTCAGGCGCCAGTCGCTCGACCCGGAAGATCTCCTGATCGGTCATATCGGCGGCATGGACGCCTGCGCGCGCGGCCTCAAGGCGGCGGCAAAAATGATCGAGGACAAGGCGCTGTCCGGACCGCTCGCCGAACGCTACGCCGGCTGGACCACGGCCGAAGGCAAGGCGATGCTGTCGGGCAAGCGCACGCTGGAGGACATTGCCGAGCGCGTCGTGAAGAAGAAGATCGAGCCGCAGCCACGCTCGGGCCGACAGGAACTGCTGGAGAATATCGTCAACCGCTACGTCTGAGGACGATCTCCTTCTGGACAGAAACCCGCCGCGCGTGGCCGAAGCCACGCCGGCAGTGCTCTGCTATCTCTCCCGCCTCGCGGACGGGAGAGATGGGAATGGCAGAACGCCACATAGAGCTGCGCGCCGCGCAGGCGAGCGACGTCGCGGCCTTGAAACAGGTGCTTCGCGACACGTTCGAGGGCACCTGGCTGCCGCATATCACTCCGGCTTCGGCACGGCGCTATGCGGAGCAGGATATCGGCAACCGCTACGTCGACCGGAGCTGGCAGGGTTTCGTCGTGGCCGAGGTCGATGGCGAGGTTGCCGGGCTGCTGCACAGGCGCGGCGATTTCATCGAGGCACTGCACGTGCGGGCAAGCCACCAGGGCTGGGGCATCGGGCGGCGGCTGCTTTCGCACGCAGAACAGGCAATGGCGGCTGAAGGTTTCGCCCAGGCCAGGCTGGAAACCGATACGTTCAACGTGCCCGCCCAGACGCTCTACAAGGCTGTCGGCTATGTCGAGAAGGACCGCTATCCCGATGACGAATGGGACAGCGGCTTCACCACGATTCTGTTCGAAAAGAAGTTCGGTGGGCCTATGTCCTGAGCGCTCGCCACACCCGAAAAAGCATCCTCGCGCGCGCCCTCGGACGAGACAAGTTTTTGCCCCTACCGGCCCCTCAATGGCCTCGCTCCTGCCTTCAAACAGCCGTCACGTATCTCGTATAGTGTGCGGCGTGGCGAGAAAGGAAGAAGGAGGCGAACCGATATGCAGCAAGAGCGCGAAATCGACGCCCTGCTCTCGCCTGGCGAGACCGGATCGATCATCGACCGGCTGATGGCGCTGCCATATTCGAAGGATGGCGCGCGGCAGATGAACGAATGGGATCGTGCGGTGGCCAGCCGTTTCGAAGCGCATCTCGCCCGGCAGATGCGCTCCCAGATCGACGGCGCCGGCGAGCAGCAGACCGCGGCCTAAGCATTATCCCCGGCGAAGCCTGACCGGGGCTTCGCCGAAAGCTCTCGAAAACGCTCTGGAAAAAGCCGCAGCGGACGAGAATCTGCGAGTATCGATCAAGAGGCGTGTTGGACCACCTAAATCGAGCTGCCAAGCAACTTCTCAAGATTAGCTGCACCCTCTAAGAAGAATGAATTTAGGGCTTCACGAACAGAAGCCGGAGTCTCGTGGATGTACGAGTGCACTCCTAGCTCCAGGAAGAAGAAGCCTGGTCCACTATAAACTGCCCTGTCATCTTCTCCCGGCACAAATACCTCGCCCCGTTTCAACATGATGTGCCGATCAACCATCTGCGGGAATGCCGAAAGCGCTCGCTTCACAGCCGAAAAATCGTCTGATTTGAATACGATAAGTGCGGAGAACATCACGTCAGGATTTATCCCGAAGTCCTTTATCGGCTTCGACAAATCGTCAGACGACGCCAAATCCGACAGATAATCTATCGCGCTGTTCTGCGATCTGATTACTTTCATCGACGGCATTTTAGAGAAAACTGAAATAAGCTTTTCGAACGCTCCATCTCTTCCGGCAGAAACGACTTTTCCGTCCCTCTTGATCACATGTTTGCGCTCCCAACCCCATTCTCGTGTCCACTCGTCACCTGACTTAACTCGCCGATCGCCGACAAGAAAGCTCCCCATGTAAGGCACGTAGTAGTCATAGTGATCCTTGTCGTAATGATCACTCGCTGTTAAATACATTACCTTCCTTACGTCAAATCCATATATCTGCCCATCATCAAGAGCCCACCCATCGCCCAAAGATTTTTCAATATCTTTCGATGAGTATTCAGTTTCTTCTCTATTCGGAAACATATAATCTATATAATATATATATTCATTTGATTTGTCGTTGTACCATATTGCTCGAATTCGCAAAAAATGATTATCTTTCAGTTTTATGGATTCCATTTCTTCAATTCGTCGCTCGATCGAACCGAAATGCATCCTGGCGGAAGAACCAATCCTATTCGATAAGCCAAAATGGTATCCCTTATAGTTGGCGACAAATCTGTTCGGCTCTGTCGTATTGCTTATGTTCCAGGAACTCTCAGCGGCTGACACAGGCATAAAGCGCTGAGCTATCGCCCAATTCTGTGGCGTCGACAGTAACCTTTCGACGTGAGTCGCATCCCAATAACCGGTCCGAAGTTCCGGTGTGCTCAATGCTTCCAGGCGGCCGATGAGGGCGGAAGAAACAGACGTGGAAGATATCAGGCAATATCCCGATGCCGAATGCTGCTTGCAGCTATCCAGTATGCTATCAATATCGTTGACACCCACGGCTCGGCCGGAGTTTGCAAAGTGCTTGCACTGGATCAACCACTTCGTGGTAACTTTTCCGAAAATCGACCCAGAATCCTCATGGCATATGAGATCGCGACCACCGTCTGGCCCCACTCCAGACCATGTGACGTGATACCCGAGAGTGAACAAAATCTCTCTAATCAATAATTCAAACAGGATTCCGTCTTTCGGAAGCTCCTGAAAATTCAGCACTGTTATTTCTCCTATCCAAAACGAGACTCGGAATTTTACTTGCGATGGGCAAATCGGCAACTACGTCTTAGCAAATCAATCGCTGAGACACTCAGGGGAGACTAACTTCGGCGAAGCCTGACCGGCGCTTCGCCGAAAGCTCTCGAAAACGCTCTTGAGAACGCCGCTGCGGACGAGAATCCGGTTCGCCCGGCAATGTCGGCCATCGCCACCTTGGTGTCGACGACGAGCCGCCGCGCCGCGCTGAGGCGGAGCCTGAGATAATAGGCGCCGGGCGTCTCGCCGATCGATTTGCGAAAAATGCTCTCCAGCGTCCGCGCCGTCACCCCGGCGCGCTTGGCCACCGCGTCGATGGTGAGCGGCTGGTCGACATGCGCCTCCATCAGCCGAATCGCCTGCGCCAGGCGCGGGTCGTAGCCATCGAGCCGGCCGAGCGAGACCAGCGGCTGGGCGTCGGTGGCCGAGCGCGCCTGGTCGTAGATGAACACGCTCGCCACATCGAGCGCGATCGCCATGCCGAGCCGGGTGCGCACGAGATGCAGCATCAGGTCGAAGGTCGGCGAGGCGCCGCCCGTGGTGAAGACGGGACCATCGATGACATAACGGTCCGGCCGCACGTCGACGCCCGGAAAGGCGGCGGAAAAGTCCTCCATGTCCTCCCAGTGGGTGGTGGCGCTGCGACCTTCCAGAAGGCCGGCGCGCGCCACCAGCCAGGTGCCGGCCTCGACGCCGCCGCAGGCGCGCGCCGCACGCGCCGCCCTGCGCAGGCCGGCCAGCAGCGCCGAGGTCGTATAATTCTGCGTGCCGAAGCCGGCGACGACGACCAGCATGTCGGTCGGCTCGGCGGCGTCGAAGCGGCCGCTGACCGCCACCGGCAGGCCGCAGGTGGTGACCGGCGCCTCCCCCGTCACCGAGACCAGCTTGAAGTCGAACAGCGTCTCGCCGCAGATGCGATTGGCCGCGCGCAACGGGTCGACGGCGGAGGCCACGCACATGATGGACGACCCCGAGAACACCAGGAACGTCACCCTGAGCCTTTCACGCTCGGCGCGAAAGATACTGGGCTTTTCGCTTTTGATCATGACATCTTCGTAAAACGCAAAACAGTTTCCGGCAAGTCGCGCGATGCTGGCATCCTGTTTCGATTGGGAGGAGAAAACGATGCCGCTTGCGATGAACCGCGAGGTCTTCATTACCTGTGCCGTGACCGGTTCCGGCGGCACGCAGGATCGCAGCCCGCACGTGCCGCGCTCGCCCAAGCAGATCGCCGAATCGGCGATCGACGCCGCCAAGGCCGGCGCCGCGATCGTCCATTGCCATGTGCGCGACCCCGAGACCGGCAAGCCGCGCCGCGACGTCCATCTCTACCGCGAAGTGACCGAGCGCATCCGCGACGCCAATGTCGACGTGGTGCTGAACCTCACCGCCGGCATGGGCGGCGACATGGTGTTCGGTTCGCCGGAAGCGCCGCTGCCGCTCAACGAGAAGGGCACCGACATGGGCGGCGCCACCAACCGCATGGAGCATGTGCGCCAGTGCCTGCCCGAGATCTGCACGCTCGATTGCGGCACGATGAACTTCGCCGAGGCCGACTACGTCATGACCAACACGCCCGGCATGCTGCGCGCGATGGGCGGCATGATGACGGCGCTGGGCGTCAAGCCTGAGATCGAGGCCTTCGACACCGGGCATTTGTGGTTCGCAAAGCAGCTCGTCGAGGAGAAGGTGCTCAATCCCGACGCGCTGGTGCAGCTTTGCATGGGCGTGCCGTGGGGCGCGCCGGACGACCTCAACACCTTCATGGCCATGGTCAACAACGTGCCGTCGACCTGGAACTGGTCGGCTTTCTCGATCGGCCGCAACCAGATGGCCTATGCCGCGGCCGCGGTTCTGGCCGGCGGCAACGTCCGCGTCGGCCTGGAAGACAATCTATGGCTGGACAAGGGCGTGCTGGCGACCAACGCGCAGCTCGTCGAGCGCGCGGCAAGCATCGTCACCAATCTCGGCGCGCGGGTGCTCGGGCCCGAGGAAGTGCGCAAGAAGCTCAATCTCACCAAGCGGGCGCCGATAGCAGCATAATCCGATCGCGGGAGGCAGGCATGACAACCGTCAAGTTCACCGCGATGAAGGACGGCGACCGGGAAGACTATGAATTCCTGACCGTCCACGAAATCGACTATGCCGCGAAGACGGGCGACCGGCTGCTCGACGCGCTGGTGCATCTCGACGAGGGCCTTTCCGGCTACAAGATCAGCCGGCTCGGCCACTCGCTCCAGTCGGCGACGCGCGCCTGGAAGGACGGCGCCGACACCGACTGGATCGTCTGCGCCCTGCTGCACGACATCGGCGACATATACGCGCCATACAACCATGACGAATATGCCGCCACGATCCTGAAGCCCTTCGTGCGCGAGCAATGCACCTGGGTGGTGGAGAAACACGGCGACTTCCAGCGCCTCTATTACGCGCATCACCTCGGCGGCAACCGGCACGCACGCGAGCGCTTCGCCGGCCACCTCTATTTCGACGATTGCGACCAGTTCTGCGAGCGCTGGGACCAGTCGAGCTTCGACCCCGACTACGAGACCCTGCCGATCGCGTTCTTCCGGCCGCTGGTTCTCGAAGTCTTCGCGCGCAAGGCCTATGACCCCGCCGTCATCCGCGCCGGCGAGCGCGTGCCCCTCACCGATCAAGAGACAGCCAGGACAAGAACCGGAGCTTCGGCATGAGCATCATCAACAAGGCAGCCGCCATCGGCGGCGGTGTCATCGGCGCCGGCTGGGTCGCGCGCCTCCTGCTCAACGGCATCGACGTGTCGATCTTCGACCCGGACCCCGAAGCGTCGCGCAAGGTCAGCGAAGTGATGAAGGGCGCGCGCCGCGCCTATAAGCAGATGCTGCCCGGCGGCCTGCCCAAGGAAGGCAAGCTCACCTTCGCCAAGACGATCGCCGAGGCAGTGGCGGACGCCGACTTCATCCAGGAAAGCGTGCCGGAGCGGCTCGACCTCAAGCACAAGGTGCTGGCCGAGATCGACGCGCACGCGCCGGCCAATGCCATTGTCGGCTCGTCGACCTCCGGCATCAAGCCGACCGACATGCAGGTGGCGATGAAGAAGCATCCGGAACGGCTCGTCGTCGGCCATCCGTTCAACCCGGTCTACCTCCTGCCGCTGGTCGAGATTGTCGGCGGTGAGCAGACGTTCCCGGAGGCCATCGAGGTCGCCAAGGAGATCTACGCCTCGATCGGCATGAAGCCGGTGGCCATCCGCAAGGAGATCGAGGCCTTCGTCGGCGACCGCCTGCTGGAGGCCGCGTGGCGCGAGGCGTTGTGGCTGATCAAGGACGGCATCTGCACGGTCGAGGAACTCGACGACATCATGCGCTACGGTTTCGGCCTGCGCTGGGCGCAGATGGGCATGTTCCAGGTCTATCGCGTCGCCGGCGGCGAGGCCGGCATGCGCCACTTCATGGCGCAGTTCGGGCCCTGCCTGAAATGGCCATGGACCAAGCTGATGGACGTGCCGGAATTCAACGACGAGCTGGTCGACCTGATCGCCACCCAGTCGGACGACCAGGCGAATGGCCTGTCGATCCGCGAGCTGGAGCGCATCCGCGACGACAATCTGGTCGCCATCATGGATGCGCTGTCGAAGCAGAACAAGGGCAAGGGCTGGGGCGCCGGCGCGCTGCACAAGGACTATACGAAGCAGCTCGCCAAGCTCGCGGCGAAGAAGCCCGTTGCTTCCAAGGCTGCCGAGAAAGCCAAGGCCAGCAAGCCGGTGAAGAAGGCCGAGAAGCCGGCAAAGGCCGGCAAGGCGAAAAAGAGCGGCAAGAAGAAGGGCTGAGGCATGGATTTCGGTCTTTCGGAAGAACAGAAGCTCATCGTCGAGACGACGCGCGCCTTCGTCGAGAACGAGCTTTACCCGCATGAGCTGGAGGTGGAGCGCACCGGCGTGCTGCGCCACGAGCTGATCAAGGAGATCCAGGCCAAGGCTATCGAGGCCGGGCTCTACGCCGCCAACATGCCGGCCGACGTCGGCGGCGCGGGCCTCGATACGGTGAGCTGGCTGCTCTACGAGAAGGAACTCGGCCGCGCCAATTACGCGCTGCACTGGACCTGCGTGGCGCGCCCCTCCAACATCCTGCTGGCGGGAACGCCGGAGCAGCGCGAGAAATACCTCTTCCCCTGCATCCGCGGGGAGAAATGGGACTGCCTGGCGATGACCGAGCCCGGTGCCGGTTCCGACCTGCGCGGCATGAAGGCGACCGCCGTGCAGGACGGCTCGGACTGGGTGCTCAACGGCACCAAGCATTTCATCAGCCATGCCGATATCGCCGACTTCGCCATCGTCTTCATGGCCTCCGGCGAAGAGGATTCGCCGCGCGGCAAGCGCAAGAAGATCACCGCCTTCTTCGTCGACAAGGGCACCAAGGGCTTTTCCGTGCGCGACGGCTACCGCAACGTCTCGCATCGCGGCTACACCAACTCGATCCTCGAGTTCGACGACTGCCGCCTGCCCGCGAGCCAGGTGCTCGGCGAAGTGCACAAGGGCTTCGACGTCGCCAATTCCTGGCTGGGCGCGACGCGCCTGCAGGTCGGCGCCACCTGCCTCGGCCGTGCCGAGCGGGCGCTCTCGCATGCCATCGAATATGCCGCGCAGCGCCAGCAGTTCGGTCAGCAGATCGGCAAGTTCCAGGGCGTCTCCTTCAAGCTCGCCGACATGGCGACCGAACTGAAGGCGGCGGAACTGATGGTGCTGGAGGCCGGCTGGAAATACGATGCCGGCGCGGTGACCGATCAGGACATGGCCATGGCGAAACTCAAGGCCACCGAGATGCTCGCCTTCGTCGCTGACGAGGCGATCCAGATCCATGGCGGCATGGGGCTGATGGATGATTTGCCGCTGGAGCGCATCTGGCGCGACGCTCGCGTCGAGCGCATCTGGGAGGGCACGAGCGAAATCCAGCGGCATATCATCAGCCGGGCGCTTCTGAGGGCGGTCGGAGGATGAGCGGTCGCCTCGGTCGCCTGCTGCGCCCGAAATCCATCGCCGTCGTCGGTGGCGGGGCGTTCGCGACGAATGTCGTCGAGCAATGTCTGAAGATGGGATATGCCGGCGATCTGTGGCCGGTGCATCCGACAAAGAACGAGATCGCCGGCGTCAGGGCCTACCGCTCGGTCGGGGAACTGCCCTATGCGCCGGATGCCTCGTTCATCGGGGTTAACCGCCGCCTCACCCCGGAAATAGTGGCTTCGTTACGGAAGCGGAACGCCGGGGGCGCCGTCTGTTTCGCTGCCGGATTCCTGGAGACGAAGGGGGACGACGCCGAAGGCGCTGCGCTGCAAACGGCCCTGGTGGAGGCGGCGGGCGAGATGCCGATCATCGGGCCGAACTGCTACGGCCTCATCAACTATGCCGACGGCGCACTGCTCTGGCCCGACCAGCATGGAGGGCGGCGGCTGGAGCCCGGCCAGCGTGGCGTCGCAATCATCACCCAGTCCTCCAACATCGCCTGCAATCTCACCATGCAGAGGCGGGGCCTGCCGATCGCCTATCTGATGACGGCCGGCAACCAGGCGCAGACGGGCCTGTCGGAAATGGCGCTCGGCCTCATTGAGGACGCTCGGGTCTCGGCGTTAGGTCTGCATATCGAGGGCTTCGATTCCGTCGCCGGCTTCGAGCGCCTGGCGGCGCGGGCGCGTGAATTGAGGAAGCCGATCGTGGCCATGAAGGCCGGCCGCTCCGAGCAGGCGCGCGCCGCGACCGTCTCGCACACCGCTTCGCTCGCCGGATCGGACGCGTCGTCGGGAGCGTTCCTGAAGCGGCTCGGCATCGCGCGCGTCGACACGATCCCGTCCTTCCTGGAGGCGCTGAAGCTGCTGCACGTCACCGGCCCGTTAGCCGGCTATACGCTTTCATCCATGAGCTGCTCAGGCGGCGAGGCTTCGGTGATGGCCGACAGCGCCGAGGGGCGGCGAGCCCGTTTTCCAGCGCTCAGCGCCGAACACCGGGCGCGTATCAAGGAAACGCTCGGACCGCTTGTCGCGGTCGCCAATCCGCTCGACTACAATACCTTCATCTGGAACAACGAACCGGCGCTGACGGCGACCTTCTCGGCCTTCGTGTCCGGCGGTCTCGACCTCAACATGCTCGTGCTGGATTTTCCCCGGTCCGATCGATGCTCGGACAAGGACTGGTGGCCGACGGTGCGCGCTTTCGAGGCGGCATTGAAGGCGAACGGGGCCAAAGGGGCGATCGTGGCGTCCATGGGCGAGAACATGCCGGAGGAATATGCGGCCGATCTGATCGCGCGGGGCATCGTGCCGTTCATGGGGATCGCCGAGGCAATGGACGCGGCGGAGGCGGCGGCGTTTGTCGGGGAGCGGTGGCAACGCCCGTGCTCGCCCCCCATTGGGGGGAGAGGTGGTCCGGCGAAGCCGGGCCGGAGAGGGGGGGCTTGTGATACCCTGCCGAACTTCCCCCTCTCCGCCGCGCTGCGCGCGGCACCTCTCCCCCCGATGGGGGGCGAGGACAGGCGCGAGCCTTCCGAAGCCGAGGCCAAGTCCTTGCTGGCCGCATATGGCCTCCCTGTTCCGCCGGGAAGAAAGGTCTCGACGCCGGACGAGGCGGCCGGCGTTGCAAGCGAACTCGGCTTCCCGGTCGCCCTGAAGGCACTCGGCGTGGCGCATAAGTCCGAACATGGGGCGGTGCGCCTCGATCTGGCGAGCGCTGCCGAGGTCGAAGTGGCGGCGCGCGATCTCCTGCCGCTCGGCTCCGGCCTCTACGTCGAGGCAATGGTGGCAGGCGGTGTCGCTGAACTGATCGTCGGGCTCACGCGCGATCCGTTGTTCGGTCCGGTGATGACACTCGGCTCCGGCGGCGTGCTGGTCGAACTCCTGCAGGATTCGGTCACCCTGCTTCTGCCTGCCGGCCGCGAGGAAATCGAGGCCGCCCTGCGGGGACTGAAACTCTTTCCGCTGCTCGACGGCTATCGCGGACGGCCGAAGGCCGACCTCGAGGCCGCCATCGACGCCATCCTGGGCATCGCCTCCTTCGCGCTGGAAAATGCCGAGGCGATCGTAGAACTCGACATCAACCCGCTCATCGTTTGCCGGCAAGGGAAGGGCGCGTGGATCGCCGACGCCTTGCTGGTTTGCAGCGGGTTTCCCTCCCCCTTCGCCCGCTTCGCGGGCATCTCCCCCTCAAGAGGGGAGGAAAAGTAGGAACCGGCTATGCCTGAAATCATCACCACGCGCCGCGAGGGTACCGTCCTCGAAGTCACGCTCGACCGGCCGAAGGCGAACGCCATCGATCTCGCCACCTCGCGGCTGATGGGGGAGACCTTCCGAGCCTTCCGCGACGATCCGGAACTGCGCGTGGCGATCGTCCGGACGGCGGGCGAGAAGTTCTTCTCCGCCGGCTGGGATCTGAAGGCCGCAGCCGCCGGCGACGCGGTCGACGGGGACTACGGCGTCGGCGGCTTCGGGGGCCTGCAGGAACTGCGCGACATGAACAAGCCGGTGATCGCCTGCGTCAACGGCATGGCGGTCGGCGGCGGCTTCGAACTGGCGCTTTCCTGCGACCTCATCTATGCGGCCGAGCATTCCCGCTTCGCGCTGCCGGAAATCCGCGCCGGCACGCTCGCCGACGCCGCGACCGTCAAGCTGCCGAAGCGCATTCCCTATCATGTCGCCATGGATCTTCTTCTGACCGGCCGCTGGATGGATGTCGCCGAGGCGCATCGCTGGGGGCTGGTGAACGAGGTGCTGCCGAAGGAACAACTCGAGGCGCGTGTCTGGGAGGTCGCGCGGCTTCTTGCCTCCGGGCCGCCGCTCGTCTTCGCCGCGATCAAGGAGGTTGCGCGCGAGGCCGAGGCCATGACTTTCCAGGACGCCATGAACTGGATCACCAAGCGCAAGTTCCGCACGGTGGACGAGCTTTATGCCTCGGAGGATAATCAGGAAGGTTTTCGTGCTTTTGCGGAGAAGCGGGATCCGGTCTGGAAGGGACGATAGTGGCGGCCGATTATTCGAAGCTGCTCGACAAGGAGGTTTGGGCGTTCATCGAACGCTCCAACAGTTACTATCCGCCCGACAAGGTGCACTACACGACCGAGGAGCGACGGGCGATCTACGACCGAATGTGCCGCGACTTTTTTGCCGGCTATCCGAATGGTATCAGCGTCGAGACAAGTGCGATTGCGGAGGAAGGGCACGACATCCCGATCCGCACCTATCGCAACGAGACGCGGGGCGATGCGGCGCTCGTCCTCTATTTCCACGGCGGCGGCTTCGTCCTCGGTGGACTGGAAAGCCATGACGACGTCTGCGCCGAGCTTTGCCAGCGA
>ERZ778023.4620-NODE-4620-length-11350-cov-3.686056_pt1 | contig 11350 bp, 10 predicted proteins | sample MGYA00375753_ERZ778023 | MGnify/ENA primary metagenome ERZ778023 (study PRJEB29350, sample SAMN05389822) | bioreactor metagenome | isolation source: Ammonium sulfate bioreactor | place: South Africa: University of Cape Town | collected 2014-04-04 ...
ATGCCCACCGGCAAGGTCAGGTTCTACGACGAGGAGAAGGGCTTCGGCTTCATCACCACCGATGACGGCCAGGACGTGTTCCTGCACGCCACCGCCCTGCCCGCCGGGACCCCCGGGCCCAAGGCCGGCACGCGTCTGGAGTTCGGTGTCGCCGATGGCAAGCGCGGCCTGCAGGCCCTCTCCGTGCGGGTGCTCGAAGCGCCCGTCAGCATGGCCAAGCGGTCGCGCAAGCCCGCCGACGACATGGCGATCATCGTCGAAGACCTCGTGAAGCTCCTCGACGGCATCGGCGGCGACCTGCGCCGCGGACGCTACCCCAGCGGTGCGCACGCGAAGAAGATCGCCGCGGTCCTGCGCAAGGTCGCCGATGACTTCGAAGCCTGAGCCCGTCGCCGACGAACGGCTCCTCCACGCGCACGACCTCGCGCTCGCGGCGCTCCACGAGATCACCCCGGCGGAGACCGTCGGACCGGCTGCGGGTCATGTCGTCGAAGCCGACGACGTCGTCTCGCTCCGGTTCCACACGCGTCTCGCCGGCTACCCCGGGTGGTACTGGACGGTGACGGTCGCCCTCGTCGAGGACTCCGAGCCGACCGTGCTCGAGGCCGAGCTCCTGCCCGGCGACGGCGCGCTGCTGGCGCCCGACTGGGTGCCGTGGGCCCAGCGTCTGGCCGAGTACCAGGCCGCCCAGGCCGCGGCGGCGGCGGCGGGCGACGAGTCCGACGACGACCTCGACGACGACGCGGACCTCGACGACGACACCGACCTCGACGACGACGCTGATACCGACGACGACGAGGACGACGCCGACGACGACGACGACCAGCCGAAGGCGCGGCTGCACGCGGGCGACCTCGACGGCGTCGACATCGATGAACTGGACGACTCGGCCGACGCCACGGACGACGCAGCCGAGTACGACGACTCTGAGGACGACGATCTCGACGAGGCCGACGACTCCGAGGACGACGACCCCGACGCGGACGACGACTTCGACGACGAGCGCGAACGCAGCTACTGACGCGACGTCCGCCCGGACATTCCCTGGTCGAGGCGGCCGCGGGGGACCGCGCCGTGCTTCGCGCGGCTCGGGTCGCTCCGGAGGTGGCCCTCGAACGACGGAAGCCGCCCCGCGCGAGTCGGGACGGCTTCGGTCGAGAAGGGCTCAGGCCCCGGGAAGGTGTTCGATCGTGTAGTCGATCGCGCCGATGAGACGCCGCACGTCCTCGGGCTCGATCGAGACGAACGTCGCGATGCGGAGCTGGTTGCGACCGAGCTTGCGGTAGGGCTCGGTGTCGACGATCCCGTTCGCGCGCAGGCTCTTCGCGATCGCGGCGGCGTCGATCGACTCGTCGAAGTCGATCGTCACGACGACGGGCGAGCGATCGGCGGGATCCGCGACGAACGGCGTCGCGACGTCGCTCGCCTCGGCCCACGTGTACAGGGCGGACGACGACTCCGCCGTGCGTGCGGCGGCCCACGACAGGCCGCCGTTCTCGAGGATCCAGCCGAGCTGCTCGTCCAGGAGCAGGAGCGTGGCCAGCGCCGGGGTGTTGAGGGTCTGCTGCAACCGGGAGTTGTCGACCGCGTTCTTGAGGCTCAGGAACTCGGGGATGTACCGATCCGACGCCGCGATCCGCTCGATCCGCTCGATCGCCGCCGGTGAGACGGCGGCGTACCAGAGGCCGCCGTCCGAGCCGAGGTTCTTCTGCGGGGCGAAGTAATAGACGTCGGCCTCGGTGACGTCGAAGTCGATCCCGCCGGCCGCGCTGGTGGCGTCGATGACGGTGAGGGCCCCGGCATCCCCGTGCACACGGGTGATGGGGGCGGCCACGCCCGTGGAGGTCTCGTTGTGCGGCCACGCGTAGACGTCGACGCCCTCGACGGCTTCGAAGGCGGCGCGGGTGCCGGGTTCGGCGCGTCGCACGTCGGGGGCCTGCAACCAGGGAGCCGCGGCCGCGGCGGCGAACTTGCCGCCGAATTCGCCCGACACGAGGTTCTGGCTGCGGTTCTCGATGAGACCGAAGGCGGCGGCATCCCAGAACGCGGTCGATCCGCCGTTGCCGAGGATGATCTCGTATCCCTCCGGCACGCGGAACAGCTCGGCGAGTCGCTCGCGCGTGCTGGCCACGAGGTTCTTCACGGGAGCCTGGCGGTGCGAGGTTCCGAGGATGGTGGCCCCGCGGGTGACGAGCGCTTCGAGCTGCGCACCGCGCACCTTCGAGGGGCCGCACCCGAAGCGGCCGTCGGCGGGCAGGAGGTCGGTGGGAAGGTCCACGTGCGGCATGGGTCGATTCTAGGGCGGGGCTCAGTCGCTCCCGGCGCGTGTGTCGGAGGGGGTCGATAGGCTGGGAACACCGCTACGACGCACGAGGACTGCTGAATGACCGATCTCATCGACACCACCGAGATGTACCTGCGCACGATCCTCGAGCTCGAGGAAGAGAACATCGTCCCGCTGCGCGCGCGCATCTCCGAACGGCTCGGACACTCCGGACCCACCGTCTCGCAGACCGTGGGGCGCATGGAGCGCGACGGCCTCGTCGTGGTGTCCGAAGACCGCCGGCTCGAGCTGACGGGCGACGGTCGTCAGAAGGCCGTCGACGTGATGCGCAAGCACCGTCTCGCCGAGCGCCTGTTGAGCGATGTCATCGGCCTCGACTGGGCCTACGTGCACGACGAGGCCTGCCGCTGGGAGCACGTCATGAGCGAGCAGGTCGAGCGCCGACTCGTCGAGCTGCTCGGCCACCCCACCGAGTCCCCCTACGGCAACCCCATCCCCGGCCTCGACCAACTGGGAGACGTGGCGGGTGCGACTTTCGAAGAGGGCGTCGTGGGCCTCGTGCGCAAGCTGACGGATGCCGGTGAGCCGATCACCGGTACCGTCCGACGTCTCGCAGAGCCGGCGCAGGTCGACCCGGAACTCCTCCAGCAGCTCAAGGCCGCGGGAGTGCTGCCCGGCGCGCGGGGAAGCTACCGCTTCAACGAGGGGTACGTGCTCGTCGAGATGGACGGCGTCGAGGAAGGGCTCGAGCTTCCCGTCGAGGTCGCCTCGCACATCTTCCTCGTCGACGAGGTCTGATCGCCCACGTCGCGCCGCCGGCGGGTGGAATCCCGGCGTCGACCCACCGCCGTCGAGCCGGATAGGCTGAGCGCCGCAGGGACCGGCCGCGGGGGCATCAGGTGCTGCCTGGGGGAGCGCCATGCGTCGTGCACTGAAGTCCTTGGTCGTTGCGCTCACGGTCGCGGCGACAGGCGTCGCCGGGTGGCTCGCGCCCGCTCCTGCCGTGGCCGCGCAGACCGACGTCGAGACCCGGATCGTCTTCCAGGACGTCCCGGAGTCGGCATCCTTCTCCCGCGAAATCTCCTGGCTCGCCTCGACGGGCGTGACGACAGGATGGCCGATCCCGGCCGGCCGTGAGTATCGGCCGTTCGCCTCCATCACCCGTGACGCGATGGCCGCGTTCCTCTATCGGAGTGCCGGATCGCCGGACTACACGCCGGAGGCGCCGAAGTTCAGCGACGTCCCCGCGTCGAGCGCCTTCTCCAAGGAGATCTCCTGGCTGGCGGACCAGGGCATCTCGACCGGGTGGGATGCCGGTGGCGGGAGGAAGGTGTTCCGTCCCTACGAGCCGATCACCCGCGATGCGATGGCGGCGTTCCTCTATCGCTTCGACCACTCGCCGGACTTCGCCCCGCCGGGGGATTCGCCGTTCGTCGACGTGCAGAAGACGGACGCCTTCTTCCGCGAGATCACCTGGCTCGCCTCGACCGGTGTGAGCAGCGGGTGGACGACGACCTCCGGTCAGGAGTTCCGTCCGTTCCTCCCGATCTCGCGCGACGCCATGGCGGCGTTCCTCTACCGCTTCGCCGCTCCGGTCGCACCAGTGGACGAGACGGATCCGGGAGCCGGGACAGTCACGGTGTCGCCCGCGGTGGAGGTGCTCGACGAATCGGCGCTCGCCGGCGTCGAAGTCCGTGGATCGACGGTGTCGATTCCGGCGGACGAATCCACGGGGATCCATCCGGGGGACGTTCTGGCGGCGGGCATCACGCCGTCCACTCCCGAAGGTCTGCTGGTCCGCGTGGACCGGGTGGCTCGCTCCGACGGCGCCGCGACCGTGGTGTCCACGTCGCCCGCAACCCTCGCGGACGCGGTGGTCACCACCGACGGGGCGGTGGAGATCCCCGCGGTGCCCGTATCGTCGAGCTTCGTTCCCGCCGCGGACGTGACCGATGCCACGACGTCGGGGGCTGCGCGATCGGCCGCCCGCGCGAGTGCGGATGCCTCCCTGTTCTCGAAGTCGTTCGTCTGGAAGAAGACCGTGAAGGGCACGGCGTCCACGACGACCGGCGCGCTCAAGGGCAGCGGGTCGCTCACGGTCGAGTCGAAGATCACGGCAGCGGCGAAGGCGAAGCTCGGGCTCGACATCGGGCTGACGGGAGTGAAGCAGGTGTCGGTCGTCGTGACCCCGTCGGTGACGGCCCGGCATTCGCTCGACGTCCACGGCGCGTTGGACGGGAAGCTGTCGGCGACCCTGGGGCAGTTGGATTCGGTCTTCACGTTCGCCGTCGGTCCGGTTCCGGTCGTCGTGACCACCGGGATCACCGTGTCGGGAGGGGTGACGGTGGGCGGTGAAGCCGAGATCTCCTACGTCACGACCAGCACGGTCTCCTCCGACCACGGGTTCTCCTATGACGATGGCCGGTTCTCGCTCATCGACACCAAGCCGAAGATCAGCGACCCGAAGGCGACCGTGAAAGCGAGCGCGTCGCTCACGGCGAAGGCCTCGCTCGACCTGGATGCCACGGTGAAGCTCTACGGCATCGCCGGCGTCACCTTCGGTGCGGGTCCCTACGCCACGGCATCCATCAACGTCACCGCCTCGGGCGGGACGGCGACCTGGACGTGTCCGGGCGAGCTGGGGATCGACACCCGGGTCGGCGTGACCGCGGGCATCAAGGTCTTCGGGTTCTCGCTTGCGGAGTGGAACAAGTCGGCATCCAAAGCGTGGCCGCTCTATGCGACCGATCCGTGCAAGGGCACCGCCGTGACGACGCCCGGCGGACCGACGCCGACACCGACGCCGACACCGACTCCCACGGGGACTCCATCGTCCAGCGCTTCTCCGAGCCCGTCGGTCTCGCCGCCGACCAACGCCGCCATCGCAGCGGGAGGAAGCAGCGCCTTCCTCGTCCGCAGCGATGGATCTGCGTGGAGCTGGGGGTGGAACGTCGACGGGCGGTTGGGTAACGGCACCACCACGGACTCTTCATACCCAGCGCGGATCACAGGGTTGCCTCGAGTGGTGGCTCTCTCTGCGAGTGCGAGTGCGTACGCGCTCGATGAGAGCGGTTCAGTCTGGAGCTGGGGGAGCAATCGTTTCGGAGAGCTGGGCAACGGTACGACGACGAACTCGCTGACCCCGGCGCGCCTGCCCGGACTGTCCGACGTCACCGCAATCTCGGCCGGGTACCTCCGCGGATACGCGATCAAGCGCGACGGAACGGTCGTGGCGTGGGGATACAACGAGAACGGCGAGCTCGGCACAGGCACCACCGCGAGTTCGTCCACGCCCGTCCCTGTCGTCGGGCTCACGCGAGTACGTCGCGTCATCGAGAACAACAATGCTGCGCTCGCGCTGAGGGACGACGGCACGGTCTGGGCGTGGGGCTCCAACGCGGGATACGAACTGGGCGACGGGACAGGCGAGGACTCGCTCGTCCCCAGACAGATTCCGGGCCTCGAGAACATCCGGGACATCGCTGCAGGCGGCGGTACCGCTTTCGCTCTCACCAACGGTGGAGACGTGTGGGCGTGGGGAACGAACTATTACGGACGATTCGGGAACGACACCTCCACTCCTTCGGCGGTCCCGGTCAAGGTGAGCTATCTGACCGACATTCGAGCCATCGCCGCCGGATACGCTGTGAAGAATGACGGCACCCTGTGGTCCTGGGGGTACAACGGAGACGGTCAGCTCGGAAATGGCTCGTACATCACCTCGTACACCCCCGTCCAGGTTCGATGGCTGGAGCGCATCCAGTCGGTGGCGACCAACGGCAGCAGTGCCTATGCATTGGCGTCGGACGGAAGGCTGTGGGCATGGGGGTCGAACTCCGTCGGCGAACTGGGAATAGGTGCCGGCCTCATCGCGCCATGGGCCAGGGAGGTGATCTTCGATCTCGGATGATGCGGTCGGCACGGATGCGCCGCGAGGCTGAAGGGATCTCGGTTGGGCGCTAGGCGTGACAGTTTCGTTATCTTCGGGTAGCCTCTGAGGGTCCACAGGCGAGAAGCCCGCCGTCGGACCCCTCGCGGTTTGCCTCACCGGCTCGTCGTCCGCAGAGGGTGAAGCCCGCACATCGTGCCCCCAGATCGAGTGCTGACGAGCCAGCGTGACAACGCAGAGGCGCCGGAGGAAATTTGGCTGAACACACCGATCCCGTTGCGGACCTGCCCGAGGTCCCTGCGACGGGTCAGACTCGAAAGAGCGCGCGTGCCGCGGTCGCCCGACCCGCTCGCCGCACCCCGCAGACGCCCGCCGTGGTCTCCTCGGCCGTGGCCCGTCCCGCGCCCACTCCTCGCTCCTCGTCGTTCCGGCGAGGGAAGAAGCCGCTGCGCAGTGCCGTGATCCTGTCGATGGTCGCCGGCCTCGTCGCGACCGTCGCGATCCCCGCGTACGCGGCGTCGATCCCGGCCGCCGAGACGATGACGCTGCAGGAGATGTCGGCTGCCGACAACCAGTCCCTCGTCGTCGCATCGAACGCGAACGCCGAGACCCTGGACCGCAGCAGCTACTCGGCCACCACGGCCGAAGAGATCCAGAAGAAGAAGGATCAGGAGGCCGCCGCCGCGGCCGCCGCCGAACGTGCTCGACAGCTCGCCGCCAGCGCGAACGTCGCCGTCTCCTCGATCAACCTCAACATGACGGCGCCCGGTTCGGGTGAGGTGCGCTGGCCGATCACGAACTACGTCCTGGGCCGCGGCCTGTGGGACTCCGGCTACCACCAGGGCGTCGACCTCCTCGCCCCCCAGGGGCAGCCGATCTTCGCCGCCGCTGCGGGCGTCGTGAGCGTGTCGTCCGAGAGCTACGGCGGTTACGGCGTCGGCATCGTGATCGAGCACGTCATCAACGGCCAGAAGGTGTCCACGACCTACGGTCACATGACCTACGGCAGCCGGCAGGTCCAGGCGGGTCAGACCGTCGCCGCGGGCCAGCTCATCGGCCTCGTCGGTTCGACCGGCAGCTCGACCGCCAACCACCTGCACTTCGAGGTGCACATCAACGGTTCCGTGGTCGACCCGTACGCCTGGCTCCAGCAGAACGCGAGCTGATCGCCGATCTCCTCAGACGGCGTGCCGGAGACGATCGTTCTCCGACACGCCGTCTGTCGTTTCCCTGTGGAGCGGACCCCGGGCGTGTCGCGGTGGGTTAGCCTGTTCGCGACGTCGGGAGAACCGAAGGGAACGCTGATGGACACCATGCCTCGCATCCGCACCATGGATGCGCTCGGGCTGCTCGTCCTTCGGCATCGTGTGAGCGGATGCCGCGGGCTCACCGCGACTTCCAGGGCGCTGTCTGCTTAGACAGCGCCTTTTTTCATGCCCCTGCGCCTCTTCCCCTGTCGCGAGTCGAACATCCGAGAAGCCGTCTCGGCCATTCGAGAGGAAACGGAATGCGCACACTGGTGCTGAACGCGGGCTATGAGCCGCTCGCCGTCGTGTCGTTCAAGCGGGCCCTGGTGCTCGTGATGAACGAGAAGGCCACCGTCGTCGAACGCGTGGACGGTGATCCCGTCTGGGCGGCGGCCGGCACGTACGATCGCCCCGCGGTGATCATCCTCACGCGCTATGTGCGCGTCCCGGGCGCCCGCCGCGTTCCGGTGACCCGGCGGGGGGTGCTGCGTCGTGACGGGCACCGTTGCGGTTACTGCGGGAAGGCCGCGTCGACCATCGACCACGTGCTTCCCCGCTCGCGCGGTGGAAAGGACACCTGGGAGAACCTCGTGGCCTGCTGCCTGCGGTGCAACAACGTGAAGGGCGATCGCACGCCCCAGGAGATGATGTGGGAACTGCGTCTGATCCCCGGGCCTCCGCACGGGTCGTCGTGGACGGTGCGCGGTGTCGACAAGTCGGATCCCCGGTGGGAGCCCTATCTCGCGCTCGCCGCGTGACGGCGGTCCTGACGCAGGTCGTCCGCACCGTTCCGCCCGCGGCATCCCGGTCGGTGGTGTGATGGAGCCATGACTCGTGCTCTCCTCGTGATCGACATGCAGCGTGGTTTCGACGACCTCGGATTCTGGGGTCCGACGGCCAATCCGGACTGCGAGGCCCACGTCGGTGCGCTCGTGGATCGGTGGGCGGCCGACGGGGAGCCCGTCGTCGTCGTGCGCCACGACTCGCGTTCGGAGGGGTCGCCGCTGCACCCCGCGTCGCCGGGGAACGCCCTCGTCGATGTGGTCGCCGCGGTCGAGCCGGCACTCCTCATCACCAAGGACGTCAATTCGGCGTTCTACGGCGACCCCGACCTGCACGCGTGGCTGGGGGAGCGTGGCATCCGGGAGCTCGTGATCTGCGGCATCCAGACGAACATGTGCGTGGAGACGACCGCACGGATGGGCGGGAACCTCGGCTACGACGTGACGGTCGTGCTGGATGCCACGCGCACCTTCGATCTGTCCGCCGAGGTGCCGGGGTTGGGGACGGTGACACGCACGGCGGGGGAGCTGATGGCGGACACCGCGCTGGTGCTGCAGCAGGGCGGATTCGCCCGGATCGCGCGGACCGCCGACCTGGTCTGAGCCTCCGGGGACGATGTCGGAGGGTGATCGTATCTTCGAATCACAGGGATTGAGAGTGTAGAACGCATGTTCTAACCTGTGGGAGTGAGGGCGATCGTGCGAGACCAGGCGGAGGCCGTTCCCGACATCCACGCGCTCCGAGATCGCCTCGAGCGGATGCAGGGGCGTCGCATGGACGCACCGGTGCTGCCGACGCATCCCGCCTTCACGTCGCTCCTTCCCGGTGGGGGGTTGCGGTCGGGGTCGGCGTACGCGATCGCGCGATCGATGTCGTTGCTGTTGGCGCTCATGGCCCGTCCGTCGCAAGACGGCGCGTGGTGCGGTGTCGTCGGCATGCCCGAACTGGGGGCGGAGGCGGCCGAGAAGTACGGCCTCGATCTCGACCGGCTGGTGTTCATCCCCGACCCGGGGCCGCGCTGGTTGGCGGTGACGGCCACGATCGCCGAGGTGCTGCCCGTCGTGGCGGTGCGGCCTCCGGTCGGAGCGAACACCGCCCGTGCCGGAGCCGAAGCCACCCGTCTCGCGGCGCGGCTCCGCGATCGGGGCACCGTCCTGCTGGTGCAAGGCCCCTGGCCGCAGGCGGAGGCGGTGATCGATGTCGCCGATCCGCGGTGGGCGGGGCTCGGGCAGGGGCACGGCTACCTCGCGGGACGCGAGCTGACCGTGTCGGTCAGCAGCAAGCGCACCCCCACGGCACGTCGGGCCCGCATGCTGCTCCCCGCCGCCGATGGATCGATCGAACTGCTCGGTGCCCCGGCCGAGAGGCTCGTCCCACGCGAGCGCACCGAATACCGGCCGCAGAGGGTCGCGGGATGATGCGCGAGCCCACCCGCAGCCTGGTGCTGTGGCTCCCCGACTGGCCGGTCGTGGCGTATCGCCGCGAGGCCGTCCGACCGCCGCGGGCCGACGCCCCTCTCGCGGTGTTCGAGAACAACACCGTCGTGGCCTGCTCCGCCGCGGCCCGTGCCCAGGGCGTGCGCAGGCGCCAGCGGCGCCGTGACGCTCAAGCCTTGTGCCCGTCCGTCCTCGTCGTCGCGGCCGACCCCGTACGTGACGCACGAGTGTTCGCTCCCGTGGTGGCCCTCGTGGAGGAGCACGCCCCGGGGGTGCAGATCGTGCGCCCCGGACTCTGCGCCCTCCGCGCGCGCGGGCCGGCACGCTACTACGGAGGCGAAGAAGAGGCGGCGCGCATGCTCGTGCGACTCCTGGCATCCGAAGGGTTCGCCGACGCGCGGGCGAGCGTGGCCGACGGGGTCTTCACCGCCGAACATGCCGCGCGCATCACCCGAGCCGACGAGCCCGTCCGGGTGGTGCCCGGCGGGCAGGCCGCGGGGTTCCTCGCCCCGCTCCCGGTGACCGCGCTCGACGACGTCGACCTCGCGAGTCTGCTGGCGCGCCTCGGAGTGCACACCCTGGGCGAGTTCGCCGCGATGCCGGTCGAACGCGTCCGCGAACGTTTCGCCGAGCGGGGTGCGCGGCTGCACGCCCTCGCCTCCGGGCGCGACTCGCAGCCGGTGCAGCCCCGCACGCCTCCGCCCGAACTGCACCGCGAGGTCGCCTTCGAGCCGCCGCTCGAACTCGCCGACCAGATCGCCTTCGGCATGCGCGTCGCCGCCGAGGAGTTCATCGCGCGCCTCGGGGAGCAGAACCTCGTGTGCACCGAGCTCCGCGTGGTGCTCTCGGGTGAACGCGGGGAGCGCAGCGAGCGCGTCTGGCTGCACCCCGGATCGTTCGACGCCGCCGGCGTGGTCGATCGCGTGCGCTGGCAGCTCGCGGAAGACGGCCGGGGCATCTTCGGCAGCGGTGTGGCCGGGGTGTCCATCGAGCCCGAGGCCGTCGACGACGCGGTGCACCACGCCAAGGGCCTCTTCGGCGCCGGTCCCGACGAGCGGGTGCACCACGCCCTCTCGCGGGTGCAGGCCATGCTCGGTCACCGCGCCGTCGTCACCCCCGTCATCGGCGGGGGACGCTGGCTGGCCGAGCGGCAGGTGCTGGTGCCCTGGGGGGATCGTGCGATCACGGCGAAAGACCGTGCTCGGCCGTGGCCGGGGAGTCTTCCCGACCCGCTGCCGGCGACCGTGTACCCCGAACCGCGCCTCGTCGAGGTCACCGACATCGCGGGAGCGTCGGTCACGGTGGGGGAGCGCGATGCGCTGAGTGCCCCGCCGGCGATCCTCGAGGCCGGCGGGCGCCGGGTGCGGATCCGCGAGTGGGCGGGGCCGTGGCCGATCAGTGAACGCGGATGAGATCCGCTGCGGCGACGGCACGCCCACCGGTTCCAAGTCGTCGACGCCGACGGCGGTGCATGGCTGCTCGTCGTCGAAGACGGCGAATGGCGGGCGGAGGGGCGTTATGACTGAACGCCGACGGGCCCGCCCGCGGCGGACGGGAGAGCGCTGATGGGCTTCCACAATCCGCCGGTGAAATGGTCCGAGCTCGAGCGGGCGCTCAGCGGCGAGCGACGGCCGGCCTCTGCGCCGCCGAACGCGGACGGCGGCGACAGCCCCGCCTGGTCGCACAAGCGCGGCCCCTACGTTCCCCCGAC
>ERZ778023.4621-NODE-4621-length-11349-cov-53.816274_pt1 | contig 11349 bp, 11 predicted proteins | sample MGYA00375753_ERZ778023 | MGnify/ENA primary metagenome ERZ778023 (study PRJEB29350, sample SAMN05389822) | bioreactor metagenome | isolation source: Ammonium sulfate bioreactor | place: South Africa: University of Cape Town | collected 2014-04-04 ...
CATTTTTTTTCACTGACATAATCGATTGCTTCACTATTTTCCTCCATAAATGGTCACAAACAAGTCAGTAAACGTTTAAACAATAGCAATCAGAATAGATGAAAAGTTAACAAGTAAGTTAAACGCAAATAGGTTTCTTAGGACGGTAATAAATCGATGATTTTACTTCAATGTATAATCATATTTTCCTTTCTTGTCATATATATATACCTATATATCGATTAGATTTTGTAGACATGGGTCATTACAGGTGATGATTGTCGTTTTCAAGTGTAAAAGAGCAGGTAGCCACTTTTTTATACATATATAATATATATATATACAACAGAACGAAAATACATCATCCGTTTACCCGTCATCCTTATTTTTTTCGATCATTATTGGAGATATGCGCATGTATGGCGGATATTATGGCGAACGAACAAAAATTACATAAAAACATCGTTAACTGACATATGAGACGCGCCTTTAGTTAGGAACTAAACACTATGTTTTATTGATTAAAATGAATAAGCGAAATATATAATTCTTGTATATCTCTTTTTAGATGTTTTCCTCAGAGAGGAGAGCAGAAAAAAATCTACATATCACTAGTGGTCTGCGTGATTTGGAGCTTTTTTCGTCACTGTGATCGTGATCGCGATTGGGATTGTAAATCACGAAGATTATTATTTGACACATAAACTTGACTAAATTTATCCAATAGTGAGATATTCTATCTTTTACTGCTCTCATTCATTTAATACATAATCAAGTATACACTAGTCAACAGATATCCACAGCGGATAAATACTCGTATTTTTACAATTTTCTGTATTATCTGATGTACTAATTATAAACTAAAATTTTCACAGTATTGAAAATGAACATATTCAAAAACCTATAATACGTTTTGTTTCGTTTGTTCAAAACTGAAAGCATATCTGCTTAAGAGCTAATTTTCAAATAATAGTGATCGTGAGCAAAAATTTCAATCATGCAGACCACTAAAACAGGTTGACGGAAATCAGTCATTGAAAAAAAAAGTACGAATGTTGGCGTTTAATCTGAATAATGCTACGCATAGGCTTCCTTTATATTAATCTGATATAATAAAATAGAATTGTTCTTCAACATTAAATTTCATTTAATTATAATTTCACAAAATACTAATGTTTGTTTGAATAAAGTAAAGTACAAAGAAAAAGAAATTCTTCGACCTTGAAGAATAGAAAACAAACATTTGCATTAACTGGTAAAAAACACAAAAATGCCATTAAAAGGATTTTTTTTGCATTTCATTCGTTTTCTGTAAGAAGAAAGCAGAAGTTAAAAATAGTTATTGCTTCACATTATTACCCGCTGTCAGTTCGTTAACATTTAACAACATATTAAACAAAATATACGATGAATCGTTTTGGTGATATTGATACTTCATGTAAACGACTTCCACCTGTTTATGGTTATCGTAGCGAAAAGCTTGTTTCACTTGAAAAAGCTCTTGAACCCATCGAGCCTCACATCGATGAATTACCTTATTATATAAAAATAGCTAAAAAAAATTGTCGGTTTCCATCAGAACATGGACTATCAAAAGATCAATCAGCTGCTATTTATATTTATACGATGGAATGGAATGAAACCAGCTTATATCGAGTTTTAAATCAAGCACTACGATCAGAAAATCGACAAGCATTAAAAATATGGTTTCCATATTTAAAACTATTTGATACAGCATTAAATCAATTACCAACCGTCAAAGAAGTTTTATGGCGAGGTATTCCTCTTGATATTGGTAAGAGTTTTACTAAAAATCAACTTGTAACATGGTGGAGTGTCAATTCATGTTCGTCATCACTTGATGTTATCAAAGCATTTCTCTGTAACAAGAAAAATTCAACTCTCTTTTTGATTGAAGCTATGAATGGAAAAAGAATTTCGAGTTATACAGAATTTGAAAATGAAGATGAAATTATTTTACGAATGGGTACACAATTCCGTGTGAAAAGTAATGCACTAGATCATCCAGATGGTTCACATGTTGTACATTTGATTGAAATTGATGATAACGACGATGAATCCTTGGCTTCATCTACTGCAGCAGCTACAACATCATATAAAGGAGCTTTAGATGCAACATGGAAACAAGCAGGAACTACTGTTGCTGGAGGAAATGGTCAGGGAAATCAATTAAGTCAACTTTGGCATACGACTAGTATATGTATTGATGATAAAGATGATCAAATCATGTATATTTCTGATTGTGGGAATCATCGTATTGTCGAATGGAAATGTAATGGACAACGTGGTAAAATAGTTGCAGGTGGAAATGGAAGAGGAAATAGAATGATTAACTTGGATTATCCAAGAGATATAATTATTGATAGAGAAACTAATTCGTTCATCATCTGTGATTATGAAAACAGACGAGTAATGCGATGGTCTTGTCAAAATAATACGGAAAATGGAGAAATTATCATCTCAGATATTCTCTGCTATGGTGTAACGATGGATAAGAGTGGAAGCCTTTATGTCTCTGATGTGGAGAGGAATGCAGTGAAACGATGGAAACGAGGAGATCAAAAAGGAACAATCGTAGCAGGTGGAAATGGACAAGGAAGCCATCTTCATCAACTTCATGGCCCTACTTTTATCTTCGTTGATGACGATTATTCATTGTACGTATCCGATTCGGAAAATCATCGTGTAATGAAATGGTTAAAAGACGCAAAAGAAGGTATTGTTGTTGCTGGTGGAAATGGTTCAGGAAATAGTTCATCACAATTATATTCTCCTCGAGGAGTAATTGTCGATCAGCTTGGTCAGATCTATGTGGCTGATAATGGCAATCATCGAGTGATGCATTGGTGTAAAGGAGCTAAAGAAGGAACGATTGTTGTTGGTGGAAATGGAAGAGGAGGACGATCAAATCAGTTGGATTCTCCTCACGGTTTAGCGTTTGATCAACAAGGAAATCTCTATGTTGCTGAATATGGAAATGAACGAATACAAAAATTTGAAATCGATTCATAAGAATGAATAAACTATCAGAATAAACAAGAATACATTTTGAATACGTTGCGTACCAGATTGACCCTACAGATTTTTAACCGTCTGATGAGATTGTTTGAGCGATAGTTAAAATCAATCAAGGTAGCTTAACTAATCATCACCCTCAACACTTATCAAAGAAAAGAATCAATAGAGATAACGCACAGGACAAAAAGAATCATAAGTGACTCTATAAGTTATTTACGAAATCAGTCATTCAAATTTTTCCTTTAGTAGAAAAATATAATAACTTTAGTTATATCAATATTGACCCAGATGTCGCGTAGAATCTCACTGAAATTAACTTTTTTTTCGAAAAATAGTTTGTAGCTATTTTATTGGTGCAGACAATATCTGAATAAACAGTGAGTCATTTGACTATTACTACTTCTTATGATTTATTAACAAATGTTGGACGAAATTGAAGAGAACTTAGCTAATGAAGCAATACGATTACAAAATCCTGCACAAATTCTACCAAATCTCTATCTATCTTCTCAAACTCCAGCAATAGACTTAAACCTATTAAAACAATTGCGTATCAACTGTGTTCTAAATTTAACCGGCTTCAAATTCAACACTAATGAATTACGTTTCCAATTTGATTATCCATCTGAATTCACTAGTTTACATATTAAAATCGCCGACGAAATGGGTGTTAACATTGTCGAATATTTCGATGAAGCTTTTCAATTTCTTTATGATAATCATGAGAAAAGAATTCTAGTTCATTGTGAAGCAGGTATTAGCCGATCAGCTACAATAGTCATTGCCTATTTAATGAAACATCATCAAATGTCACTAAAACAGGCTTATGAATTTGTTAAATCACGAAAAAATAATATTGATCCAAATATTAATTTTTTCAAGCAATTAATTCAATTTGAAAAACATTTGAATAGCAATAATAATCAACATTTTCAATCATCATTCAATTTACATGATTATATTGTCGAATACATGTTGAAAGGACCAGCAGCTGGTTTCACTCGTGATCAAATAATAAAAGCATTAGAACGAACGAACAATGATCCTCATAAAGCGTGCGATTTATTATTTTCAATTGTTTGAAAATGGATTTATGTTTTTTTTTCTTGCACTAAATGTCATGTGAAATATTTCCCACACAAAATATGACTTCATTGTATACTGCTCAATGATTAGTTAGCAATCTATCGAAACATAAGCCCGAACTTATTCTTCAAAAAACTGCAGTAGAATGATAGTGTTAAAATTTATTGAAAGAAAGAAAAAAAATGTTCGAAAAGTTAATCGTAATTAATTGGAATGAGCCGAGCTAGTCCACAATATCCTTTATCACTCGATAGATTGATTAAACCTTGTTGTCCATTGATAAGCCAAATTCGAGTTAAACCTGTCGATTCATCTAAACATGCAGCAGTATCATAAAACCAGTTTCCACCTCGAAAAAATTGAAGAAATTCATTTTCGAATGTCCAAAACATAAGATTAGCATTAAACGGCATTGCACCTTCTAAATGTGTTCGAACACGTGAATAGCCAACATCTCGAATATCATTATAACCATGAAGATATCGACCAGTTTTTGTGTCTTTTACAAGATCCGTATTATTATCCTCTGATGCCATTAAATCAACTAAAGAGAAATTTGTAGCTAACTCTTTGAGATTTGAAAGATAAAGATTATTATCATTTCCAATTAAAACAACAATTGATGTGTCCGATTGTAATCCTAATTGAAAATGACTAACGACTTCAGAATTAAACATTGGAGGAGATATATCAATTAAAGAACTATTTCCTTCATTTTCTTCAGATTGACGTTTAAATTTATGATGATGTTGATTATTTGAACACATTTTCTTCAATTCAGAATCTTTAATTTCAAGATTTCAATTTCTGATTGTTTTCAAAACAAAAATTTAACTTACCAAGAATCGATTGAATGACTTCATTGATTTGGTGAAAATTTGATATACCTTTCGCTGTTTGTTGATCACAAGAAAAAGTTAAATTAACATTTCGAATGAGTCCATCAGTAAATTCAATTGGAATTTGAAGTTGTTTGTTTATTAATTTTGAAATCATGCTTTCAGATGGATATTCCATTACTAATGAGATTAATAATGGATCGCCATTTAACATTTCAACGGGTTGTGTGTCACGACGTAATCGATCGAAGTTTTCCATTGTTGCTCCAATGAATTGTGCACTTAAAATATTCAATCGATTGATCTCCCATTCATTTTTCAACTAGAGATTACTTTCAGAAATTGTTTCTCTATAAAATAGAAAATAAACATAAACTTACAACAACTTCCAATCGATCGAAATTCTCAATTGTTAAAGAACTTCCATCGATTAAATCGGTTTCATAAAGAAATACAAATAAATTTGCATCTATATATAAACTTTGAATTGGTAGTGTCGCTGATGAAGATGTTCGATTATTAAAAGCGATGAACCAAATACTCAAAAGCATAGCCAATAAACAACAACCGATGAATAATAGATACCATTTTCTGTAAGAAAACAAAATCTAGATACGATTTTGTTAATTCAAAGGCCTATTACGATTGTCTTGATTGAGTAGAAGAAACTTCGTCTCTAATTTTAACCATTTTTACTGATATGAAATCTGGTGATTCAGTGCAAACGTATTTTATGCTTCAATAAGTATTAATGATTCAACCATCGCAAAAGCTTTTTCTCCTTTTGAAAACCCAAGGTCATCTGAAGGATTATTCAAACAGAGAGCAATAAGAAATGCGTTCTTTTCAAATGTATGTTAATAATAACAATCAATCATCCAAATATTTTTTTATAATACTACTATACAGTTGCTTTGCAATGATTGATATATTTGTTTACCATTTCAAGGTATTGATAAGATAATTTTTTTCGTTTTAAAATCGTTCGATTTGTATAATCATTGGTCATAGTCCCTATTCAAATAAATACACTTGTTTTATCTGCTCTATTGCATTTGATTTCAAAAAGTATGAGTACGAATAGGGATCAAGAGTCACAGAGGATACCAGGTCGAATGCGAGTTTTGTTTTTTTCTTGTAAAAGATTTCGATTGCGATGTTTTTTTATTCTTTGTAAGTGGTTCTTTTGTTTGGGTATCACTCTGTTGTTTAGGACTAATACTTTTTCTCATTGCAACAACAATTGTGGTGTCGTTGATCTCATTATATCTTTCACAGAGAAAGATTTCTTCTGGTTAATAGATTTTATTCGAAATTGAAATCACTAGCATCTATTTTCTTAGATTTTCAAAAAAAAACCTACTTATAATTTGGTGTATCAACTCGCATCAAGTTTACAAGTATCGTTTAATAAAGCAGTTGGAACTCAAGTTGCACTTCTTTATAACGAACATCTCAATGAAAAACAACGATTCTTACTTGAAACAACAGTCTGCTACTAAAATACTATATTATTTTTGTTCATCAAATTATTATCTCATTTAGATGCAAAAGAAAATCTATGGGAATCGACAAACTAATCGAATCAAAATCACACTAGCAAATAGTTCAAATGTTCAAGCTGAAGGTCATTGCAAAATAAATTCAATTGAAACTATTGAAACATCACGTATGGTAATTACTAGCACACAGAGTGTAGAAAAGAAAAAAGATGCGATAGGAAAGGTTGTAGATCCATGTAAATATGAGATTATTAAGAATATTCTATATATTCATTTATTGATAGAGAACAAAAAACAGTATCTATTTACGAATAGCAACTATTTAAAGCCTTTTTTGTAATAGAATATTTTAAGCCGTAAAGTATCCATCAATCAATCTAGTATAAAAGATGAATGCTATTTGTGATCAATCATATAAATTATAGGATGGTGAAAACTATGAAGTTTCATTTATATTTAACTTTAATATTGATAAATGTATTTTTAGTTGTATCAAACAGGTAAAATATTCTCGAAGAAAATTTAACGAAACTAGTTGATATTTTACAGTACTCTTGAAAAATTAAAAAACGATATTAAAGCTGGAATAACACCATTGCGTGGTGTTGATCTTGGTGGATGGCTTGTTATTGAACATTGGATGACATCAACTTCACCAGCTTGGAATGGAGTTCCAACAGATATTGCTAATGGTGGCGAATATCAAACTATGAAATATCTCAGTAAAAATTAGTCCTATTCTATTCTACATTTTCTATTGAAATACAATACGCTTAATTTGATTATTAGATCATAGTAAAGGTGATGATCAATTTAAACAACATCGAGATACATTTATAACTGAAGAAGATTTTCGTGATATTGCTGCTGCTAAATTAAATACAGTTCGTATTCCAGTTGGCTACTGGATAGTTGGTTTCGATAATCAACCTGGTGGTGATCCCGATGGTTGGAAAATCTATACGCCTAATGCAATTGATTATTTAGATCGAGCTATTCATGAATGGGCTCCTAAGTATAATATAACTGTACTAGTTGATCTTCATGCAGCTAAAGGTAGTCAAAATGGAAATGATAATAGTTCACCAGAATATCCAGGACATACATATTGGTCAGAATATCCTGAAAATGTTCGAAATACATTAGATGCTGTTGAATGGCTAGCAAAACGATATAATAATGCTACAGCATTTCTAGGCATTGGCCTCATCAATGAACCAGCTGGTAAATTTTGTTAATTCAATCAATTTTCGTATCTGTTTTTCTTCATTATTATTTTGCTTTTTTAAAGGGTCAACAAATATACAAATTTTAAAACAATATTACATTGATGCATATCATCGTATTCGTAATGTTTCCGATTGTTTATTATCAGTAGCACCATTATTATATCAACAGTCTCCATATGCAGGTGATTGGGCTGATTTTATGCGACCACCACAATATACTAATATTGTACACGAATGGCATCGTTACCAAATATGGGGATTTGAAGTAAGATGAGAAACTTTTCGTATGATCAGTATACTTCGATTATCTCTCATATATACATAGGGTTGGACTGCTGATCGTTTAATAGATTATGCTAAAAATCAATTGAAAAATGATTTAGTATCATGGAAAGGTAATCCATTATATATCGGTGAATGGTGTCTTGCAGCGTCTGCAAGTTCACCTAATTTTACTGATGATCAATTACGTCAATATGCACAAGTGCAAATGGATACATTTCAATCTGCGGCTGCCGGATGGACATATTGGACATGGAAATTTTATAATGATGATGGTTCAAGAAATCCTTGGAGTATGAAAGATATGATCAATCGTGGTTTTATACAATTGTGAAAAATTCGCGATCTTTCTATATTAACAATGAAATTTTTGTTTAATGTCGACATAGAGAGTAAATAACTTCTTATCACCTGAATAACGATGACGTTTTCTTTGATGTCTTATCTTTCTTCTCACCTTCTATATGTATGTCACATTTTTATTATTTTAACTTGATGACAATGTGGTCGTTTACTTCGATAATAATTGTTATAAGTTGCGTGTTTTTAATAAAACACAAATGTTTGACTATTCCAGATAGTGAATATGAGCAAGTCATTGCTAAACGTTATCTATTTGCTCCATTTGCCAATGAATCGACTGCTTGGTCAGTACTTACAAATATTCATAACGTATTTCAAGTTGTTTCATTACCACACTATTTTACTCAAGCTACTGAAAGTTTTTGGTTATTGACTCAAAATTCGAATTCAACAATGAACACATTAGAAATGTCTTGGATGTCTTTGTCTGACAATCACACTTCAACAGTTTTGTCTACTATCGACACAAAGACCGTTTTAATTGTTTCTCACAATCAAACTACTGCTACAATGTATACAGCTGCTCTTATATCTTTAGAACGGATACAATTTATTTTATGTAATCAAACGGATGCAACGTCTTGCAGAATTATTAAAAGCATTGCATTTCCTTCTGTTTTATCGAATATTTCAACGATTACAGACGGTTTATTCATAGATGATCTTGGAACAGCAGGATGGTTATATATTGCTTCGAATATTGGGTTGCATGGATTAGATCTTACATCATTCGACATTCATCCTTACATTAATCAAATCAATGAATCTGTCACATCGTTAGCATGTAGTTCACAACATAAGACAGTTTTTATTGGCACAGAAAGCAAATTGTATATATATTCATATAGCATTGACAATGAAGAAGAATGGCGTTTTGAATTTGTTACTGGTCTCATTGATGCACCAATTACTTCATTAGTCTATAGCAATGGACAAGATAGACTATGGATAGGACAAGAAACTGGCATTACTCTTCTTTCACCAATGATTATGTCAACCGGACGTGTACATTGGATTTTCTCTCGATTAGCCGGACAAATTTCTAATCCAGGCTCGGATATTGGTCGTTTACCATTTGCTAATATAACTACTTTGAGTGTGAGCCATTCAACATCGACTGATACTCGAGTTTGGTTAGGTAGTATTCGTGGAATGATGCGTTTTAATTCGAATGATACTGATATGAATGCATGGCGTGTATTTAATAGTGCTCGATATATGCCTAATCGAAATTCATTTGTCAATGTAGTTTCATTGGCTGTATTCGGTAGTACGGCAGTAGGAGTCACCAATCAAGGTTTAGCTATTCTTCGATTTGAAATGTGGACATTAGAAGAAAAAGCAAGACATTTTCAAGATTTCTTTAATCAAACAAATAGACATGATAAATATGGATTAGTATCGGTTTGTTCCATGTCATCATGGGGTGATAGTCGTACTTGTGTCAAAAAACCAGACGATAATGATGGCCTTTGGACATCATTATATTTAAGTAGTCAAATCTTTCGCTATAAAGTAACTCAAGATGCAACAGTCAAAGCAGCAGCTTGGACTCATTTTGAAACATTGGAACTACTGAATAAAGTGACAGGTATTCCTGGTTATCCTGCTCGTTCATTTGCAAAACGTACTGATTTTCCTCCTGATCCAAAATGGTATTTATCTCCTACGTATCCAACTCTTCAATTCAAAGATGATACCTCATCGGATGAAGTTGTTGGGCATGAATTTGTTTATCCATTAGTGCACGATGTGTTAGCTAGCAATGAAGAAGAACGTCAACGAGCGTACATATTACTCGTCAATATCACGAATTATATTTTAGCTCATGATTGGTATTTAGTAGGTATGGATAATACAACCAGAGGTGTCTGGAATCCAATAGCTATAAACAATGATATTGGTTATGTCGACGAACGAGGAGTTGGTAGTCTCGAAATATTAACTATTTTACTTCAAACATATGTTCATAGTGGTGATGAACGTTTTCTTAATGCAACTAAACTTCTTATTGAAACCTATCACTATGATGTTAATATTATTAATCTAAGAATGCTTGCAGTTTGTGAGATTATGTCTGCTAATGATTGGCTCGGTTATTTGTCCTATTTTAGTTTAGTACATGCAATGAATACATTGATTTCTACAATACAGAACGAACGTCTACACTTGATTATCGATAATCTCTTGGAATATATGCTGATTGGATTGGAACTAGCACATACATATAAACAGATGGATAAATCGCCATTCTATAATTTGATCTACTGTTATGCTAGTGGTCAAGTGAATCAAACTCGACATCTATTCAATAGAATTCATGGATTTAGTCCTAAATTTGACTGCAATTCATTAGTAAAAGATGCAATATGGTATATGCAACGTTGGCCATTAGAACTTATTAATTGGCCACAATTCAATAGTGATCGATTAGATATTCAACAGAACGTACCTGCTGAATGTGGTATGAAGGGAACACTTTATTCGTTAAGAATGTTATCTCCTGACGAACGTGCTACAGATATAACGAATTTTAATGTCTACGATTTGGATGGTGGTGATGGGTTTTTGGAAGCCGATCCAACTCCTTTCTTATTTTCGTATTGGGGAATGCGTTATTTGAATTTGTTAGGAGAATGAAAAAGAGTATTTGTTGCACATTTTCCTCTCTAGTCCATTCCATTTTCGCCGAACTTGCACGTTTACATGAACTCAATAAAAAAAAACAGATGCGATAAGAGCAGCATTTTGAAATGGAATGAAATTGCTGGAAAATTGATTGAACAGATAGTTTTTTATAAAGAAATGTGAAATCGTTACAAAAATGTTTTGGGCAAATTAGAGAAAAATATAAATGACATTGAGATGAGAATATCTTACTGATTGCACTAAATCCACATATTACCAAGAAAAATTCCTTAGTTACCACTATTTCAACACTTTCCATGCTCAATACGTGGATATGACAGAGTATTCAATTTTTGATGGAATGAACAAGAGGAGATGGACGCGGGCAATCCTCAATACCAG
>ERZ778023.4627-NODE-4627-length-11342-cov-63.362807_pt1 | contig 11342 bp, 17 predicted proteins | sample MGYA00375753_ERZ778023 | MGnify/ENA primary metagenome ERZ778023 (study PRJEB29350, sample SAMN05389822) | bioreactor metagenome | isolation source: Ammonium sulfate bioreactor | place: South Africa: University of Cape Town | collected 2014-04-04 ...
GTGTGTGTGTGTGTGTGTGTGTGTGTGTGTGTGTGTGTGTGTGTGTGTGTTTGCAATAACAATAGCGAATAATTGTGAGTGAGTGAGTATAATACTCGAGAAGAATAACTACCGTGCCAACCATCACCAACGTACCTCAAGGACATTGCGCATCTTGGGACTCATGATGGTCTCATGGGCATCAGTCAATCGTTGACGAATATCAATCACTTGAAGGAAGACGTGAGCTTGCTTCTCGCGATCGGCATCGAGCTTGGCTTGAAGCACTCGTGCGCGCTCCTGCTCAGCAACCAGGCGCAACTCGATCTCGCGCAGGCGCGTGACACTGAGCTCCGAGTAGGTCTGCTCGATGGCCGCGCGCTCTTTCTCCCACGTCTCGGCGCGACGACGCAGCTGTTGCTGGAGCTTGTTTTGTTGACGCATGAGATTCTCTCGCTCTTGATCGAGCTGCGCCTTCTCGCGCCCGAGCTCCTCGAGCTCCGTTCGCAGTTGTGCCACTTGTGCTTGCAGCGACTGCCGCTCCGAGTCGTCGAGCGGCGCCGCCGCCACGGTAGGTGCCGCGATCTCGTCGGTGGTAGTCGCTGATTCATCGATCGCGAGTTCAACGTCAGCCAGCTGCTGGCGCGTATCTTCTTGCGTCAAGTGCGTCTGTTCTTGTTGCATCTCGAGAGCGACCTCGGCCTCGAGCGATACCTCCTCTTCGGTGCTCGTGTGTTGTTGCTGTTCGAGCGCGAGCTCGAGCTCCACCGGAGCGTGTTCGACCGACTCTCGCTCTTGTACGCTGGCTTGCTGTTCGAGCTCGGGCTCGGCGAGCTCTTGCGTCGTCTCGACATGGCTCTCGACGACCACTTGTTCCGGCTCGACGTGCAGCGGTGCCTCGAGGTGTGCCTCTTGCTCGACCACCGTCTCCTCGATACCGACCTCGATGCCGACGGCTGGCTCGGCAATCTCGCTATGGCTCTCCTCTTCGTGCGTCGTCGTGGCCTCTTGTGTCAACTGCCCTTCGACCAGCTCGTGCTCTACAGCCTCTTGTAGTGACTCACCGCTCTCGAGCGCGGCCTCCATGTCGGTACTCGAGCGACTAACGATCTCGGTTTGCTCGTCGGTGGCGAGGTGCAGCTCGCCCTCGGCAAGCTCGCTCAATAGTGATTGCTGCGACCGATGCTCGGTCAGGCGAATCGTGCCGGCTCGAGGCTTGGGTGGAGTGATGATAGGCGCCGCGGCAACGGTAGTCGCCTTGTCGTTCTCGCTCGTCGGGTCGACTTCGAGCGCGCGTGGTGGCTCGAGCTGCAGCGGATCGGTTTGCGCGGCTGAGTCACGTGTCTCGACCTTGGGCCGCGTGGCGATCGGCGTCTCGAGCACGCCGGCCAACGTCAGCTGTTGGTGAATGTCACGAGCCGAGAAGCCCGTGCGCTCGGTGCTCTCTTCCGGCTGATCGGGATGCTCCTGAATGAATTGCTCGTCGTCCATCTCGACCAACTCCTCGGCGAGCGACAGCAGCGAATCCTCGGCATCCTCGTCGTTATGGTGGTCGGCTTCCTCCTCCCTGATCCATGCCGAGGGGCCAGTGATGTTTGTCATGGTCGTGGCGCCCTGAGCACGAGGAGAGAGTGCCGAGAAGCGATTCGCAGCCTCGATCTTTTGCGTAACAGCAACAACAACAAGCCGATCGGTTAAGGAGAGACACTATGCGTTACATCAATGAACTAACTAATCCACCGACCACTCCAAGCAGGCGCGCATATGCAAACAATGATAGGTGGAAAGGATATTGCTCGGCCTCTCGTTTCAACGTCGCGATCGTGTCGTTGGCTTGCTTGAGCAACGACTGGTACTCTTCCTGTTGCTGCTGAAAGTGCTTGTTGGCTTTGACGAGCGAGTTGACGACCTTGACGATGTTCTCCTTCTCGGCGAGCTCTTGTTGATACGACTCATTATCGCGTTGTAGCTACAAGATACAGTGCGTGGAACTGAGTGAGTGAGTCCCCACACGCACACCCTCTCCGACGTACCTGCTCGAGCTTCTGTTGTAATGCACGATGCGCAGAGCTGAGGCCAGCAAGCTCTGCGGTCTTCTGCTTGAGGTCTTTCATCTCTTCCATATCGATGGCGGCTGATTGTGCAATGGCAGCCTGCTCGGTTTTTGCTGTTCACCAGGACGAGCGAGCACGATTGTGCATTCACGTGAATGAGACCAGCGTCAGTGTACCATAGGATCGAACGATACGAGAGCAACACGATAGAATGCAAGCGCATCGTGTCGTGTCGTGTCGCGTCGCGTCGCGTACTCTTGGTGGATTTGAGCTTGGTATTCTCGGATCGAAGTTGAGAGAGTTGCTGTTGCATCTGCTGGGTGTCGTTGAGCGAGCGCTCGTACTCCTTCGAGATGGAGCGGAGCGACTCGATCGACTGGTTGGCGCTGCGTAGACTCACGGTGAGCGAGCGGACCTCGGCGCGGCTTTGCTCGAGCTCCTCGGTCATGCGTGTGAGCTTGAGGTTAGCCTCCTCGCGCTCCTCATTGAAGCTCTCTTGGCGCTGTTGGAGGACGACACCACGACAGCATCACGATGCCGTGTGTTCATTAGGTCCAAGAGCGTGGCACACGAACCAGAGCTCCTCTCGAACATGAACACAGTGGTCTAGACGAGATACGTACGCTCTTGAATACCGCGACCTGATCGGCGAGAGTTCGGTTCTCGCGCTCGAGCTGTTCGATCTGAGCGATGAGGCTCTTGCTCTTCTCAAAGAGATCCTTGCCAATCTCTGGAGAGACCCGAGAGAGCGTCAGCCACACACACACACATATATACGCGCGCTCTAGGCTCTCTATGAGTGTGTGTTCTTGATCGATATCGACGACATACCAGCACCGCGAAGCAGCTGCCGGTTGCGAGCCTCGAGGGCCGCGATTCGCTCGTTCAACTCTTCTCGATCGTCCATGTGTGCGTGTAGCCAGCCGCTCGAGCGATCGACCAAAGGCGCACCACTACGATGAAGACGACGACCACCACCACGACGACGACGAGAAAGCAGTCGTTTCAAGATCGATAGGTGCGTGGGCGTGGGCGTGTGTTGTATGGAGAGGTGTGGGCGCGGGAGGGAGGAGAGGCAACTGCACCAGAGCGACTTCTCTCAGAGATCGAGATCGAACGTTCGACCGACGAGGGCCGCGGTCTCCGAGACCCTGGGACGCCCCTCCAAACCCCCCGAGCTACTCTACACGACCACCACCATCTCAACCTCAATGTGTTGATGTCGCAACCTTGGATGGAATCCGTCCAATCCACCCAGCATCCGGCCTTCCTGCGTGATTCCAGGATCGAGGGCTGCGCTTCTGCGTCGATCATATCAGTTGTGTATGCTGCGCGTTCCGCGAGAATCGCATTCACGAGATCGAGTGGCGATTTCCTCAAAAGCGATCGGAGTAGCGTTCGCGCACTGGCGCTCTCGCTTTGTTGTTTGTTTCTCTCACTCTCGCCTCCTCACCCACACGCAACTACATCATTCGATCTCTCTCTCCATCTGTCTCGCCATCTCTACCTATCTCAAGCGCTGCATTGATAGATCTCTCGATACTGGTGTTGTTACTAGTTGGTTTTAGTGCTTTTACTTTGAGTCGGTTTGAAAACACGGAGGTTCCTGGGTAGATAGATAGATTGATCGATAGATACTGAGTCTGATCGATATCGAGATCGATCGATCGAGATAGAGAGCGCCTCCTTCTTCATCGTTGCTCTCGTGTGTTCGCGAGGCGTCGCTAGATACCATGCTGCCCACGATCAAGGTCAACCAAGAGGCCTCGACTACAGCTGAAACGCTTGTAGTTCCATTGCTCTCACCCATCTCCACCGCCGCCACGAACGCCTCGACGGCGAGTTCGAGCTTGAGCGCGAGCACCGCCACGTCGCTGCGTACCGCGGCCGAGGCGCGCACTCGTCGTTCAGCGAGGATACACGAACTCGCCGTGGCATTCGAGCGCTTTCAACGTGCACCCACTCAAATATCGCTGCTTCGACGCTCCAAGTCGAACGAGGCTGCTTCTACGACGACCGGCGCATCGGCGCAACAACAACAACAGCAGCAACAACAGCAGTCGCCACAACCCGAGCCGCAGCCACGATCTGCGCAACAACAACAACAGCAACAACAACAACAGCCGCCGCCTCTGGGTTCGCTGCAACGAACCAGCGATGCCGCTGCTTCCTCGTCGCCGGCGACCTCGCTCTCGGGCTCTCTCGATGGAGGTAGCACGGGATACAAGCAGCTGTTGGTCGAGCACTCCGAGGTCAAGAAGCAGCTCGAGGACGCCTTGTCCGAGAACGCGCTCTTGCAGGCCAAGTGCGCGAGCCTCGAGACACGCTGCTACCTGAGCTCGCGCCGAGGGTCGGGTTCTTCGGGCTCGTCCTCGTCGGCTGCACCCAATACCAACGCCAACAACAGCAAGAGCCATGGCCCAACCTCGAGTGCGTCTCTCGGAGGCGCGTCGCTCTCGTCGACCATCTCGGGCTCGTCGCTCTTATCTGTCAGCGTATCGGGATCGGGTGCGCCGGCCATCTCGCCTCGTCCCGATGGCGATGAACTCGACGACGCGGCGTTGCAACAGGAGCTCGATCGCCTGCGTGAAAGGAACGAGTCTCTCGAGCGTGAGAATGCCATCTTGCGCAAGTCCGCTGGCGGCTCGAACGCCGGCGATCTAGCACAACGTGTCGTCGAGCTCGAGACCAAGCACGCCGAGAGTGCCAGGCAACTGCAACAGGCGGCGCAAGACCTCGAGGCTCAGCGCAGCGCGAACGCAGCGCTCCAGGCGCAAGTCGAGGCGCAGGACAAGGAACTCGAGCAACTCGTGACCTTGGGAGAATCGCTGCGGCTCGAGCTCGACGGTGAACGCCACCGCGGTATGCAGGCACAACAGTCGATCGCCGACGCGAGTATCGGCTCGGTGACGGTCGACGAGATCGTGGTCTCGAACCACGAGAAGGAGCTCGCCAAGCTGCGCGTTCAGCTCGAGACGCTCCTCGAACTCGACGACCAACTACAACAAGACCTCGAACACGAGAAGGCGGCACACGCCAAGGCACGCGAGCTCGTGCTCAAGTTCAAGCAAGTGGTCGAAGAACAACGCCGCCTCGTATCCGACCTCCAATCGTCGGTCTCGCAGCTTCAAAAGTACAAAAAGAAGTACAAGCGAGTCGAGCGCAAGTCCAAGAACTCCTCCTCCTCCTCCTCCTCATCGTCATCATCGTCAACATCAGCAAGCTCCTCCAAAGCCGTCAAGCGCGAGAAATCGGCTTCAGCAATCGTCGTGCCACCTTCGGCACTCGAGTAGTGCTCTCGACCACATCAAAGTCGTTGGTCTCTCTCTCTCTCTCTCTCTCGCCTACAAAGCATCGACATTGATCTCTCATTGCGGTCATTCGGTGGGTTGATCAAGCTGCAATCTTGATCACCAAACCAACCACCAACCCAGCCATCCATCCGGCGCGATCGCGGCACGAGCTTGTCTCGCGCCCGAGAGCGAGAGAGAGAGGCGAGAGATCGACCTCATTTGTTATCTTAGTGTGTCACTGGCTCATTCGTTGTATTGTGTGAGAGAGCGACGTCATGGTCGTCGTTCTCATGGTTGCTCTTGCTATATTGTTCTTGCTCTTGCTGTGATGGAGAATCGATCTATCGATCGAGATAGATCGGGCCTCTATGATGTACTTGTACTCCATCTCCTCTCATTCATTCTCTCCCAACACCGACCATCATGCCATCTACACCATGGCATCGTGCCGTCTATCGTATTGTCTAAATATCAATCTCATAAAAACCCAAAGAGTAATTCTATCTACCCACACGTTCAATGCGCGTATGTATGTATGTGTGATTCGAGTTGGAGAGTAGGTAGAGACTCTCCTGCGTACAATCTCGTTCATTTGCATTACAGCTCTCTCGCACGCACACGCTCGCTCACCCTTACAAACCTACACCATGTCTGTTGCCCGCGTTCGTCCAGTAGTCAATATCGTCGATCGACCTCTGAGTCGTGGTCGTGGAGAGGTATAGGCCCGGCACTCACTCGCTCACACACTCAATCGGCCTCGCTCACACCGTCTCTCTCGAATGGCAGGTGTCGCTGTCGGCCTTCTCGTTCTTGTTCTGTGAGATCGTACACTATGCACAGGGTCGGAGCGCTCAAGTGAACATCAATGATCTCGAGCGCAGGTTCGTGGCGGGCGTGGTCGTACGACACGTCGATGATAGCGCTGACACACGGGCGCACACCATTAGGCTGTCGGATATCGGATACTCGGTCGGTTCTCGCATGTTGGACCTGCTGGTTTATCGCGACAAGAGCACACGACGTGAGCTACGACTCGTTGGCATGTTGTCGTTCGTTCAAACCTCGGTGTGGAAGGCGCTCTTCGGCAAGCCGGCTGATTCGCTCGAACGCAGTATCGAGCACGAAGATGAGTGTACGAGAGCGCCTCTCTCCCGAGAGCGACCTCGCTATCGTGAATGCGTGCTTACTGGACGCTCGGTTGCGAGCATCTAGATATGATCGTCGAACAAGCGCCGTTGGTCAACAAATACGTATCGCTACCGAAGGAGCTCGCGGGACTCAACTGCGCAGCCTATGTTGGCGGTATCGTCAAGGGCATCCTCGATGGCGCTGACTTTGTATGTATCGTACTCGGTCGATCTATCGATCGATGTAGCCTCCTACCAACGAGATGCCACGACACGAACTTACACACGCAACGTGATGCCATCACCAGACCACGCAACGAGTGACGGCGCATACCGTCGGCCCTGAAGGCCGTGCAGCAGCGCGCACCGTGATTCTCATCAAGTTTCGAACCGATGTCATTGAGCGCGAAGCACAACGCGAGTGAGTTTGCGCTCGCTCGAGTCTGGATGCAATCGAACGAGGTTGCTCTCATCTCATCATGTACATATGGATTCATTCATTCATTCGTTCGTTCGTGCGCCTCAATCATAAACGATGGCGCCCGAAAGGAACAATCTCTCATTGCAGTACCGTGTGTGTGCGATATTATGTGTTTGTGTATTGTTGCTTGCTTCTAAACCTCGAACCAGCAGCAAGTAGACTTAGAAGTGGAGATAGAGCGAGATAGACAGGGTGCTGTTCAAGAGGTCGATAGAATGGAGGGGCTACTAACAGAGGGTTCGGGCATGGGCGCTCACACAACACAGTCTCACACTCACAGATACAACGTGGCACTACGGCAGGTTGCAGTAGCAACGGCATCATTGAATCACCAGCCCTCCCACTCTTCCTCGTCGCCTTCATCGGCATCCTTGTCCTCGACCGCCGCGATCGGTTCGTCATCGTCGTCGAACCGCCGCTTGGAGACGACCTTCTGATCGTCATCATCGGCATCAGCATCGCCCCAGCCCTTGTCCCAGTCGTCATCTCGGCCCAGTGCTGCATCGTGGTCGTCGTTGTCGTCGTCGTCATCGGCCGCAAGACGCGATGTCTTCTTGGGGGTGGCGGTCGATGCTGTTGTTGAGAGCGACGAGGCCGATGAGGCCTTGCTCGATGAGGCCTTGGCATTCCACTCCGAGTCAGCATCCCATTCGGCCCAGCCGTCGTCCTTGGGCGCTCCACTCCTTCCTCGATCCTCTTCCTGTTCCTCCTCGTCATCGTCGTTCCAGTCCTTGCTCCAAGACGAAGCAGTCGTTGTGGTCGGTTTCGATGCTGCGCCACTCGACGATGCACTCGTTGTAGTTGAATCTCGTTGAGCCTGTTGTTCTGTAGCTCCGAGCTCTGCCGTATACTGTGTCACGACATCCTGTTCACAAGTGTATCATCAGCAGCTGATGGTTGTTTACACACGATCTTCTCTCTCTCTCTCTCTCTCTCTCTCTCTCTCTCTCCCTCTCTCTCTGTGTGTGTGAACACACAACCACAAACAAGTACCTTAGCTGTCGATAAATACGAGGACAGCGTCAGCCACGTGCTGCCAGTGGTCTCGCGCAGCTTCGATCCAATCGTCTCGACATCGGCATTCCAATCACGCTCTTGCACCTTGCTAGTCAAGTCGGATCCTGACTCGACAATCTTGTCGGCCGCAGTCTATTGATTGTATCAACATTAGATCCAGGGCTGCCTTGAATGATTGGCACATAAGATATCAACAAGAACTTCACACACCTTGGCGATGGTCGTGGTGGCTGACGCAGCAACCGTCGCGACCTCTGAGATCTTGGTCCATCCCTCTGTCAAAATGGAGCCCCATTCACCCCACTGGTGTCGCACGTTCATCAAGCAGAGGTTCGTGAGTTTCATCAGCACCGTGCAACGGCACGCTCGAGTCAGCAAGTGTGGCAGCAACAGCAACTGCCACAGCCACATACGTCGTTCTCTTGTGCTGTGCCAGTGGTCGAACGTTTGTGCGTCACGCCATCGCTTCCGAAACCCGTATAGACTCCGCTTCCCGGTGCACTCACTCCATCGCGAGGCGCTCCTCGCAGCTCACTGACCATGTGTGGTATCGCTCGTGTTGAGTCGAGCGCCATGCACGACGAGATCGAGACACCACCATCAGCGTACCTCGAGCTACCGGAGCTGCCTCGCAAGCCGCTCGACCCCGACGAGAGACTGCCGCTGCTGATGCTCCCGACGCCGCCGCCGCCGCTGTTGTTGGAGTTGCTGGCTGATCGAAGAGCAGGAGAAGAGGCCGATGATCCTCCGACCGAGGCGGCGGCTGCGACGGTGGGAGTGGCGCTCAGCGAGCCCTCGGGCGGATCTCTCCATTCGCGACCCTGGTCGATCAATCGATCGATGCATCGTGTCGCTCAGCTTTCGTTCGATCGGCAGATGGCAGCGAGATCGAGCAACGAGCATACCTCGCTGAGTGCCTTGATGCGGTCCTTGTAGGAGGCGGCGACCGGAGTGTTGTAGCGAGCCTTGATGCCCATGTCCTTGGGCACGTTGTACTTGGCGCAAAAGTCGATGAACTTGCGGTTGCCACCGACCTGCAGCATCGAGATACACGCCAATCCCACTCAGCGATCGCTCGAGCATCATCATGTAGATGGTTGTGGTTCACGAGAGAGCGCGCTCGCGCCACCCGATCTCGACACACACGTCGCACTCGCTACTGACCTTCATCATGTTCAATTGCTTCTCGGACCATGAGTCCATCGTCACACTACGCACGAAGCTGCCGAGATCATCGATGAACGTCGATATCATCCGAGAGCGAGGGAGAGCGAGGGAGAGAGGCGGTCAGCAGAGACACCAGCGCCACACGAGCGCGCTCTCGTGTACCTGATATGCACACCCAGCGATCGATGGATTCCCGAGCATTCCAGACAAAAGAAGATACCATACGTTACTGTGAACCCGACACGCCCACGAACGATACACGATGAGAACGATCATCGAGAGCTGGGTGGAGCTGCTACATCGATCGATCGATCGATCGATCGACTTCATATGTTGGAGATCCAACCCACATACCAGAAGCCCATTGTGGATTATTGGCTCCACAATCGACACAAAACTACCCCCACGGATCGAATGAATGATCGATATGTCATCAACGAACACGACGAGAAGTTGAATGAGGACGAGGACGAGGGCGAAGACGGCCATCGAGTGCGCCGCAGCCATGTAGGAGACCATCGAGTACGCGTGTGTGCCAGCATACCAGGTTATCGCGATCCTTCTTCAGCTCGGCAAAGAGCTTCTTAGCCTCGATGTTCGTCATGATCGATCGCTACCTCACTCCCTCCAATGTATCGTATCGCTCGTAGGTGGAAGGCCACTCAAGGATCACGCGTGCGCGCAAGCGAGGTGCTCCCTCTAATGGCGATGGTGTGTGCTTGGCAGCGAGCAGCGAAACGAATGACCACGTCGGCGGCGCCTCTCTCTCACGACCCATCGACCATCGACCATCTATGATCTAGCGAACCCTCTGGCTCACAGTGAGGTTGCATCAACGTTGTGTTGTAATCATGGTTCCAACGTCATGGTAGCGTTATTTCTTTCGAGATCGGGGGATCGTGCAGGCAGCCATCCAATACTGGACAGATAGACACAGCTACAGGCAAACTCGCTCAGCATCAAGGTTTCTGGCCCTCTCGATAGTACAAGCGAAAGAGAGCTCGACAGATCTCGAACATCACCTCGTTCGGAAGCCACACCATCATCGCTCCATCGCTAATGTCTCGAATCATGAACAGCTCCCGCACGTTCTTCTTGAACATGCGATACCTGGACGATCGCACCAAGTGATGATTCGATGGAGACCACACGAACTCTGAGTTCAAGCGAAATGACCTCGTTAGCAGTGGTCTGGAGTGAGCATCAGAGAGCGGCGCACCTCGATCTCGTATCAACCGCGCAGTCTCTGGAGCAGCGGCGAGGTCTGCTGCTGTGTGGCCATGGCTCTGATGATCGATGATATGAGTACATCGGTTTCATTGGATTGCACTGTCACGTACGTCGATGAGAGACTTGTCAGCGCAATGGTCGATCAAGATTTCGATGGATTGATGAACGCCACACGATGATGCAACATGAAGAGGTGTTTGATTATCCATGCCAAGGGCATTGACGTTGGCATGTCGATCAAGAAGGAGCTCGATGCATTGATGGTGACCATTCGATGATGCAGCATGAAGAGAAATACCGCCTCCCACGGCAGGAGCATTGAGATCGGCATGCCGAGCAAGAAGGAGATCGATGCAATGATGATGGCCTCTCAATGATGCATGATGGAGAGGTGTGCCTCTATCCTTGTCGAGAGCACTGATATTGGCATTTCGATCGAGAAGAAGATTGATGCATTGATGATGGCCTCTCAATGTTGCATGATGAAGAGGTGTGTTGTTGTTGTTGTCGAGAGCATTGATATCGGCATTTCGATCAAGAAGGAGCTCGATGCATTGATGATGACCATTCCACGATGCATCATGAAGAGGTGTGTTGTTGTTGTTGTCGAGAGCATTGATATCGGCATTCCGATCAAGAAGAAGATTGATGCATTGATGATGACCATTCCACGATGCATCATGAAGAGGTGTGTTGTTGTTGTTGTCGAGAGCATTGATATCGGCATTCCGATCAAGAAGAAGATTGATGCATTGATGATGACCATTCCACGATGCATCATGAAGAGGTGTGTTTTTGTTGTTATCGCGAGCATTGATGTCGGCATTTCGATCAAGAAGGAGATCGATGCATTGATGATGGCCTCTCGATGATGCAAGATGAAGAGGTGTGTTGTTTTGTCTATTTAGAGCATTGGTGTCGGCATTTCGATCAAGAAGGAGATTGATGCATTGATGATGGCCTCTCAATGTTGCATGATGAAGAGGTGTGTTGT
>ERZ778023.4637-NODE-4637-length-11327-cov-4.735185_pt1 | contig 11327 bp, 10 predicted proteins | sample MGYA00375753_ERZ778023 | MGnify/ENA primary metagenome ERZ778023 (study PRJEB29350, sample SAMN05389822) | bioreactor metagenome | isolation source: Ammonium sulfate bioreactor | place: South Africa: University of Cape Town | collected 2014-04-04 ...
ACATCGCCCGCCCGATCGCCTCGAACATCCCGAGCAGGGTGAAGCCGCTCGCCGCCGGAGGGGGCGCCTCGTTCTCGTTGGCCGCCTCGTGCACGGCCGACAGCAGGGTCGATACCGCTTCCGAAGGTCCGACAAGCTTGATTTCCAGTCCGCGCGCCGCGCAGGCGGCGAGGAACCGCTCGACGATCCAGGCGCCGGCGGTATCCATCTTCTCGACGCCGGAAAGGTCGAGCCTGATGGCGCGGCCGTCCTTCTCGTCCTCCAGTCCGCGCAGCTCGGCGTCGAGCTCGGCCACGGTGCGCGTGGTCCACACGCCGGAAAGCGCCACCTTGCGGACGCCGTCCTCATCGGTCATTGCGACCTGCGGATGGCTTTCGCCGCCTCCATCGGCGGCCGCTCTCGTTTTCTTTGATGCCGACCCGAACATGCAACCGGTCTTAGAACAAGCCTAGGCCAAATGAAATGATCTCCGCAGAGCGAGTGGCGCGCCGCCCGCCGAAGCCCGACGATGTGTGTGCGGAGCGCCACTATATAGCGCGCTGCCCGGCACTCTCCACGGCGATGGAAGCGGCCTTCCGCTTTCCCGCCGGCATCATTCGTGCGATGGCTGGCTTCCGATTCGCGGCGAGGCGCCCCATGCGTTCACTCGACATCCGGTCCGAGCGTTTTCCGCTGGCCCGAGCTTTCACCATCTCGCGCGGCAGCAAGACCGAAGCGGAGGTGATCGTCTGCACGATTCGCGAGGGCGGCCATGCGGGCCGCGGCGAATGCGTGCCCTATGCCCGCTACGGCGAGACGATGGCGTCGGTCCGCTCGGTGATCGAGGCGGTCCGCGACAGGATCGCGAACGGTATCGACCGGCAGGCGCTGCTCGACGCGGTGCTGGCCGGGGCGGCGCGCAATGCCGTCGATTGCGCGCTATGGGACCTCGAGGCCAAGCTCTCCGGCCGGCCTGCGCACCTGACCGCCGGCGAACCCGCCATGGGTCCGCTGACGACCGCGGTGACCATCTCGCTCGGCTCGCCGGAGGAGATGGCGGAAGAGGCCCGCACCCGCGCCGACCGGCCGCTGCTGAAGGTCAAGCTCGGGGCGGGCGACGTGACCGAACGGCTCCGGGCGGTTGCCGGGGCAGCGCCGGATTCGCGCCTGATCGTCGATGCCAACGAGGGCTGGTTGGAGGCCGACATCGAGGCGAACCTCGCCGCCGCCGCGCAGTGCGGCGCCGTGCTGATCGAGCAGCCGCTGCCGGCCGGCAAGGACGCCATCCTGCGTAAAATCCCGCATCCGGTCCCGGTCTGTGCCGACGAGAGCGTCCACCTCGCCGGGGACCTGCCGAAGCTGAAAGGCCTCTACGACGCGGTCAACATCAAGCTCGACAAGGCCGGCGGCCTCACCACCGCGCTCGAATTGCGGCGGCGGGCGCGGAGCCTGGGCTTCGGCGTCATGATCGGTTCCATGGTCGGCACCTCGCTCGGCGTGGCCCCTGCCCTCGTGCTGGCTCAGGGCGCGGACTTCGTCGACCTCGACGGGCCGCTGCTGCTCGCCGCCGACCGTTCACCCGGCCTTGTCCATGACGGCTCCGTCATCCTGCCGCCGGAGCCGGCGCTCTGGGGCTAGCTTGATGCAGGCGACCGCGAGGATGAAGCCGGCGGCCGATATGCCGGCCATGGTGGCGAAGCTGCCAGGCCCGAAGGCGCGGTAGAGCGGCCCGGCCGCCAGCGTCAGCAGGGCGAGCAGCGTGTTGTTGGCGAAATAGGCGGCGCCCTGGGCCGCGCCGATCCTCGGCTCGGGCACGGTCTCGGCCAGCATCCTCTGCGTCGCCAGGAACACCGCCGAGAAGGAGAAGGCGTGCAGGCCCTGGACGAAGAAGAAGCCGCCGAGCCCGAGCCCGAGAGGATCGACGAGCGGAAAGAGCCCCCACCGCACCATCGCCATGATGGCGCCCATGGCGAGCACGACGGGCGAGGAAACGCGGCCGAAGACCCGGCGGAAGACGGCGAACATGGCGACCTCGGCCATCACGGAAAAGGCCCACAGGAAGCCGATCGCGGTTCCGCCGATGCCGGCCTTTTCCCAGTAGATGGATGCGAACGTATAGAGCTGCGCGTGGCTCGCCTGCGTCAGCGCCGAGGAAAGCAGGAACAGCACGAAATACGGGTTGCGGAACACCGGCGCCGCGCGCGGCAGCACCTCGACGGGGTCGAGCGCCGGGCGTCTCGGCGGCCCGAGCCGCGGCGCGACGATGCACATGATGAAGATGCTGAAGAGCGCGGCGACGAGCAGCCAAGGAAACGCCTCGACGCCGGAGCGGTTGACGACCCAGCCGCCCACTATGTTGGCGCTCAGGAAGGACACCGAGCCCCACACCCGCATCTTCGGATATTCCGAGCCGTAGCGGCGCACGCCCGAAAGCGTAAGCGAATCGGTAAGCGGGCTGTGCGGCCCCCAGAACAGCGAGAAGACGAGCGAGATGCCGAGCACGAGCGGATAGATCGGCGGCAGGAAATAGCCGCAGGCAGAACCCGTGGCGAGCAGCGCGAGAAGCATGAGCACCGGCACCCGGTCCGGCGCGCGGTCGGCCAGCGCCGAAACGGTCGGCCCGGCCACGACGCGGACGAACATCGGCGCGGCGATCAGCACGGCGATCTGCTCCGGTCCGAAGCCGGATTCCCTCAGCCAGAGCGGGAAATAGGGCAGGTAGAAACCGTTCGGCGTGAAGACGGCGGCGATGAGCAGCGACATGCGCAGCTCGAAATGCCGCGGCTTCACCCGCTGCTCAGGCGACAGCGGCGGCAGGTTCTGATCGTATGCCGGGGTTTGCAGCGACATGGGTAGCCTGAGTGCGCGGCCGCAACAGCCGCGAACGTTTCGACGCCATAGCACGGCCATTCGGGCTTCAAAACGGCAATCCTCGGCTGCGGGAGGGCCAGGCTGGCCCATCCGCTGGTCCTGCAGCGCTCTGGCGCAAAGGGGTTTCAGGGCTTATGGCGATTGTCATGCGGCGGGAGATCGGGATAGCCTGCCGCAAGGGCATAGGAGGAGAACCGGTGGATCTTGGCATCAGGGGCCGCAAGGCGATCGTCTGCGCGTCGAGCCGCGGCCTCGGACGCGGCTGCGCCATGTCGCTGGCGGAGGCGGGCTGCGACGTCGTCGTCAACGGCCGCGACGCGAAGGCGCTTGCCGCCACGGCCGCAGAGATCCGCCAGCGCTTCGGCGTCGAGGTCACCGAGATCGCCGCCGACGTTTCCAGCGCGGAGGGCCAGAAAGCGCTGCTTTCCGCCTGCCCCGCGCCCGACATCCTGGTCAACAACAATGGCGGCCCGCCGCCCAAGCCCTTCGGCCAGATCGACCGCGCCGCGATCCTCGCCGGGGTCGAGCAGAACATGATCACGCCGATCGAGCTGATCCGCGCCGTCATCGACGGCATGGCCGAGCGCGGCTTCGGCCGGATCGTCAACATCACCTCGCTGTCGGTCTATCAGCCGATTCCGGGCCTGGACGTGTCGTCCGGCGCCCGCGCGGGCCTGACGGCGTTCCTCGCCGGCGTGGCGCGAACCGTCGCGTCGAGGAACGTGACGATCAACAACATCCTGCCCGGCAGGTTCGATACCGACCGCATCCGTTCCACCCTCAAATTCAGCGCGGAAAAGGCCGGAATCTCACAGGAGGAGCAGATGAAGCGCATCGCCGGCACGGTGCCGGCGGGTCGGCTCGGCACGGCTGAGGAGTTCGGCAAGGCCTGCGCCTTCCTCTGCTCGGCGCAGGCCGGCTACATCGTCGGCCAGAACCTGGTTCTCGACGGCGGCTTCTTCAACAGTGCTTTCTGATGCGCCGCGATTTACTCGTTCAAAACATCAAAAGAGAGGAATAATTCTTTGAAACTGGTACGATTTGGCCGGAAGGGCAAGGAAAAGCCGGGCGTCATCGACAAGGGCGGTGTCGTCCGCGACGTGTCTTCGCTGGTGCCGGACTACACGCCCGAGACGATCTCCCCCTCGCTCTTGCGCACGCTGAAGAAGGCGGACCTTTCCGCGTTGCCGGCGGCGCCGAAGAACGCCCGCCTCGGAGCGCCGCTCGCCCGGACGGGGCACTTCCTCGCCATCGGCCTGAATTACGCCGACCACGCTGCCGAAACCGGCGCGGCGATCCCCAAGGAGCCGATCATCTTCTCCAAGGCGCCGAACTGCCTGTCCGGTCCGAACGACGACGTGCTGATGCCCAGGGGGTCGAAGAAGCTCGACTGGGAAGTCGAACTCGCCATCATCATCGGCAAGCGCTGCGACTATGTCGAGGAGAAGGACGCGCTCGGCCACGTCTTCGGCTACGCGCTCTGCAACGACGTCTCCGAGCGCGAATACCAGGCCGAGCGCGGCGGCCAGTGGATGAAGGGCAAGAGCGGCCCGACCTTCGGCCCCCTCGGTCCGTGGATCGCCACGGCCGACGAAGTCAAGGATCCGCAGAAGCTCGACATGTTCCTCGACGTGAACGGCAAGCGCATGCAGACCGGCAACACGCAGACGATGATCTTCGGCGTGGCGCATGTCGTCTCCTACCTGTCGCAGTTCATGGTGCTCGATCCGGGCGACGTCATCACCACCGGCACGCCGCCCGGCGTCGGGCTCGGCATGAAGCCGCCGGTCTTCCTGAAGAACGGCGACACCATCCGCCTCGGCATCGCCGGCCTCGGCGAGCAGACGCAGAAGGTCGTGGCGCGGTAGCAAGCAGGCCGTGCAAGTGGGGGTGCTGGAAGGATGAACGAGAAGAACGAGGCGCAGCCTGTCCGCTCCGATCTCGACGAGGCGGCGCTTTTCTTCCACAAGCACCCTCGCCCCGGCAAGCTGGAGATCCAGGCGACCAAGCCGCTCGGCAACCAGCGCGACCTGGCGCTCGCCTATTCGCCGGGCGTCGCCGCGCCGTGCCTCGCGATCCGCGACGAACCGGCGCTCGCCGCCGACTATACGGGCCGCGCCAACCTCGTCGGGGTCGTCTCCAACGGCTCCGCCGTGCTCGGCCTCGGCAATATCGGGCCGCTGGCGTCGAAACCGGTGATGGAGGGCAAGGCCGTCCTCTTCAAGAAATTCGCCGGCATCGACGTGTTCGACGTCGAGATCAACGCGCCGGAAATCGAGCGCATGGTCGAGACGGTGGCGGCGCTCGAACCCACCTTCGGCGGCATCAACCTCGAGGACATCAAGGCGCCCGAATGTTTCGAGGTCGAGGAGCGGCTGAAGGCGAGGATGGCCATTCCGGTCTTCCACGACGACCAGCACGGCACGGCGATCATCGTCGCCGCGGCGGTGCTGAACGGCCTGGAACTTGCCGGCAAGAAGCTGGACGAGGTCAAGATCGTGACCTCCGGCGCCGGCGCGGCGGCGCCGGCCTGCCTCAACCTGCTCGTTTCGCTCGGCGCGAAGCACGACAACATCTGGGTCACGGACCGCCACGGCGTCGCCTACAAGGGCCGCGTTGAGGAGATGGACCGCTGGAAGGATCCCTACGTCAAGGACACGAACGCCCGCACGCTCGCCGACGTGATCGGCGGCGCGGATGTCTTCATGGGCCTCTCCGCCGCCGGCGTGCTGAAGCCTGAACTTCTGGCCGAAATGGCCGAGCGGCCGCTGATCCTGGCGCTCGCCAACCCGGTGCCCGAGATCATGCCGGAGGCCGCGCGCAAGGCACGGCCGGACGCCATGATCTGCACGGGGCGCTCCGATTTTCCCAACCAGGTCAACAACGTCCTGTGCTTCCCCTACATCTTCCGCGGCGCGCTCGACTGCGGCGCGACGGCCATCAACGAGGCGATGAAGATGGCGGCGGTGCAGGCCATCGCGGGCCTGGCGCGCGAGGAGCCGTCGGATGTCGCCGCGCGCGCCTATTCGGGCGAGACGCCGACCTTCGGGCCGGACTACCTGATCCCCTCGCCCTTCGATCCGCGCCTGATCCTGCGGATAGCGCCGGCCGTCGCCAGGGCCGCCGCCGAAAGCGGCGTGGCCACCCGGCCGATCGCCGAAATGGACGCCTATATCGACCGGCTGAACCGCTTCGTATTCCGCTCCGGCCTGATCATGAAGCCCGTCTTCTCGGCCGCCAAGGCGGCCGGCGCCAAGCGGGTCATCTACGCCGACGGCGAGGACGAGCGCGTGCTGCGCGCCGCGCAGGTGGTGCTGGAGGAAGGCACCGCGACGCCGATCCTGATCGGCCGCCCGCATGTGATCGAGACAAGGCTGAAACGCTACGGGCTGAAGATAAGGCCCGGCGCCGATTTCGAACTGATCAACCCGGAGGACGATCCGCGCTACCGCGACTATGTCGACCTGCTGGTGAAACTCGCCGGCCGCCGCGGCGTCACGCAGGAAGCGGCGCGCACCATGGTGCGCACCAACACCACCGTGATCGCCGCGCTCGCCATGATGCGCGACGAGGCGGACGCGATGATCTGCGGGCTGGAAGGCCGCTACGAGCGGCATCTGCGCAATGTCGACCTCATCATCGGGCGCAAGACCGGAACCTGCAACCTCTCCGCCCTTTCGATGCTGATCTCGCAGCGCGGCATCACCTTCTTCACCGATACCTATGTCAATCTCGACCCGAGCGCGGAGGAGATCGCCGAGGTCACGGTTCTGGCGGCGGAGGAGATCCGCCGCTTCGGGCTGGAGCCGAAGGCGGCGCTTCTTTCGCATTCCAATTTCGGCTCCAAGGATTCGCCCTCGGCGCTCAAGATGCGCGAGGCGGCGGCCCTCCTCAAACGCATCGCGCCGGACCTCGAAACCGACGGCGAAATGCATGGCGACGCCGCGCTCGACGAGAGCCAGCGCCAGCGCGTCTTCCCGCACTCGACCTTGAGGGGCGAAGCGAATCTGCTGGTCTTCCCGAACCTCGACGCCGCCAACATCACGCTCAACACGGTGAAGGCGATGCTGGATGCGCTGCATGTCGGGCCTATCCTGCTCGGCCCGGCAAGGCCGGCGCATATATTGACGCCGTCCGTCACCTCGCGCGGCGTCGTCAACATGACGGCGCTAGCGGTGGTGGAGGCCTCGCAGAAGGCTCAAGAGCTGGCGGAGGGGTAAAAAAGGACTTTGTGATCGACCACTCAGAGGGCCAGATCACCCCCTCCGGCCCTTCGGGCCACCTCCCCCTCGACGGGGGAGGAAAACGGCGCGTCCGGCGCTTTTCCCTCCCCTTTGAGGGGAGGGTCCGGCCGAAGGCCGGGGGTGGGGTGAAACAGAGCAAGCTCAGATTTGGCTCTTTTAACGGGTCCCTCAACTCGCGTCGTGGAAGATGATCCCCGTCGTATAGCGCTCGCCGCTCCGGACCCGGCTCACCCCGTGTCGCATCTTCACCCGATAATCGCCGCGCGAGCCGGCTTTTGGCCGGTCGTTGACGGTGAAGAGCGCGCCGTGCCCGAGCGAAAGCGGCACTACCTCGGCGCGCGACTGCATGCGCGGCCGCTGCTCGGTCATCACGAACTCGCCGCCGGTGAAATCGGCGCCCGGTTCGCTGAGCAGGATGACGAGCTGGATCGGGAACACATGCTCGCCGTAGAGGTCCTGGTGCAGGCAGTTGTAGTCGCCCGGCCGGTATTTGAGCAGCAGAGGCGTCGGCCGCGTCTGGCCGCCGGCATGGCACTGGTCAAGAAAGGCCTGCAACGTGCCGGGAAAGCGCCGCTCGATGCCCATACGCATGTTCCACTCATTGGCGACCGGCGCGAGGTGCGGGTAGAACGCCTCGCGCAGCGCCGCGACGATCTCCGGCAGCGGGTGAGCGTAATATTTGTACTCGCCTTCGCCGAATCCGTGCCGCTTCATGACGACATGGCTGCGGAAACGGCCGTCGTCCGGATAAAGCGCGCGGAGCGCCGCGCATTGATCGGCGTTCAGGAGCCGGCCGGTGGTCGCAACGCCTACCTCGTCCAGTTCACGCGCGATGCCCTGCCAGTCGAGGCTCGACACCAGCTTTCCTGCATCGGGTTTCGGCATGTTCAGCTCCACCAGGTCTCTCCCGTGAAGCTATGAGGAACACGACCGCAATGGCATTCCGTTTCTTGCGCTGATTGGCGTCAGGGGTGCGTCCTTCGAGGCTCGCTCCGCTCGCACCTCAGGATGAGGGAGGCCGGTGCGGGATTAGGGAGGCTGGTGCAGGATGAGGGCGGCTGGCACAGGATTAGAGAGGCTGGTGCTCGTCATCCCGATCCAAAGCACTCATCCGGTCCAAAGCACTCATACGGGCTATTAAAGCCCGGCAATCCGTCAAAACCCGGCGCGAGAGCCGGGGCGCCGGCCTCCCTCATCCTGAGGTGCTCCGCGGAGCGGAGTCTCGAAGGACGCACTTCATCAAGCCGGCCCTCAGCTCTTCTTCGACACGTGCTCCGGCTTGCCCTTGCGCTTGGTCTCGGCGAATTCCTCGAGCTGCTTTTCGCTCATCGATTCGTACATGCTCTTCGATGCGCCCTTGAGCTCGCTCTTCTTGGTATCGCCGCGCTTGGCCGAAAGAGCCGCGCCGGCGGCCATCTGCTGGGCTTTCGATTTGGCTGGCATGGGATTCACTCCTGCGTTCTGTTGAGCAGGTGCAACGCCCTTTCGGTCCGGCGGTTCCCCGCGGCGCCTATGGCCGCGCCCGGTTCTCCACTTTTAGGCCAAACCCGTGCATCAGCCGGCACGTCGCCGGATTGGGATTGCCGGAAGTGAAGATCGCGATATCGCCCGCGCCGGAAAACGGCTCCGTGCCGTCCTGCCTCGGCAAGAGGGACAGCGCGCGCCTGGCGATCGCCTCCGCCGGGTCGATCCAGTCGACGGGCCAGGGCGCCGTCTTGCGCATCCGGTTGGCGAGAAACGGATAATGCGTGCAGGCGAGCACGACGATATCGGTGCGGCGGCCGTCCTGCTCCATGAAGCAGGGCGCGATCTCCGCCCGCACCGCTTCCTCGTCGACGAAGCCGTCGCGCATATAGGTCTCGGCGAGAGTCGCCAGATTGACGCTGCCGACCAGCCGCACATGGCACTTCGCCGCCCATTCGCGGATCAGGTCGCGCGTATATTGCCGCTTGACCGTGCCGGGCGTGGCCAGCACCGAAACGAGCCCGGAGCGCGTGCGCTCCGCCGCCGGCTTGATCGCCGGCACGGTGCCGACGAAGGACCGGCCGGGGAAATGCTCCCTCAACGCGGCGATGGCGAGCGTCGAGGCCGTGTTGCAGGCGATCACCGAGATCGCCGGCTGGTGGCGTTCGAGCAGTTGCTCGAACACCCCGACGATATGGCTCCTCAGTTCCGCCTCCTCCCAGTTGCCGTAGGGAAAGGCGGCGTCGTCGGCGACATAGACGAAGCGGCGGCCGGGCATCAGCACCCGCGCCTCGCGCAGGACGGTCAGCCCGCCAATGCCGGAATCGAAGAAGAGAACCGGCGCGTCAGCCATCGCTGTCGCCCTCCTCGTTCCGGGGACGCGCCCCGCCATGGGGGCGGTGGGCGCGATCGGCCTTCGCCTTGCGCTCGGGATAGCCGGCGCCGCGCGGCTCCTTGGGCGAGAAATAGTCAAGCGAAGCGACGACGCCGCGCAGCACCTTGATCTCGGCCTCGGTGAAGCCGGGGCGCGTCAGCACGGCGCGAAGGTTGTCGACCATCTTCGGCTTCTTCGGGGCCGGCCGGAAATAGCCGCGCGCCTCCAGCGCCTCCTCCAGATGGGCGAACAGCCCGACCAGCTGCTCCTTCGGCGCCGGCACCATCTCCGGGCCGGAAAACGGCGTCGCCGTCTCGCTCTCCAGTCCGGATTTCATCCATTCATAGGCCATCAGCAGCACGGCCTGGGCGATGTTGAGCGAAGCGAAGGCGGGATTGACCGGGAAGGTGACGATCTCGTCGGCGAGCCCGATCTCCTCGTTGAACAGGCCGAAACGCTCGCGCCCGAAAAGGATGCCGGTCTTCTCGCCCGCCACGGAACGGCCGCGTAGCGCCCTGCCCGCCTCGACCGGGCCGCGCACGGGCTTGAAATTGTCGCGCTGGCGCGCCGTCGTGGCGAAGACGAAGTTCAGGTCGCCGATGGCGGAGGCGAGATCGTCGAACACGGCGACGCCGTCGATGACATGGTCGGCGCGGCTTGCCGCCGCCCTCGCCTTCTCGCTCGGCCACCCGTCGCGCGGATTGACGAGGCGCAGTCGGGAGAGCCCGAAATTCGCCATGGCCCGCGCCACCATGCCGATATTCTCGCCGAGCTGCGGCTCGACGAGGATGATCGCCGGACCATCGCTCGAAGTTGATTGCTCTGGGTCCGTTCCTGCCATGATCGCCGCTCCGTACGCGATGCCTCGTGCCACAACCCGCCGGGAAAATGAAGTGTGTCGGCGATGCTGCAATGCGAGGAAGCGGACAGTTCGGACGACCTTGGCCGCGAGTCTCTCGTGACTTGCGGCCGACTACGCCCGGAGCCGGCCATCGAGGGAATGTTGCCGTTTGGGCGGCTGCCGGCTACCAGTGGGAGGCGCGAACCGGGCCGCTCCTGCGGGGACGGAGCTCGGGCACGGCCGGTTTGCCGAGGTCGATCTCTCCGACCGTTTCCAGATTCTCGAAGCTCAGATGCGCGTCGAACTTGCGGGCGAGCGCCTTCATGGCGAGGTTGCCTGGATGCGTCGTGACGCGCAGTTTCTCGTAGCCGAGCCCCCGCGCATTCATGATCAGCCGCTCGAACAGCGCGCTGCCGATCCCGCGGTGCTGGATTTCGCGCTCCACGCTAAAGGCGATCTCGCCGGTTGGTTCGGGCAGATCGGGGCGTTCGTGCAGTTCGGCCGCGCCGAGCACCTTGTCGTCCTCGACATAGCCGATCACGGTCGTGCCGTCGTGGAAACAGCGCTCGGCATAGGCCGAAAGGTAGGCATCGTTGGTGACGCCGTTGAAGCGGTCGTGCCGGCTTTCGGCGTCGAGCCGCAGAAGGTGCTCGCGGAACCTCGGCAGGTCCGAAGGCCGAAGCTGCCTGACGACACCGCGCCAGGGCTGGTTTTTCAGGGGACTGCGTTCCATCTGTCGTTCCCTCTCAGGTGTTCCTCCCGGAGCTGACGACTCTTGCGCCTGTGATATTGTGCGCTGCAGCAAATAATGCAAGTGCCGTGAGAAGTCCTGCTGACGGCTGATGGCAGCAGGGAGGCGGCGTCACCGAGAGACGAGGTCGCCTGGGCGCAGCCAGATTCCCTTTGCAGCCCGGCCTCATGGCTTCCTCAGGCGTCCAGCATCTCCTTTACGACGGTCGCAAGCTGCTTGAGCGAGAAGGGCTTGGGCAGGAAGCCGAATTGGGCGTCCGCCGGCAAATTCCTGGCGAACGCATCCTCCGCGTAGCCGGAGACG
>ERZ778023.4639-NODE-4639-length-11322-cov-4.136860_pt1 | contig 11322 bp, 14 predicted proteins | sample MGYA00375753_ERZ778023 | MGnify/ENA primary metagenome ERZ778023 (study PRJEB29350, sample SAMN05389822) | bioreactor metagenome | isolation source: Ammonium sulfate bioreactor | place: South Africa: University of Cape Town | collected 2014-04-04 ...
CTCTCTCTCTCTCTCTCTCTCTCTCTCTCTCTCTCTCTCTCTCTCTCTCGCTAACCTTTTTGTTCAGCCTGGTGGGAGAAAGCGCCCCGTTGAGAGCGTTGGCGAAAAGCAAATTCTCTTTCTTGGGAAGTATCCGCGCTGAAGGGTCTGCGCTGGAGCTGCAAAGCTCTTACACGAAGGAGATCGCGAATATTATGCGATACCATGCGTCTTGCTTTCATAGCAAGGTATCATTCACGGATGATGTGTTGGGTATCCCCGTCTTAATTAAGGTGTGGCCTTCCTTCTTCCGCTTACAGTTATAACGGCTAAGATATGACTTCAACACACAGGATGAGAAGGATAATTGGTCTTCATCATTGGACCTGTTGTCAAGAGTTTCATTTTATCAGGAGAAGATTCGCCTAGCTGTGTGGAAAGAACCCTTCACGAATTGGTAAGCTCTCCGCTTGTTCTTCTTCAAGGAGGTTCGGTAAACTTAACTTAAGTCCCTTCCTATAGGCTACCGATCTATATCGATCATATTCATTGGCAAGATGCGAAGCCATATTTTAAGGACGCAATATGTTTACTATCGGGATCATCTTCGTACTCGCCGGATATCGCTTTTCGCGCGATTTGCAAGCTATTGAACAACATCCTGCTCAATGTCGCCAGCACCTGCAAGGCACACTTGGCCAATATGGCTGTGTTTGGGTGAGTTAGTTCACAACGCCGGCGCAAAATGCGCTAACTGTAAAGATTTTCTTTGATTGTTACAGATATTGCTGGCTGCATCGACTCCTGATTCAGTTGGTGTTAGAGAACCCAGATCTTAAAGAAAAAGTGGAGGAGAAGGTCAAGGTATTCGTTATATCCCAAAAGGTTGGTAGAAGCAAATCGGCCGTGCCGTCTCTGGGTGAATTCCTTCTGTACCTGGCAGTATCCGAGGAGTACCATTGGGACGATCTTGCCATTACTTATGTTAAAGGTAGGGGTGGCTGAGCATATATGAGTTTTTACTCACACGAGACTCTCTCCGCAGAACTTTTTGCGCGAAATGTTAAATGGGTGCTTATGCAAAATGGTATTCTTCACAAACGACCTACCCCGCCGCCAGGCAAGGCAGATGAGGAGCGCTTGCGTAAGTTTTTAACTCCAGAGTTAAGTACAGGTCAGCTGACCCTTCTCCTGACATGAAGGTCGAACTTTCCAGTCCTCCTTGCTGTCACTGCGTGTATGCATGGTGCATGTTTGCTTCCTTCACGCGTTTCGCCCCAAAGGCGTTGGACTGCGGGAACTAGCCGACGCCTACGATAAATTTTATGGTTGCCCTCCGGGTTTTGTGCGGGACGCGGTCCTGGCGAACATTGGGGCAGCGCTGCGAGTTGGTGAATGGCAGGAGTTCTTCGCAACCGTCAGGATCAAACCGCCATCGCCTGCCAGTCTTACGGCGATCTTGGTGAGTGCAGTAAGCACGTCAAGTGATCAAGGCTACCACTGATGTAATCTTTATCTCAATACACTTGCTTGATTATCCCCATTGTGGGGCCCGGTGCCACAGAGCCAATTGCCGCACGAACCTTCATCCTCGTCAGCATTCATTCCGTTCTCCGAATCAGATTTGAAATCTGGAAGTTCCGCGAAAAAAGACAATGACAGAGAAAATGAGCATGTTGACGGTTGCGTTGTTTGTTTTTCTCTTGCACAAAGAAAAAAAGCAGACGCCATGGAACAAATCAAGTTAGTTGTCGTGGGTGATTCTGCTGTTGGCAAGACGTATGCGCTTTATCACGGCAAAGTTTTGGTTAACCAAATTCCTAAAGATGTCAGCTTATCTCGTACTGCACGAACGCTTTCCCCGGTGAATATGTCCCCACAGTGGTGAGTGATGACTACAACCTACAACAAGATGCTCATCCCCCTATCATAGTTTGACAACTATTCAGCCAACGTAATGGTTGACGGCCGGGTAGGTCCAAACCCAGTTTTAGAACTATGTGTGTAACTTTTTTTGAAATAGCCAGTCAACCTCGGCCTTTGGGATACTGCTGGTGCTGAAGATTACGACAGGTGAGGATTTTTATTTTTTGTTTTTTTTTTTGTGGGAGGGTTAGGGCGGTTATTTGTACTTTTCTTTGTCGCCGGCTAACTCATTGTCCTGGCAGGTTGCGACCGTTGAGTTATCCTCAAACTGATGTGTTCCTGGTGGAATTTTCGCTTGTGAGCCCTGCTTCCTTCGAGAGCGTCCGCTCAAAGGTGAGTAGAGGGATCTCAGTTTTTCAACTTGGTTGATCGGGCAAAAACATAGTGGATCCCCGAAATAATGCACCACTGTCCCAATACTCCTTGGATTTTGGTTGGCAACAAATCGGATTTGAAGGAGGACCAAGACGTTGTCAACAGACTCAGCGAAAAACGGTTGACGCCGATCTCGTACTCGCAAGCCATGGAAATGGCCAACTCCTTGGGTGCTGTCACGTACGTATCTTCTCTATTATATCTCCTCTCTTTTATGCCATGTTTGTTTTCGTTTTCTTATTACTTACCCCCCTCCGCGCAATATTTACTAATGTGATTGTTTAGATTTCTGGAGAATAGCGCCCTCACACAGCAAGGGCTGAAGGCTGTATTCGATGAGGCCATCAGAGCTGTTATTTCGAACCCCAACCGAGGTAAGCCAGCTGGCGGCGGGTCAGGCGGGTCAGGGGGCAAGAATCTTTTCCGCAGCTCGCTGTCAGGCCTCGGCAAGGTAAGAACACACACAATAAGTAACACAGACACGGAAGTAAGGCTAATTTCAAACTGCTAATTATTTAAATAACAGGGTATTAAGGAAGATATCGAAAGCATCGTCAATGTTTTGGTGCCTTCAGGGGAAGATCAAGGTCTGTCGGTAAAGGACAGGACCTTCAAGACTCGAGTTGGTCTCAAAGTAGGAGATATTCTTGAAGCGAAGAGCGGTGTTCGTATCTTCTACGAACGAGAAGCTGATTCAAGTAAGCATATTATTATTATTATTATTATGCGCGTTGTTGAGTTTACGTTATTAACCTTTTTTTTTTATTTTAAAATCATTTTAGCTCGTGAAGGAGATGTTGAGATTGCGCTGTCATTCAGCGTTAAAGAGGATGTTGATCGTAAGTTACCTCCCTCTCCGGTGCGGAATAAATACCCTAATACTAAACCGTCACAATATTTAGCTTTCTCATTGGGCGAATTATCTGGCAGTGTCAAGCAAATCTTGAGCTTGGCCAAAAATCCCGACTTCAAATATGAGATCAAATGTAAATCTTCCTCCCCTTCCCCCCCCCAAAACCTTACTCTGTCCTATCTTGTATTCAGCTGGATTGTCACGAGAGGGAGACGGCACACAGATCTACACTCTCACCATGATCTGGCATGAGGGCGCCGCATTCGAAGGCGCTCAAAAGGTGGCAGATTTCTACAATCCCAAACAGTTCGAAGTGAAGTTAGATCTGAACCAGTCGCCCTCTGTACCTACGGATGAGTTCGTTTGTGCAAACCTGTCCTTCACAAGCGAAGTAAGCCGAGATATCGTCCGTTTTGCTGAACTCTTTCTCAGCGAGGTACTCCACCCCCCCCCCCTTCCCCTCTCCCTATCCTCAACATTGGACTTCTCGCTAATAATCCGTTTAGGCAATGCACGCAAATGAAAGCGACAAGAGAATACTCTCGCTCATGAGAGCCAGCAGGAACTTCGTTTTCGAGACTGAATTCGACAACGTCCAAGAGTTGTACAAGGTAAGAAGCAAATCATGAAATTCCCATACCATCAACTCTTAACACTTTTGCCCAACAACCCACAGAAAGCATTCGATCTTCCCGAGGAGCTGCATATTCTGGGCTGGTCGACGGTGCCTCTCCTTCTGCATCAATCTCCGCTGGGCAAACTTTTGCACAACAAGAAGACTCCCGAACCCGCGAGGACAACCTATGAGAAGCTAGCTTATCTCAAGGGCTTCCACGGTGCCAGGTTCAAGGCGGGTCATCATGCCATCAAGGTGGAGGCCTCTCACCTTGAAATATTCTCTCTGTTGCCACCCCTGAAGGAACTTGCTGGTGCTGGTGGTGATGGTGAACAGAGTGACTAGATGTCCATCTCTGCTGCCCGCAGGGCCTGTGTTTTATCAGTAAATAAATAACTATCTTTCTCGCAATATTGACCTTGCTATTATGCTCATAAAGCTGCTTTATTACACTGCGGTAGGTAGGTCTACCCAACCACCGAGTTTAGGATCAAGCACCCGTGGCGGTATGGGTTGGGGTTGTTGCTGTTCTCTTTGCCGATCTCAACTGTCATCTGCACCCACATCCCAAATATGACCGCAGCGCAGAAACCCGCAAATACCCACGGAACAATTTTTACAGCGAGTGGGACATGGCGCTCTGCTCGGGCCTGTTCGAAGTCGTTCCATTTCTCCCACTTCATTTCCTTCAGCTTTTGCGATATTGTGTTTTCATCCTTGTCGCTGGATTCGGAGGAGTCATCCATCTCCTGTGCCTCTCCATCTTCGTCGTCCTCACTCTTTCTCTTCTTGCCGCCTTGTATGTTGTAACAGAAAAGGGGTGATGTAAAGGCGCTGTCCAGGGTAGTAGGAGATAGGGCATAAATATAGGATTAATACCTTTCTCGTCGTAGCCTTTCCTGTATGAAAAGCCCACGCCCCCAAAGTATGCGCTCCAGGGAGACAGCCACCGTAACAGTTCAAATGGCACGAAGAGAATGAAAATGAAGCCTATCAACACGCAGTATCCAACAAAAGCCGCTGTCGTCACGCAGTACAGATCCAATCCCAGGTAGATCGTGAATAGAGCCAATACTAACATCATGCGGCCCACCCAAGCATGAATGACTCCAAGCGCGATTCCATACCACTTGCGATCTTTGCCTTTGGTAGTATGATTTTGTTAGATTTGAGAACAAACGATGAAAAAAACTTTTACCCTTGCGAAAGAGATGAGCCGGAACCAAGCCAAGGAAAGGTTGAATGAATGAGAATATTACTACAATCAACCCAAGCACTTCGTGCACTACAGTTTGATATTACAGCATGAGTGAAGAGACCGGCCGGACTTTGAAAGATAAAAACAATACCCCATTGAAAGTGGTTCAGATGTTGATAGTTGTTAACATCATACACTATGATTCCAAAGCCCGCCAAAGTTAGGATGAGACTGAACTGTTATTGGAAGACAAAAGCTTAGAAAAATTTTGTGTGTTAGAAGATGCAGCAGCGGTACCAATTGTAGGATGATGTGAACATGCAACCATGTGTATCCGCAGAGGAACCATTGGTTAAGAGGTGATTTCAAGTATCTGAGGCGCGAGGTAAGGTGAGGCACAAACCTTTGGAGGGGGGGGGAAGGAAACGAAAGAAATTTGCGCAGGCATGGGATTACCTAGCTATAAAAGTAGCAAATACAACGCACACCGCCCAAGCTAACGTCATCAAGATGCCATGTGCAGGTATATAAGTGTCTTGGGTATTCACCGCCTGTACAAAGCCCGTTCGAAAGTTTACAAATGCCGCTCCACTCTAGGGAAAATAACAGGGAAAGTTTTGGAAAAGGAGTTAATCTTTGGAGGAAAATCCACGAACTTACATTTACGTGTTGGTCAAATTGCCAGTCATCATTTCCTGTGGGAACCCCATCGTAGGCACCATAGGACCACAACAGATACATGTCGGAGTCTCCGACAGGTATATCAAAAGGATCGCCGGTTACTAAGGCGCGCGTGTAGACGAGGGTTGTAACGCCATCCACCTCTATTTTTTGGGTTTTTTTGTAATTTTAATTTTCAGTCTCGCGTCAGTCTCTGGCTTCGACCCAAATCAAGGCAAAAGGCAGAAGAACCGGTAAACGACAAGAGGGGTGGGTGCTAATCACCTGAAGAAGCGGCAACGTCGATGGTAACATCTTGCCTGTCCTTAGTTGGTTCAACTTCCTCCGTCGCCCACCGATCGCTCACTACCGCTCCGCCATAGTACACCTGGTTTTTTGTTTAATCTCCCGGTTAAAGCTGCACGTGAAGAGCTAGCAGTGACTCATACCTGGCCCCAGATAATGTCTGAGCCGAACATAGTTCCAGAGTAAGAGAACCCAAATCCAACCCAACCTGTTGTTTGCGCCTTCACCACCAGATGGATTTCAGGTCCACGAGTATTGTTCGTCATATTCCAAGCAACATTCCAGATCCCGTCCGGGGAGGTGAAGTTGCCAGAGTCAACACCTGCTGGTATGGTGTCATTACCAGGAACCAAGCTGTTGGAACCTTGGCCTAGGAGGTGGGAGAGAGTAGAAATTATTCATATCGAAAGTAACCAAAATATTTTGAGGCTGGAGGTACCAGCAGAGGTCGGGATGTAGATTGAGAGAAACACAACAACAAACGCAAGAACAAGCGTGCGAAACCAGGGAGAAGCGAGGCTCTCTGTCATGTTGTACACGCACGCGAAAAATAAATAAATAATGCCAAGCGCAAACCGGGGGTTCGTGTTTGCGTTCGTGGATATCACCCTGTCAACTCGGAACACGATCGGAGAAGCGTTTTTAACAGTTTTTGGGTCTCAGAAGGTTGGTTTCAATCCATCTTTGGCAATCGTCATTTTGTTTCTTTCATTGTAAGTCGCAGGACTTTCTATCTTTCGCGCCGAGTTACCGTAAATAGAATTGAAAATTACACTCGTCATGCCAAAATTGTTGGCATCAGAGAGCACGAGGGAGGTAAACAACGCTAAAAAAATACTCTGTGTTCGTGGAAAGAAGTATTTCCATGTTCAACACTCTGGCGCCTTTGCTGATACTACTCGCTTAGCGTTTCTTCGTGTATTTCTGTGTCCGTAGCAGCTGGTGGCGCTCTAGTGTCTGGCTGGTCCGTTGACTCTTTCTTTTTCATCTTTGTCCCAAATTTGCGGATCAGTTGGCCCAGTCTTGTGCTGTGATCCACTTCGTCACCAGATTTGTAGTGTGTGAGGAAAGGCCGAATGAAGCGGTCGTCTAACGCAACCATCTTGATTTCTGCTACTGTGAGGTCATGTGAGTCATCCTCAGAGGAAGTAAGGCTCTCTTCGTCATCAGATTGTGAGCTGTCCTCATTGCCTCGCTCTTCCTCTTCTTGCTGTTGCGCTTCTCTCGGAATACAAAGCAAGCGAAGCACGTATCCTAATTTTGACAATGGTTGAGGAAGGGGGGGGGAAAATTAGCAGACAATTCCAATTTAGTTTCCTAACCTGTTGTTCCGCCGTTGAAAAATACTGTCCACAACACAAGCACACAGGTTGTAGTGACTATCATCTCCTGATTTGTCGCAGGGAGCTGAAGGGAGAGGGAGAGTGCAATAGATCCTCGCAGCCCTGTATGCCACAGGGCTAGCTGCTCTTTCAGTGTAATCACGGGGTTGCGTTTATCCGATCCGAACACGTCCGTCGATATCCAGTTGATGATGGTCGACAGGAAAAAGACTGCCACAAAGCGACTGATGTTGATCCATGCGAGTGATAGTGGCAGCATCAGCGTATAGCCATCCAGAGTGGCTAAGGAGATGCCAACTTGTAAATAGATGATGGTCTCGGTAAATATCGCAACATATGAAGATACTTGAAGTGTATCTCTGTGGAAGAGAAATGGGGTGTGAGAAACAGCAGGCATGAAACAATTGAGCAACAAAGAAAAAAACTCTCACCTTGCATACTCAAGTGGGAGATTGTAGTACGTATAATGTCGCATTGCCAAAGCACAAAAGAGAGTCGCAACGATTCCGGAACATCCTGCCGCGGTTCCACCTACGAAGCGCCCAGGATAAAACGTTGGTGGTTTAACGTTAAGCAAAAAAGATTCGGAGGTACCTAAGAACGACATATAACCAAGGGCATAGAAAATCAAGACCGAGAGAGTACGATTACTGTTCAAGAACCGAACGTACTTGAAAGCCAAGGCAGAGATTAACTGTTGTGAAGGTGTGTCAAAAAAAAAAAAAAAAAAAAAAAACCTTCTCACTGAAAAGGCAGTCAAGGTTTGGTTACCGCAATTGTGAGGCCAAACAAGGTCGACGCGATGCTACTCTGTAGAAATGTGCCGATCGCATTGATAACGGTCGAAGAAGTTACCGAGTGACCAATTAAGCTGCTGGTGGTGCTAAAGAACACAATGGATACCGCATCATTCATTATAGCTTCTCCAAAGACGATAGCATAGAGCCTTTGGTTGATATTCATGTCCTTGAAAATCGCCAGTGCTGCTACCGGGTCTGTTGCAGAAATCAAAGCCCCAAACGCCAAGGATTCTGCCCAACCAAGATTGGCATGAACACCAGCGCTAAGGAGTAGTGGTTATTACCGCCCTCTGTTGCAAGGATTGTGTGACATAGTTACTACATACACTCCCATGGCATAAGTTAAGCATCCAACAATGCTCGCTGAAAGCAAAGTGCCAGCTATGGCAAGGGTGATGATTCGCCAAAAGTTGCGCCAAAACATAAGCTGCCAGTACGATTTGTTAGTTACAAGACATTGAAGGGGTATGAGCTGCATTCGAATAACATCCGACCTGTTTAAGAGAGTAGCCGCCATCAAATATGGAAGCAGGAAGCAAGAAGATGTTGAACACTTGGACATTAAATCCAAACCGAGTGTTGATTTCACTACGACTTAAAAATCCCATCAAAATACCAGCAAGTGTGCATCCAATAATGATACTGATCCCAGAGGCCGGAAGGAGTTCGGTGATTAGTTTCCATTTTGTTGCGGCTTTCGATCGAAGTGCGGAGTCTACTACCATGCATACGGTAACTGTGGCCAGCAAAATCGCAAAGTCGTTAACAATCATGTTGTTCTCTGTTGCGTTGTAGGTTAGAGCGTGGTTGGTACAGAAGGATGAGCAGCTTACACATTGCCTTAAAGAATCGCGCAAGGAAAAAGTATTTACAGGCAAGAGAAGAGTTAGGGATCTCGCGTACCGTTTAATTTTACGAGTCTCGACGACTCAAATGTGTCTCTTTATTCATTACCTCAAGAAAGACGGGCACCATGAGGGGATGCGAAACCATTACCCTCAACAGTTCACTTCTTTCCTCCTTATCTTGCTGCGTCTCAGAACTGGAGATTACTTTGTAGGGCGCCGGGGAGGAATGAATTAAGGAGGTATGTAGGGCTTCTGTTTTGGTGACTGCAAAAATGATGGTTTTGGCTTCGGCTGCGGTGACTTGAGTAGCACTTTTTGCGGCGTTTGCATGATGTATTTCTTTTGGATGAAGGGCTTCACCTTTGGGAATGGTTTAGCACCTGGCAGCATCCCTGTTTTAAGTTTGGGCAAAGGAGGCTGTACCCCCTTCTTTGGGGGCTGGATGGACCCGTTCCCCTTTAGTGGTGCTGCTTTGCCTCGACCTCCACTGATTTGTGCCTTGGGAAGGATCGATAGAGGTTTGACTTTTGTGAACGGTTTGAACGGGTCAGGTGGGGTCGCTTTACTTGATGTTGTTGTGGTCTTTGAAGTGGTGGTAGCCACGAGAGTGTTGTTTGTGGGCTTTCTTGTATCCAGGAAAGCATGGCTGATCTCCCTGCGTCCATCGGAGAAGGTATCGATGCCCAATTGCCACACTCCATCCTTAGCGTTGACGCCACCAGGAAGATGGTACTCCCTGTAAGTGTATTCGCCTTTCTTGTCCACCTTTTCTTCTTGCTTCTCGAGGGTACCCTCCGCCCACACTGCATGGGACACGTGAGCTAAAGAGCCTCCCCAATGGTGGGGGTCATTGCTCTTCTCTTGAAACTTATCTTGCACTCTCCGACTGAATGGCGGCATGTCTCCCCTGCCATCTGGGTGGTTCCCTTCTTTTTGTAAGCAAAAGAGAGTCAAAAGATGTATTCCCCAAACTGTCATACCTTCCATCCGTCTTGACGCACAGAGACTACGTAAATAAAGTTGTAATTGTGTTTTTAATTTTGTACCTCAGTACTTAAAAAAAACAACAAGCAGGAAGCCACAATGGGGAACTCGACACCAAAACCCCCTCCGCAAGTGGGACTCGGAAACACTCCCAAACTTTATACGTCAACCGATATGACATATATGGGTAAAAACCAAGCAGCAGGTGCCGCTGGGGGAGATTTGTTTGGAGCCACAGCAAACTTTTTCATCTCATCCATCCACGATTCAGACCAGAAAAAAAAGGCGGCGCTTCATTTCGCTGCCATGAAAGGGGATTTGGAGGAAGCAAAGAAGCTGTTAGATGCGAAGTACCATCCCAATTTTGGTGTTGCAGGATGGCTCTCGCCTATATCCTACGCCGCTGCTGCTTATGGACATGCCAAAGTTTTGAAGCTGTTTCTGAGGTGAGGAGGGAATGTGAACATTCAAACTGTGTCCCATGACCAATCTGCTATGGATGCAGGATATACACCTTTGCATTATGCTGCAGGTAATAAGCTCTATTCATAACCAAACTACCCTCCCTCCCATCAACAAAAGCAAATGGCCATGCTGATTGTGTGGAGTTGTTATTGAGGATGGGTGCAGATCCAGATGTAATCAGCTCAAACACGCTGCAAACTACAGCAGAGAACCTTGCCGAGTTCAATAAACACGAAGCTGTAATGAAATTATTCAAGGCATACAGAAATCAACAAGTAACTCCAAGAGTATTATCTTTTAGTCCTTAATTTTTCTTTTGCTTTAGCTAGTAGAAGCCGGAATTGAAACTCAAGAGGAAGTGGAACATGAAATCGATTTGATTGCAAGGAAACGTGCACGTCATGAGGGACCAACCACAGAGCATGTATATGAATCCATTATGGAGAGTCATAGGCCAGAGGATGGTGAACAAGGAAGTGACAAAAGTTATCACATTGAAAAGGATATGAATACAAGGAAAAGAAAGAAACAAAGCTAATTATAATGATCTATTAGAAGTTTTTATCATAAACAAAACAACTAAATAATAAGAGTAATATATTTTTTTTAAACAAAAAAACACAATAAAGTGAAGTTTAAATAGAAAATAAAGAGTAAAAGTAAACTTAAAACAAAATTAAACTTTATATAGTGTATATTACTTCATTTTTCAAGTTAGACACATACATAGTAATAAAAGTTTAGTGTTTATTATTTTCACTAAATAAAAACATATAGTAAAAAATCTACTAATTTCTATTTTTAAAAAAAAAATTTTTATATTTAACATTTTTTTTTAATTAAAACTTTTTTTTTTTCTTAAAGTTTATTGAACTTTGAGGAGTGTAACAAACTAATAGATTAAATGTATGGTTATGGAGGGTTCAGGGCAGGGTAAAGTTTTTCTATCTATTTTTAAAGGAGTTTTTA